>ENA-ORCZ01000208-ORCZ01000208.1-marine-metagenome-genome-assembly--contig:-NODE-208-length-39569-cov-4.308341_pt1 | contig 39569 bp, 33 predicted proteins | sample MGYA00237785_ERZ508519 | MGnify/ENA primary metagenome ERZ508519 (study PRJEB26189, sample SAMN06268790) | marine metagenome | isolation source: Bioluminescent Bay, La Paraguera, Puerto Rico | place...
GGGCTTTTGGCCTTCGTGTTTGGCTTCCTTGCCTTCCGTTCACGTGTGACGGGTGTGTATCTTTCGATCATCACGCAGGCCATGACCTATGCGTTGTTGCTGGCCTTCTTCCGCAACGATATGGGCTTTGGTGGCAATAACGGCCTGACCGATTTCAAGGATCTGCTGGGCTATTCGTTGCAATCGGATGGCACGCGGGCGGGATTGTTTGTCGCGTCCTGTGTGTTTCTTGGCATCTGCTATACGGTGGCGCGTGGCATTACCCAGTCGCGTCTGGGCAAGGTGTTGATTGCCATTCGCGATGCCGAAAGCCGGGTGCGTTTCACAGGCTACCGGGTTGAATATTACAAGCTGTTTGTCTTTACCGTTTCAGCCGTGATGGCCGGGATCGCCGGTGCGCTTTATGTGCCGCAGGTCGGGATCATCAATCCGGGCGAGTTTGCCCCGGCCAACTCCATCGAAGTGGTGATCTGGGTGGCGGTCGGCGGCCGTGGCACCCTCGTCGGGGCGGTGCTCGGCGCTGTGCTGGTCAACTTCGCCAAGACCTGGTTCACTGCCGCCCTTCCCGATGTCTGGCTCTTTGCCCTTGGCGGTCTCTTCGTGGTCGTGACGCTGTTCCTGCCCAAGGGCATCGTCGGCACGGTCTCCCAGGGCTGGACGGCGCTACGCCAGCGCAAGGTTTCGGCGGCCTATGAAGCCGGATCGGACGAGCCGCCGAGCGTGCCGCCGCAATCGCCAAGCGCACCCGCCGCCGTTCAACCGGCCAAGACCGGCCGCACCTCATCGACTCCTTCGGCACCTGCCGGCGCCGAACCCCAGCCCGCGGAGTAGATCCATGGCACGATCCACCAGCCTTCTCTATCTCGACGGCGTGTCGGTTTCCTTCGACGGCTTCAAGGCGCTCAATGAATTGTCGTTGACGATCGCGCCCGGCGAGATGCGCGCCATAATCGGCCCGAACGGCGCCGGCAAGACCACGATGATGGATGTCATCACCGGCAAGACCCGACCGGACAGCGGCGAGGTCTATTTCAACGGCACCGTGGACCTTACCGGCGAGGACGAGGCTTCGATTGCCGAACTCGGCATCGGCCGCAAGTTCCAGAAACCGACCGTTTTCGAAAGCCATACCGTCTGGGACAACCTGGAACTGGCCCTGAAAGCCCCGCGCGGACCGTTCTCGACGCTGTTTCATGTTATCTCCGGCGCCGAGAAGAAACGGATCGAGCATCTGCTCGATCTGATCCCCCTTGGCTCCAAGCGGAGCGAACTCGCCGCCAATCTCAGTCACGGCCAGAAACAATGGCTGGAAATCGGCATGCTGCTGGCACAGGACCCGAAACTGCTTCTCGTGGACGAACCCGCTGCCGGCATGACAGATGCCGAAACGGCGGAAACCGCGGAACTCTTGAAGGATATTGCCAATGATCACTCGGTCGTCGTGGTCGAACACGACATGGTGTTTGTGCGTTCTCTGGGCGTCAAGGTCACCGTCCTTCACGAAGGATCGGTGCTGGCTGAAGGCTCCCTCGATCATGTCTCAGCCGACGAGCGTGTCGTGGAAGTTTATCTCGGACGATGACGATTAGGCGCTGCCGGCTTCCGGCCGAAATACCGGATCACGTCCGGCCATGAAGACATGAAGCAAAGCGACTTGCGCCAGCCGCAGACCAATCAGCCAGGGGGGGAACAGCCCATGCTGCAAGTTGAAAACATCGACCTTCACTACGGCGCCGCCCAGGCACTGAAGAAGGTTTCGCTGACCGCGGAGGTTGGCAAGGTGACGTGCCTGATGGGCCGCAACGGCGTCGGCAAGACGTCGACCTTGCGGGCCGTCGCGGGCCAGCACGGCATAAGTGCCGGCAAGATCCTCTGGGAAGGCGAGGATATTTCCTCGCTTGCCGCCCATGCACGCGCGAGGAAGGGCATCGCCGTCGTACCGCAGGGCCGCGAGATCTTCCCGCTGCTGTCGGTGAAGGAGAACCTTGAAACCGGTTATGCACCGATCCCGCGCAAGGACCGGTTCATCCCCGATACGATCTTCGAACTCTTTCCGGTGCTGAAGGACATGCTGTCGCGCCGCGGCGGCGACCTTTCTGGCGGCCAGCAGCAGCAGCTTGCCATTGCCCGGGCACTCGTCACGCGGCCGAAGCTTCTGGTTCTGGACGAGCCGACGGAAGGTATCCAACCGTCGATCATCAAGGACATCGGCCGCGCGATCTCCTGGCTGCGCGACCAGGGCACCATGGCCATCGTGCTTGTGGAACAATATTTCGAATTCGCCCGCGATCTCGCCGACGACTACGCCGTGATGGACCGCGGCGAAGTGGTGCTTTCCGGCGCAGGTGCGGATCTGTCCGAGACGGAAGTGCGGCGTTATCTGACGGTGTAATGAAGCCGCCGAGCCCTTAATTCCACCTCATCCTGAGGAGGACCTTCAGGTCCGTCTCGTAGGACGGGCCGCTTGTTCCAGAATATGCCGCCTATCCTTCGAGACAGCGCTCACGCGCTTCCTCAGGATGAGGGGTGAATGCGCGGCGAAACTAATCGAGCCACCCCATTTGACGTCCGCCATGCGCTTGATAGGGTGCAGGCACTTCGCCTGCCCTCTCTGTCACATCAGCTGGACCGTCATGTCAGAAACTCTCCCAAGCGCCGCCATTGCAGCGATCATCGATGCCGTTGACACGAAATTCGAAGACGAAGTCGCGTTCCTGCAGGAGATCGTGCGCGCTCCCTCCTTGCGCGGCGAGGAGGAGGGTGTGCAGCGCATTGTTGCCGGCGCGCTCGCCGGCCGCGGCTACGAGGTCGAGACCTATCCGGTCGAAGTCGATGCCTTGAAAAGCCATCCGGCCTATTCTCCGGCCACCATCGACTATGCCGGGACGTTCAATGTCAGCGGCAGGAAACGGCCCGCTTCAGTTTCCGGCCGGTCGCTGATCCTCAATGCCCACGTGGACGTGGTGCCGACCGCCAATCCGGATGCATGGACCCATCCGCCCTTCGCAGCGGTCCGTGAAGGCGACTGGCTTCACGGGCGGGGTGCAGGCGACATGAAGGCAGGGCTTGCCGCCAATCTCTTTGCGGTCGACGCGATCGAAGCCGCGGGCTACCGCCTCACGGGTCCGCTGGAATTCCAGTCGGTCATCGACGAGGAGGTGACCGGCAACGGAACGGCGGCCGCCATCTTGCGCGGGGCCACGGCTGACGCCGTGCTTATCCCCGAGCCGACCGACGAGGACGTCATCCACGCCAATTCCGGCGTGATCAAGTTCCGCGTCACGGTACAGGGCGTACCGGCCCATCCGCGCGAACCGGAATCCGGTCTCAGTGCCATCGAGGCGGCGTTCCTGGTCATTGGCGAATTGAGGGTGCTGGAAGCCCGCTGGAACGCGGAGAAGATCACCCGTGACGGGTTCGGAGGGCTTCGCAATCCGGCCAGCCTCAGCATCGGGACGATTGCAGGCGGCGAATGGCCGTCCTCCATCCCTTTCGAGTGCATGTTCGAGGGCCGGATCGGCTTCTATCCGGGCGACACGCCATCAGACCGGATGGCCGAGTTCGAGACGGTGCTGCGGGAACTTGGAACGCGCGATCCGCGGCTGGAGAAGGCCAACCCGAAGCTGGAGTGGGTCGGCACCTGTCAGGCGGGCTACAGGCTGACTGAGGGGACGGACGCAGAAGCGGTGCTGGCAAAAGCTCACAGGTCGGCAACGGAACGAGACCTGAAGCGGTCGATCATGGCCTGCTATCTCGATGCGGCGCTTTACATGAACCATGCCGGCATACCCGCCCTCACCTATGGTCCGCTGTCGAAGAATATCCATGGCATCGACGAATGCGTGAACCTGCCCTCGCTGAAACGGGTGACGAAATCGATTGCTCTTTTCACCGCAGCCTGGTGCGGCATTTCGACGAAACAGGCGGAGGACTGAGGTTTCGAAAGCAAGCCAATTGATTGCAGCGGCGAAACCCGGTACCAACGCGCTCGAAATCTTGTGCACGGCCCGGCGCAAACGGTGCGGGACCGGACGACGAAAAGCGGTCAGAGAACCTAAAGAGCTTCAGGACTTACCATGCGCGTTGCAATGATTGGAACCGGCTATGTCGGTCTGGTTTCAGGGACATGTTTTGCAGATTTCGGTCACGAAGTGACCTGCATCGACAAGGACGCGAGCAAGATCGATGCGCTCAACAACGGCCGTATTCCGATCTACGAGCCGGGCCTGCAGGACCTTGTCGCCAAGAACGTTGCCGAAGAACGGCTCTTCTTCACCACCGATGCGACGGAAGCTATCCGCGAGGCAGACGCGGTTTTCATCGCGGTCGGCACGCCTGCCCGCCGCGGGGACGGCCATGCGGACCTTTCCTACGTCTATGCAGCGGCGGAAGAAATCGCAGGCCTGATCGAAGGCTTCACCGTCATCGTCACCAAATCGACGGTTCCGGTGGGAACCGGCGACGAAGTCGAGGCGATCATTTCCAGGACCAATCCGGCCGCGGACTTCGCCGTTGTCTCCAATCCTGAATTCCTGCGCGAAGGCGCCGCCATCAACGACTTCAAGCGTCCCGACCGTGTCGTCGTCGGGACCGACAGCGACAGGGCCGTCGAAGTCATGCAGGAGCTCTACAGGCCGCTTTATCTCAACGAGACGCCGATCATCGTGACACGTCGGCGCACGTCGGAACTGATCAAGTACGCCGCCAACGCCTTCCTCGCCGTCAAGATCACCTTCATCAACGAGATCGCCGATCTTTGCGAAAAGGTCGGCGCAAACGTTCAGGAAGTTTCCCGCGGGATCGGCCTGGACAATCGCATCGGCAACAAGTTCCTTCATGCAGGTCCCGGATATGGCGGTTCCTGCTTCCCGAAGGATACGCTGGCGCTGTCGAAGATCGCAGCAGAGGCCCAGTCGGGCCTGAAAATCGTCGACAGCGTAATCGAGGTGAACGCGGCACGGAAAAAGCGCATGGCCGACAAGGTCATCGACTTCATGGGCGGCGACGTTGCCGGCAAGACCATCGCCCTCCTGGGCCTTGCCTTCAAGCCCAACACCGACGACATGCGCGATGCGCCCAGCCTCGACATCGTCGCCAGGCTTCAGGAAGCGGGTGCGAAAATTCGTGCCTATGATCCGGCGAGCATGGACGAAGCGGCAAAGCTGATGCCGGATGTTTTCTACTGCGACGGCCCCTACCATGCCATCGAAAATGCAGATGCGGTTGTAATCGTCACGGAGTGGGACCAGTTCCGCGCGCTCGATCTCGACCGGGTCAAGACGCTCGTGAAGGCCCCGCACGTCGTTGATCTGCGCAACATCTACAAGACCGACTACATGCTCGCACACGGCTTCAGATATACCAGCGTCGGCCGCAGCTACTGAGACACTGTCTCCGACAAGCTGCTGATTTCATGCACCGCCGGGCACTTCGTGGCCCGGCGTTTTAGTCCATTGTTACGAAAATTTAACAAGAGATTTGAACCCGCGCTCATTGCCGCGGCTTCGTCTCCATGGTAACCAAATCCTTAACACATAATAATTTTCCGGTTTTCGTTAACCAATTGTTAACGATGCCGTAGCGTTTGCGACCGCTGCCGGATAGGATGCCGTCGCACGCCAAATTATCGCGCGTTCCTGGTTGAGGCTGGCAATCTTGGCAGACGAAACAGTTTCATACGAAGCAGACGAACACGCTCGCGATGCGATGAATATCGCCGGCTATGTAACATGGGGACGCCGCTCCACGCTGCCAGCTGCTGCGTCTCCGCACCGCGTCGCGGCCGGCTGGCGGGCAGCCGGAGCAGCGAACAACGTTCTTAAAAAACTGCTGGACCTGACAGGAGCCGGAACCGGGCTTCTTCTGCTTTTTCCCCTCTTCGTTGCAGTCTCGGTTGCAATCAAGCTGACAAGCCGCGGTCCGGTTTTCTTCAAGCAGACACGTTACGGACTGAACGGCGCCCCCTTCACCGTGCTCAAGTTCCGCACCATGCATGTCGACATGTGCGACAGTACGGGCGTCAGGCAGACGGTGGAGAACGATCCACGGGTGACGCTGGTCGGCGCGTTTTTGCGCAAGAGCAATTTCGACGAACTGCCGCAGCTGATCAATGTTCTGAAAGGCGACATGTCGCTGGTCGGGCCGCGGCCGCATGTGCCGGGCATGCTGGCGGCGGGCGTGCCCTACGAGGAGTTCGATCCCAGATACATGGACCGGCACCGGGTTCTGCCCGGCATTACCGGCCTTGCGCAGGTCAAAGGTTTTCGCGGCGAAACACGGGAAGTCTATGCAGCCCGCATGCGCCTAGAGCACGATCTTGCCTATATCCGGCAGCAGTCCGTCCTGCTGGACGTGAAGATCATCCTTGCGACCGTCGCAAGGGAGTTCTTCAGCGGCAAGGGTTATTGAAGGTCGATACCCGCCCCATCGCCCTCAAAGTCTCAACCCGCCCCGCAAAGCGTTGCCATGCGCTGCAAGGCCAGGAGATAGCCTTCGACTCCGCAGCCCGCGATGACCGCGTCCGCGCGCGCGGAGACATAGGAATGGTGGCGGAAACTTTCGCGCTTGTGGATGTTGGAGATATGCACCTCGATCACAGGACAGGTGCAGGCGCTGAGCGCATCGAGGATCGCGACAGAAGTATGGGTATAGGCGGCCGGGTTGATGATGATGCCGGCGGCTGCCTCGCGCGCCTCATGGATCCAGTCGATCAGGTCATGCTCGGCATTGCTCTGCCGGAACACGATCTCGAGTCCGACGCGTCCGCCGAGAAGCTCGCACATCTGGCGCACATCATCCAGCGTCTGCGAACCGTATATCTCCGGCTCCCGCTTGCCGAGAAGATTGAGATTCGGTCCGTTGAGGACGTAGATGATTTTCGCCATGTGAGATATCCCCTGCATTGGCCCGGGAGCATGCCCCGGACCAGGGTTTTTTGCCAAGAAAATTGTGACTTTGCGGGAAAAGCTTGTGGACGGTTTTCGATTGCACTAGAAGCGCTTCCGCACGCACTTGCACTCACCTGATTTACGCATTATTAACTATAAAACTCCAGTGTGAGACAAACTTCGGCTCTACGGGAAACCAATGATAAAGCTGCGCGAACGGCTGGATACACTTGAAGCTTTGATGGCGGCCATCGAGGGCTATCATCATCTGCCGATCGACGTGCTTTCCCAATTTTTGCTGGATCACTATACCGTCGATCTCGACGTGCTTGCCCAGTTTGCCGAAGCGGCTGAAACCAATTCCAGCCAGAGCGCTCAATCTTTCCAGGCGCCCGCCACCCAGCACGCGGCACAGTCCGCAGCCTGAGTTTTTCCCGGATTTCAGATGTTGCCGCCTAGCCGATTGCGGTGATGTTTTCGCCGTCACCGTTTGAGCCTTGCGGCTGCCCCGGTCCGCCCTGCCAGATTTTCTGACGGTTGCGGATTTCACGTGGGGCCGGGCCGAAATATGTCGCCGTCTTGATGAAATCGCGCGGATGCAGGATCACGCTCGAGACCCGCTGGTAAAGCGCCTTGGCGGAAATCGGCTTCGACAGCAATTCATGCACGCCGAGGCGGCGGGCTTCCACGATCCGGCTGCGCTCGGTATGCGCCGTCACCATGATGATCGGAATATAGGCAAACGGGTTGTTGGGGCTGCGGATCATTCGCACCATGTCGGCGCCGTCGAGGATCGGCATCACCCAATCGAGAATGAGAATGTCCGGGTTCGCCCGGTCCATCGCCTCCAGGCCGGACGCACCGTCTTCCGCCTCGACAATGCGCCGTGCGCCGAAGCCCTGCAGCATGGTGCGCAGGATCGTCCGCATATAGGCACTGTCTTCGACCAGCAAGAATGTCAGCGAGGCAAGATCAAGACTCACCTAGTCCTCCTTGTTTGCCCTCAGTTTTGACAGGAAAGTCTGAACAATGAGTTAGCCACAAGCAGTTGCCGGCATCGAAGGTCAGGGGGATACAACCGGCACTCAATCCGTCTTTCCCACCTGAAACCTTTGAAATCGTCTAGGAATACCAGAAGAGATTTCACCCCTTGGTAATATTGCGGAAAATTAATCTTTTGGCTGGAGCGATGTTAACGGGACTTTCAAAACTCCGGCGCCATGGTTGCTGCACGAAATTGAACCTTAAGAGAAGCCCTTGCCGACGATTGTAAGAACCATGTCCCGGGACCAAGACCCTTTCGGAGAAGACGACGCGCTTTCTTTCGAGCACCAGCCGTCCGACCCCGGCTCAAACGGAACCTTGCGGGACAATCTGCTGCTTCTGGCCGGCATCGGGCTTGTGCTGCTCGCCACCGGCATGGCGCTCGCCAACGTGCTTTGAGGCGTTTTCCGCTTCGCGTTCCGAACGACCCGGCCCATTGCGCTTCCCTCCATTCATGCGAGAAAGTGCACCTTCAAAGCCTCGGATCAAACAGTGCACGCTATTTGTCGGGCAGGTCGTCGTCGTCCAGGATACGCCACTTGGCGCCTTCCAGATCGTCATACTGGCCGGACTTCAGCGACCACAGGAACGCGCCCAGCCCCAGCGCGCCGAGCAGCAGGGCAATCGGGATCAGATAGATCAGAACGTCCATGACTTATCCCCGAACCGTTGTTTCGACCCGCGGTCCTGCCGCGGATGCTGCGCCTGTGCTGGTTTCACCCCAGCGCAGTTTGAGCGCATTGGCGGTCACCGCGAGCGAGGACGCCGACATGGCGACAGCCGCCATCAGGGGGGTTACGAAGCCGGCGACAGCGATGGGCACGGCAATCACGTTGTAAAGGAACGAAATCCAGAGATTCTGTTCAATTGCCGCACGGGCGCGTTTGGACAAGTGCAGCGCATCCGCGACCGGCTGCAGTCGGTCGCCCAGAAACACCGCATCCGCGGCCGCCTGACTGAGATGAACGGCGGAGACCGGCGACAGCGACACATGTGCGCCGGCGAGCGCCGGTGCGTCGTTCAGGCCGTCCCCCACCATCAGCACCTTCCGGCCTTCCACCTGCAGGGCTTCCAGCCGGGCGATCTTCTGCGCCGGCTTCATGCCCGCCTGCCAGTCATCGATGCCGAGTGCACCGGCGCAGTCGGCAACGGCGGGTTCGGTATCGCCGGAAACGATTTCCAGCCGGTATCCGGCCTCTTTCAACCGGTCGACGACACCGCGTGCGCCCGGACGCAGGCGTTGACGGAAGGCAAGCAGCCGCGCCGGAGTGTCGCCGTGGCGAACCGCAAGCAACGATGCCCCGGGGTAGTCGGCGAGCATCTTTTCGATTTCCCCTTCCGGGACTCCGCAGAAAAGCGGACTGCCCAGCCGGAGCCTCTCGCCTTCGAAAATCGTTTCCAGCCCGGCACCGGAGACTTCCGTCACTTCGGGCATCGGCTGAAGAGCGCCGGTTGCCTTGACGAGTGCCGCCGACAAAGGATGCCGGCTGGCAAGCGCCAGGCGCCCCGCCAAGGCAAGCAGGCTGTCCGCCGGGTCGATCCAGCTGCACAGATCGGGTTCGGCAAGGGTCAGGGTACCGGTCTTGTCGAAGAGGATCGTGTCGACATCCGACAACCGCTCGATGGCGTCGCCTGAATTCAGGAGAACGCCGCGGCGGAACAACTGGCCGGAAGCGACCACCTGGACGGCCGGAACGGCAAGGCCGAGGGCACAAGGACAGGTGATGATGAGGACGGAAATGGAAATGACCAGCGCCGGTTGCCAGTCAAGACCCGCCAGCAGCCAGCCGAAAAAAGTCAGGCCCGCCGCCCCGTGCACCAAAGGCGCATAGAGGCGGGCAGCGCGATCGGCGATGCGCACGTATCTGGATTTGGCCTGCGAGGCCGCTTCCAGCAGCCGGTTGACCTCGTCGAGCAGTGTCGCCCCGGAAGCTGCCTCGACGCGGACGTGCAGGGTCCCCGCCCCGTTCAAGGTGCCGGCATAGACCCGCTGGCCGGGCCTGACCGGCACGAGCATGCTTTCACCGGTGACGAGGCTCTGATCGATCTCGGAAGCCCCCGTCTCCACCACACCGTCGACCGGAACCCGCTCGCCGCCGGAGACGAGGACGAGGTCTCCGGCCGCGATCTTGGACAGCGGCACTTCGCGCACGCTGCCGTCGGCATTGATCCGGGCGGCAACTTCCGCCTTCAGGGCGGCGATGTTTTCGGCAAAGGACCTCGTGCGCCCCTTCATGTTGTGGTCGAGATAGCGGCCGACGAGCAGGAAGAACAGCAGCATGACGGCGGATTCGAAATAGGCATGATGCTGGTGCTGCATCGTCTGCACGAGCGAGAGCGCCACTGCCAGCGTTACCCCGATGACGATCGGCACATCCATGTTGAGCCGTCCGGAGGAAAGCGCGTCGAAGGCGCTGCGGAAGAAGGGACGGCCAGAATAGGCAACGGTCGGCAGCGCGATCAGGGCCGAAAGCCAATGAAAGAAGTCGCGGGTTTCCGGCGTGATATCGGTTGCGTTACCCGACCAGACGGAAACCGAAAGCAGCATGATGTTCATGCCGGCAAAGCCGGCGACGGCGAGGCTGCGCAGCAGTTCCTTGCCCGTGCGGTCCTGGCGTTCCCGCTGGCTGGCCGGATCGAAGGGATGGGCCGTATAGCCGAGCCGCGCCAGTTCGGCGACAATCTCGTCGGCTCCCGTCTGGTCTTCCACCCAGTCGACGCCGAGGCGCTGACTGGTAAGGTTCACCCGTGCGGACCGGATGCCCGGCAACCGCTTCAGACCGCGTTCGATCTCGCCCATGCAGGCGGCACAAGTGATGCCGTCGACAGCAAGATCCATATGGACCGCGCCGTCCTTGCCCGGTGTAACAAACGCCTGCCAATCGCGTTGATGAAGGGTCACCTTGTTGCCTCAATCCTTCAGGAAGAACCGGTTTTCGGACCGGAACTTGCGGGTGCCATCCTGCTCGATTTCAAGAACAAGCGTCCAGTTGCCGTCAGCGAGATCATCCACGGTGCCGACATGGCGCCCGCCGCCGTCGGCATTGAGGGTGACGGCGACATCCGCACCGTCGTGCACGGGGTTGCGCAAGAGGGCGGTCAGTGTGACGCCGTAGAGCGGCTCTCCGTCCGCATCCGCCGCCGTCACGACCAGTCTGGCCTTCTCCGGCCCGGTGCGGACGATCTCCGTCGACACCTGCCAGTTCAGCTCTGCCTGCGCCTTCGCGGCCGCGATCTCGCTGTTGTAGGCCTGACCGGCCTCATAGGAGCTTTCCACCACCACGCCCGGGAAGGAACCGAGGGCGAGATAGATGAACACCGCGTTGGCGGCAAAGACGACCGCGAAGAACCCGAGAAGCCAGGCAAGGACCGTCTTGCCCGTGATCGCCTTGGGGTCCTTCAAGTTGGATTGAACCATTGTCATACCGAGCTCCTCAGGGCCTTTCCGGCGCTTTGAACGTGTCCTTGGCGGTCACGACCTCGCCCATCACGCTTTCGGTGATGCGGAAGGTGACCGGGGTCGAATGCGGCATCTTTTCCCATGGCGGCGAAGTCACCAGAATACGGACTTCCCGCGTCGTGTCGGGGCCGACGGGGACAATCGGGCGCCCTGCAAACGTATCTTCCACACCGACGGCTTCCACCTGCGTGTTTGGCGGCATGCCTTCCACGTGCAACATGAAAAACCGCTCGTGCCGGCGCTTGTTGGACAGGCGCACCGTGTAGCCGTTGCGAATGGATCCGTCGGACTGTTCGACGAAAACCGGGTTGCGATCGTGCAGCACGCTGATATCGGCAAAGTCCCGGTTCACGAGCACGAACAGCATAATCGCGCAGACGACGGCGATGATCGCCACATAGATGATCGTGCGAAGGCGAACGATCTCGAACACCGGCTCCTTGCCTTCCAGCCGGCGCTGGATGTTCTCGTCCGTATCGTAGGCGATCAGGCCCTTCGGCTTGCCGATCTTGGCCATGACGTTGTCGCAGGCATCGATACATAGGCCGCACTGGATGCAGTCGAGCTGCATGCCCTTGCGGATATCGACGCCGGTCGGGCAGACCTGGAAACACTGGTAGCAGTCGACGCAATCACCCGCGGGAAGGCCTTGCTCCGCCAGTTTCCTGTTTTGCTTCAGCGAACCGCGCGGTTCGCCGCGGTCCCAGCGATAGGTGACGTTGAGTGCCTTCTCGTCGGTCATCGCCGCCTGGATCCGCGGCCAGGGGCACATGTAGATGCACACCTGCTCGCGCATGAAGCCGGCCAGCAGATAGGTGGTCGTGGTCAGGATGGCGATCCAGACATATGCGATCATCGGCGCCTGGAAGGTCAGGAGCTGCCAGACCAGCGTCGGCGCATCGTTGAAATAAAGCACCCAGGCACCGCCCGTCCACCAGGCGATCATCAGCCAGAAGAAATGTTTGGTCACGCGCTTGCGGACCTTGTCGAAGGTCCAGGGATCCTTGTCGAGTGCGATCCGGTCGCGCCGATCACCCTCGACCTTGCGCTCCACCCACAGGAACAGGTCGGTCCAGACCGTCTGCGGGCACAGGTATCCGCACCAGACGCGGCCCGCGACAGCGTTCATGAGGAACAGCACCAGGGAGGCAAGGATTAGAAGGCCGGTGAGGTAATAGACCTCCTGCGGCCAGATTTCGATGAAGAAGAAATACGCCCGCCGGCCCTCAAGATCGACCAGCACCGCCTGGTTCGGAGCATCCGGCCCACGGTCATAGCGGATGAAGGGCAGGAAATAATAGATGCCAAGAGTAATGAAAAGCAGCGTCCACTTGATCCTGCGAAACAGGCCGTGGGTTGCCATCGGGTAGATCTTCTTGGCCGACGCAAACCATTCTTCGGATTGCGCGCCTTCATGCGTCTCGGTGTCCGCAGACATACCGTCCGTCCTTTTAAACGCGATCCCGCCCCAATGGGATCTTCCATGAACAATCGCCACCGGCAAACAGCAGCGTGTTCTCAAAATAAACCGGCGCAAAGCATCACACTTTGCGCCGGATCAAATCGTCTGCTCATCGGCGCAATTGTCGCACCGGACCCACCCGGCTACTGGCCGCCGCCGAAGGAGTGAACATAGACGGTCAGCGACTTGATGGTCGCCGGATCCAGGCGGTCCACCCAGGCCGGCATCACGCCGTTGCGTGGGTTGTCGACCTGTGCCCTGATGGCTTCCAGCGACTTGCCATAGAGGTAGCTCGCGGACATCAGGCTCGGCGCGCCGACTTCCTGGACGCCCTTGAGATCCTCGCCATGGCAGGATGCGCAGTTGTCGTTGTAGAGCGTCTCGCCGGCTGCCAGGTCGACGCCCTCTACAGTTTCCAGCCCGGCACGGGAGGCTACGAAGTTGGACACCTGATCGATCTCTTGGCGGCTCAGCAGATCGTCGCGGCCGAAGGCCGGCATCTCGCCGATGCGGGCATCGTCATGATCGGAGCGGATGCCGTATTCGAGCGTCGTGTGGATGTCGTCGAGCGTGCCGCCCCAGATCCAGGTGTCGTCCTGCAGGTTGGGATAGCCTTCCGCGCCGGTGGCACCCGAGCCGTGGCACGGAGCGCAGTTGTCACCGAAGGCGGCCTGACCCGCGGCCCTTGCGAATTGCAGCAGCTCCTGGTCCTGGGAGATCTCCTCAAGGGAGGCCGCCACGATCCGGTCCGCAAAGACGGAGCGATCGGCGATGCCTTTGTCATAGGCGGCGATCGCCTCTTCCCGCTGGCTGGCGCCCAGCACACCGGTGGTGTAGCTGGAGATCAGCGGCCAGGAGGGATAAAGCACCCAGTAGATCACCGCCCACACGATGGTGGCATAGAAGAGATAGAGCCACCATTTCGGCAGAGGATTGTTGAGTTCCTTCAGGCCGTCCCACTCGTGGCCGGTGGTTTCGACCCCGGAGATCTGGTCGATTTCCTTCTTGTGCATGTCTGCCATGGATCAGTCCTCCCGAAACGGGATTTGAGCGGCATCGTCGAACTTCTTGCTGTTCTTCGGCCACAGCGCATAGGCCAGAACGATGCCAAACAGGATCATGAAGTAGAGCAGTCCCCAGGTCTGCGCGAAGCCTGCGACTGCGGAATAGGTCTCGTTCATCGCCCTTACCTCGCGTTTGCCTTGTCGTCATAGATCGAGAAATCGACCATGGTGCCGAGAACCTGGAGATAGGCGACCAGTGCGTCCATCTCCGTCACTTCTCTGGGATTGCCGTCGAAGTCCCGGATCGTGACACCCGGCCAGCGTTCCTCGAAGCCGTCGGCAGCCTCCGTGTCCGGTGTCGCCTGGCCCAGAAGGTCGGATGCCGCGTTGGCAACCTGCTCTTCCGTGTAAGGCACGCCGATGATGGTGTTGACGGACAGATGCGACTGGATATCCCGCGTCTGCAGCCGGTTTTCCGCCAGGAACGGATAGCCCGGCATGATCGAGGCCGGAACCAGCGAACGCGGATCGATCAGGTGCTCCACATGCCAGGCATCGGAATACTTGCCGCCGACGCGGGCAAGATCCGGCCCGGTGCGTTTCGACCCCCACTGGAACGGATGGTCGTACATCGACTCCGCCGCCAGCGAGAAGTGGCCGTAGCGCTCCATTTCGTCACGCATCGGACGGACCATTTGCGAATGGCAGAGATAGCAGCCTTCGCGGATGTAGATGTCGCGTCCGGTCAGTTCGAGCGGCGTGTAGGGCCGCATGCCCTCCGTCTTCTCGATCGTGCTCTTCAGGTAGAAGAGCGGGGCGATCTCGACCAGGCCGCCGATGGCGACCATGACCAGGATACCGACCAGAAGAACGAAGGAGTTCTTTTCAAAGACTTCGTGTTTTTTCCAAGCAGACATTACCTGTCCCCCCTCACTCGGCCGCGGCCAGGGAGCCAGCCGGCATGGCATCGGCCTCTTCGGCCTCGCCGTGACGGACGGTCATCCAGAGATTGTAGGCCATGATGACGGCGCCGATCACGAACAGCGCACCGCCGAGAGCACGGATGATGTAGAAGGGATGCATCGCCTCCACGGTTTCCACGAAGGAATATTCCAGGAAGCCGAGCGTATCGTAGGCGCGCCACATCAGGCCCTGCATGATGCCGGAGACCCACATTGCGGTGATGTAGAGCACGATGCCGATCGTCGACAGCCAGAAATGCACGTTCACCAGCTTCAGCGAATAGAGCTGCCGCTTGTTCCAAAGCCACGGGACAAGGCAGTAGATCGCGCCGAAGGAGATGTAGCCCACCCAGCCGAGCGCACCGGAGTGAACGTGGCCGATGGTCCAGTCGGTATAGTGCGACAGGGAGTTCACCGACCGCAGGCTCATCAGCGGCCCTTCGAAGGTGGACATGCCGTAGAAGGCGACGGAAACCACCATCATGCGCAGCACCGGGTCGGTCCTGAGCTTGTCCCAGGCGCCCGAAAGCGTCATCAGGCCGTTGATCATGCCGCCCCAGGAGGGCATCCACAGGATGATCGAGAAGGTTGCACCCAGCGTTGAGGCCCACTGCGGCAGAGCCGTGTAGTGGAGGTGGTGCGGACCTGCCCAGATGTAGATGAAGATCAGCGCCCAGAAGTGCACGATGGACAGGCGGTAGGAGTAGACCGGCCGCTCGGCGCGCTTCGGGATGAAGTAGTACATGATGGCCAGGAAGCCGGCGGTCAGGAAGAAGCCCACCGCGTTATGGCCGTACCACCACTGTACCATCGCGTCCTGAACGCCCGACCAGACGATGTAGGACTTGGTCGAGTAGATCGAGACGGGGATCGTCATGTTGTTGGTGATGTGCAGCATCGCGATCGTCACGATGAATGCCAGGTAGAACCAGTTGGCCACGTAAATATGCGGTTCCCTGCGCTTCCAGAGCGTGCCGAGGAACAAAAGCAGATACATGACCCAGACGATGGTCAGCCACAGGTCGGCGTACCATTCCGGTTCCGCATATTCCTTGCTTTGCGTCACGCCGAGCAGGTAGCCCGTGCCGGCGATGACGATGAAGACATTGTAGCCGAGGATCACGAACCAGGGCAGGATCTTGCCGGGCATGCGCACGCGGCTGGTGCGCTGGACCACATACATGGACGTCGCCAGAAGCACGTTGCCGCCAAAGGCAAAGATCACCGCGGAGGTGTGCAATGGCCGCAACCGGCCGAAATTGGTCCAGGGCAGATCGAAGTTCAGGACCGGATAGGCGAGCTGCAACGCGATCACCAGACCGACGGTGAACCCGGCAATCCCCCAGAACATCGCAGCGATCGCGCCGAACTTGATCGGTCCGAGATTGTAGTTGGGTTTGCCGTCGATCTCGGCCGGGATCGGTTCCCCGCCGTCGTCGAAGTATTTCTTGAAGATCAGAAACACGCTGACGGCGGCGAACAGTGCGCCGATGCCAGCGTGGAATGCCATGACCTGATCGAACGTCTTGCCCGCGATGATGATGCAGGCAAATGCGAGAAGCACGAGGAAGATGGCAAAGCCACCCTCCTCGAGCGAGATCATTCTGGCCTTGTGTTGTGCCATTTTTAGCGCCCCAGTCTTGAAATCGTTACAAGGTGCCAACGATGGCATGACCATGCGCACGTCTCTTCCGAGGTCGCGTTGATTCATATCAAGCTGTCGGATTTTGCACTGCGGCAAGGCGCTCCTGACGAGCGGCATTGATCGGACAATTCAGTGCGCGGCATCCTTGGCGACAGCGCCCCGATAGGAGCCGGCCGTGACCCCGCCTCCTCTCCTCGCCTCAACCGATGCTTCGAAGCGCTTCCATGACCTGATGGGCGGCCACATTGCTGCGGCCGCCTGGCAAGGACCAAAGGCAGATTGGCCGAGGCAAAGCGACTTCAGCCTCAAAAGGTGCAACCAGAGCCCCCGACGCCAGGTGACCGGCTACGAGGGACTTGTGCGCCATGAGGACGCCGGCCCCGGCGAGCGCCTCGTGGACCGCAAGTGCATAAAGCGAGAACACGGGCCCACGCGGCGCGAAACTCTCACCCGGCATGACTGCCTCCGCCCACAGGCGCCAGTCATCCGCCCAGGCGCTGTCTGTCAGGCAGACGGCCTTCTTCAGATCGACAGGATGCATCAGGCCGCCGGCGATCCCGGGTGCGCAGACCGGCAGCAACGCGTCACCTTCGAACCGGATGCCATTCTCCGCCGTCTCGTCACCATAGAACAGGCAGAGATCGAAGGGGACACGCTTCAGGTTGGGCGGGGTCTCCATGGCTGTGACCGAAATATCGATCCCCGGCAGAGCGTCCCGCAGGGCGGGCAGTCGGGGTGCCAGCCAGAGCTGGGCCAGCGCGGGCAGCGCTGCGATATGAATCCGGCGCGGTTCCGCCTCGCGCCTCAGATCGCGCACCGCCGCCCCGAGCTGATCGAACGCCGCGACAAATCCCGGCAGTGTCCTTTGCCCGATCGCCGTCAGCCGGACACCCCTGGCGTGGCGGACGAAGAGTGCCGCGCCGACCTCCTCTTCAAGCGCCTTGATTTGAGCTGCCACCGCACCGGGCGTTACCTGCAGTTCGGCAGCCGCAAGGGCAAAACCGCCAAGACGTGCAGAGGCCTCGAAGGCACGCAGCGCGTTGAGGGACGGCAACCGTGGTGCGGGAGGAGAGACGGGCATTCCAATTTGACCTAATTTTTCTAGCCCTTGAAATTCTAAAATATGATTTGCGCATCTGCAAGACCACATGAAATCTACTGTGCGAACCGACATGGAGATTGCACATGAGTGTCGCGCAAATTCGTCCCTGGCTTCCGGCCGCCGCTGTTGCACGCATCGACGAGATCACCCGCCAAACCGAAAACCTGTCTTCCGATGCCTTGTGTGAGCGCGTCGAAGCCCTGGCGGAAGCCAACCGGACGATCCACGAGAAGGACTGTTTCAACCTCAACCCGGCGACCAATGTCATGAACCCGCGCGCGGAAGCCTTGCTTGCAAGCGGCATGGGCTCCCGCCCTTCGCTCGGGTACCCGGGCGACAAATACGAGATGGGGCTGGAAGCCATCGAGGAGATCGAGGTTATTGCCTCGGAACTCGCCCGGGAGATCTTCCATGCCGACTACGCGGAGATCCGGGTTGCTTCCGGTGCGCTCGCCAATCTCTATGCTTTCATGGCCACCACCCGGCCGGGTGATGCAATCATCGCCCCGCCCGCCTCCGTCGGTGGTCATGTCACCCATCACGCGCCGGGCTGCGCCGGCCTCTATGGTCTGGAGATCCTCGAAGCGCCAGTTGATGCCGACGGTTACACGATCGACATTGACGGCCTGCGCCAGCTTGCGCTGAAGGTCCGGCCGAAGCTGATCACCATCGGCATGAGCCTCAACCTGTTTCCCCATCCGGTCAGGGAGATCCGGGCGATAGCCGACGAGGTCGGAGCGCATGTGCTATTCGATGCCGCACATCAGTGCGGCATGATCGCCGGTGGCGTCTTTGCCGACCCGCTTGCCGAAGGCGCCCATCTCATGACCATGAGCACCTACAAGAGCCTCGGCGGCCCGGCCGGCGGGCTCATCGTCACCAACGAGCAGGCCCTTTCGGAGAAACTCGACGCCATCGCCTTTCCCGGCCTGACCGCGAATTTCGACGCCGCCAAGTCCGCGGCGCTGGCAATCACGCTGCTGGACTGGCGCGACTACGGTGCCGACTACGCGGAAACCATGGCGTCAACCGCCAAAGCGCTGGCAATAGCCCTTGCCGAAGACGGATTGCCTGTCTTCACGACTTCGAAAGGCGCCACTGCTTCGCACCAGTTCGCCCTGGAGGCTGCCGCCTTCGGCGGTGGTCAGGCAGCATCAAAAAAACTGCGCCAGGCGGGGTTTCTCGCTTGCGGCATCGGCCTGCCGGTCGCACCCGTTGCCGGCGACATGAACGGCCTGCGTTTCGGAACGCCGGAACTTGTGCGCTGGGGCATGACAGCTGGCGACATGCCGGAGCTGGCACGGCTGATCGCAGAAGCCTTGCGCTCCAACGATCCGGCAGCCATGGCGGGCCGTGTCGCGAGTTGGCGTCAGAGTTTCGACACGCTGCACTTCATCCGGAAATGAAGAACCGGGCACAATTGACGGCACGGCCGCGCGAAGCGTCTCAAATGGTGTCGTCCGGCCGGTTCCGTCCCAGCACCAGCGCCGTTACAAAGGGCAAGAGCAGCACCATGCCGGTGAACCGGGCGATCTGGTGGGCGGCGACGAAGGCAGGGTCGAGATCCAGCATGAAGGCGAGCAGCGTCATCACCTCCAATCCGCCGGGTGCATAGGCAAGCAGCGCCTGACCGAATGGAATGCCGACAAGTTCTGCAACGATGAAGGCACCGATCAGGGACGTCAGAAAGGCTGCGGCGAAGGCGGCGAGCGAGGCACCGAGCACGCTGACGAACTGGCGAAAGGTCATCGACGCGAACCGGCAGCCGATATGGGCGCCCATCATCACGAAACACGGCAGAATGATATAACCCGGCAGGACCAGCGTCAGCAGGCCGGAGGCGTTGAGGCCGGCACTCATGAAGAAGGCGCCGGTCATCCAGCCGCCGGGGACCCTGGTTCTGACCGCCAGCCACGCCGCGGCGAGGCAAAGCGGCAGACCGATGATGAAATCGGAAGCGCCGGAGACATAGACCCGCCCCTCCTCGCCGCCGACCGTTCCGCTTGAAGTGACCACGGCAAAGGGAAGGATCGCCACCAGCACGAAGAGGCGCAGGGACTGGCTGGAGGCGATGCGCGGCAGGTCGGCGTTCCGATCCGTTGCCAGCGCGATCACATAGGACAGGGCGCCCGGTATCGCGCCGAAATAGGCCGTTTCCCGCGACCATTTCGCGCCGTAGTGCAGGACTACGTAGCCGGCAAGCGTTACGCAGATGACGACCAGAACCAGCATTGCCATTGACACCGGCCATTCGCCGACACGCTCCACCACGTCGGGGTGGACCCCCGCGCCCATGGAGAGGCCTATCATGAAGAAGAGCGCGTCCCGCAGCCGCGCGGGCATGAGTGTCGGCGCGCCGGCAAGCGTCGCCGTGGCGACAAACACCATTGCGCCCGAAAGCCAGGCGGCCGGCAGTCCGAAGAGATGGAACGCCGCACCGCCGATGGCGGCGATCACCAGCGTCAGGCTCAACCGCGCGGCGGCACGTTCGAAAAAGGCAGGGGTCATGATCAAAGGCAAGGATCCTGGCACGTCCGCATCAACTTTACCGCAATTTGTCCGCGGCGGAAAAGTTGCACCGGACTATTGAGAACGGTCCAGGCCGGCGGGCGTATCCGTCCGGCAGGCTGTCATTCATGTGCTATAGACCCATTGACCGTGCATTGCATGGTTGATTGCAATGATCAACATGAACGAGTTTCTAGGCTGTCGCGCCTGGCAGGGATGCAGCTCTCGGGTCGGTGAAGGGCTCTCCCTCGATCTGTTCCTTCCGTGAAGCTGTTTCCACTGAGGGACGGGTCTCGAGGTGCCGCAGCAATGCGCGAAGATGCGGCGTCTTTTCCAAGGTCCACCGGCCGGTACCTGGATAGACTTGCGCCCACCGGGCGCAGGCAGCGAGATAGAAATCCGCGCATGTCAGGCTCTTGCCCAGGAGGTAAGGCCCGCCAGTCGCGGCGATCTCCGCATCGAGATGCGCCAGGCTCGCCGCAATCCGCTCGGTCAGCGTCTGCGAGAAAAGGGCGTGCCGGCTCTCATCGGCGAGGTAGCGCTTGACCCTGAAGGAGATGCGCAGATCCGAATGCAGCGTGTTCGAAATGAAAAACAGCCATTTCAGAAACCGACCGCGCGCGGGCGAGGAGGGTTCCGGCGCCAGGGCGCCATGACGATCGGCGAGAAACAGTAGAATCGCGCCCGTCTCGAACATCGGCGCATCCTGACCGGGCACCTCCAGCACCGGGATCAGACCCTGCGGATTGAGCCTGCGGTATCGCGCCGACTTCTGCTCGGAGACCAGACGGTCGACCGGAACGTAGTCATAGGGCTGCCCAAGCTCTTCAAGAACCATCCGCACGACGTAATTGGCACTGTCGGGGGAGCCGTGCAGGCGGTAATGCAGGGGTGCCGCGTTTGCCGCGCCGGGCGTTTCGCGCGCATCGGTACAATCCATCTAAACGGTCTCCATGTGACGTCAGCTATTTCTCGCTTGTGCAGTTGAGCAAAATCAAGGCGGCGACCCGCTGCCGGCGCATAGATGAGCGCATGATGAAAGATCCGCTCTCCTATGCCATGCGCAACGTACCGCGCTACACCAGCTATCCGACCGCGCCGCATTTTCATGATGGCGTGACGGACAAGACCTATGCCGGCTGGCTGGGTACCCTCACGCCCGAGGACAGCCTGTCGCTATACCTGCACGTGCCCTATTGCCGCGAACTCTGCCATTATTGCGGCTGCCACACCAAGGCCACCCGCCAGGAAGCGCCGCTCAAGGCTTACGCTGCGACACTCGGCCGGGAAATTCGCCTGGTGGCGGAGCTGATGCCCCAGGCCGGTCCGGTCCGGCATATCCACTGGGGTGGCGGCACGCCCAGCCTGCTGCCACGCCAGGGCCTCATTGATCTTGCCGGGATCATGCGGGAGCAATTCGACCTTGCGGAAGACCTGGAACACGCGATCGAACTCGATCCCCGCCTCGTCGGCAGTCAACTGGCAGAGACCCTCGCCACGGTCGGCATCAACCGGGCCAGCCTCGGCGTGCAGGATTTCGACTCCGACGTCCAGAAAGCTATCGGTCGGGTGCAGCCTTACGAGGTTGTCGCAAAGGCCACTGCGCACTTGCGGGCTGCCGGGATCCATGCTCTCAATTTTGACCTCATGTACGGACTGCCGGGCCAGTCGCCGGAGACGATCCTCGACACGGTTGAGAAGACCCTGACGCTGGCACCGGGCCGCATCGCACTCTTCGGTTATGCCCACGTGCCCTGGATGCGCAAGCACCAGCGGCTTATCGACGAGAGTAGCCTGCCGACGGCAAAAGAGCGGCTTGAACTTGCGGATCTCGCCCGTGCCGAACTGATCATGGCCGGTTATGTTGCCATCGGCCTCGACCATTTTGCCCTGCCGGACGACAGCATGGCCGTGGCGCTGGCCGACGGATCGCTGAAGCGGAATTTCCAGGGCTATACCACCGATCAGGGCGAACAGCTCATCGGCTTCGGCGTTTCCTCGATTGGAAGACTATCCTCCGGCTATATCCAGAACCTTTCGGATGTCGGCAACTGGAGACGCAGTGTCGAGACCGGCCGGCTGCCGGTTGCCAAGGGACTGGCGCTGACCGCCGACGATCGGCTGCGCGGCAGGATCATCGAAGAACTGATGACCAATTATGCTTGCGACCTGACCCCGGTCTGCCGCTCCTACGGTCTCACCACTGGCCATCTGGACGATGCCTTCGCAGCCCTGGAAGACCTGGCGAACGACGGTCTGGTGCGGCTGGACCGCAACGACAACGACAATGCCCGTATCGAGGTGACCGCAGCCGGCCGGCCCTATGTTCGTCTGGCCGCTGCCGCCTTCGATGCTTATCTCGCCGCCAGCCAGGCCTGCGGCAAGGCCCGTCATTCTGCCGCGGTCTGACACCTTCCGGTCATCCAGGCACTGACCCGGCTAATCGGGAGACTCAAAAGACCTCAACGCCCTGGCTTACGATTCCGACCGCACGTAAAGATCGTTGAACCTGCCATCCGGTCCTTTGATAGAGCACCTTCCGGAAGGCAGGTACGAAGGTCGTTGCAAAACAGAAAGGCCGCAAATTTCGCGGCCCAGCTCATTCACAACCTCTCCGAAAGTCATCCCGGACGCAGCGTAGCGAAGATCCGGGACCGGGGAGACGGGGTCCGTCAAGTAAGGCTTTTGCCTCTCCGATCCCGGCTCGCACTTCGCCTGGCCGGGATGCCGAGAACGTGACTTTGTCAGCGTTCTCAGCCGCAACACTCGCGGCCTTGTATCGAATTCGACTCAATGAGCGGTCAGTGCATTCCGGTCATCTGGCAGAGACTGCAGACCTTGTTGAGATGGATCCGGTCGGCCTTGTCGACACGGATCACGCCGCGGCGTTTCAGGTCGGAGACGACCCGGCTGACCGTCTCGATGGTCAGTCCGAGATAGTCGGCGATTTCCTGCCGGGTCATGTGCAGGTGCAGGTCGAACCCGTCGCTTTGCTCATCGCTCGGGCCGACACAGCCGACGCCTCCCCTGTCCGGAACCAGATGCAGCAGGAAACTGGCGACACGCTCGACCGCGGACTTGCGGCCAAGCAGGACAGCGTGTTCGTGCAGGACACGCATCTGGTTCGTCAGGCATTTGGTCAGCGTGCGCTGAAGGGCGTCGGACCGCTCCACATTCTTCAGGTCGATTTCGTGCACTTCGGCATCAGTGAGGGTTTCGGCGGTGCAGTCGTTCTCGTCGCTGCCGGCCAGCCCGAAAATATCGCCCGGGCGGAGCACCTCAACAACCTGGCGGCGGCCGTCGGGCAGGAGCTTGTAGAGCATCACCGAACCCTTGACGAGTTCGTAAAGACGCTTTGCCGGGTCGCCCTCATAATAGACGACGGCGTGGGTGTCGTAGTGGACGGTCTTGCCGCCGAATTCCGAAAAGGATGTCTTGCCGGTCTGGCAGACCGGTGCACCGTTCAATCGCGCAACCGCGCCTTGGCCAGGAGTACCCGCGTCGAGATAAGCCATTTGTCCCTCCTTCGTGCGCAACGGCACGGCTTCGTCTGCTGCAACGGCTGGTGTCCCGAGTTTCGCCGCCCCGGTGAGGGCGCCGCCAGACACTTAAACCGCTTGCGAATGTCCCGTCCGACAATCCGCAGCTTGCAAGCCGAACTCTAGAGCGAGGAACAGCCGGGCGTAATTCGGTCGACTGCGTAAGATGTTTTACATATGAGCCGAAACGCCGCAGACGAAAGTCGAATGCTATCAGCCCATGGCTGCCGCCAGCATATCGATGGAGATCGGTTTCCTGAGAACCCTCAGGCAGGGAAGTCCGCGCAGATACTGCAGGAGCTTTGCTCTCGGCTTGCCGGAAATTGCCAGGAGTCTGGGAGGTGCCGGCAGTTGCAGAAGCGCGCGCAGCACTTCCGCTCCGTTTCTGCCTGGCAGGCCGAGGTCGACGATGACCCAGTCTTCTGATGCGGGCTTCGCCTGCGCGAGAAAGGACTCGCCATCACAATAGATCACCGGCTGGTGGTCGAGATCCTCGAGCACCATCGCCAGCGCATCCGCAACCGCCGCATCATCTTCGACAATATGAACGACCAACTCAGCCAATCCTGCTGCCCTTACTCCAACGCGGGCCTCAGTCCAAAATATACGCGACAATCTGACCAACGACTGTACGCAGAACTACGGTTCGTGGAATCGGTTATCTGTCCGCCTGCGGCAGTCGGACGAACAGAGTTCAGCCGCTTGCGGAGTGACCAAGGACGATGCGCACGAGGTCGGCAGCGTTGCGCGCGCCGAGCTTTTCCATGATACGCGCCCGGTGAACCTCGACAGTGCGCGGACTGATTCCGAGAGAGCGGCCGACTTCCTTGTTGGATGCGCCGTCCGTGATTTCCTTGAGGACTTCCAACTCGCGGCGCGTTAGCGCGTCCGATCCCGGAAACGACTGCGTGTCGCCGGCTTCCTGGCGCTTTCTGGCAAGAGCGATGCTCTCCTTCACCCGCTCCAGAACCGTTTCGGCGGAGAAAGGCTTTTCGATGAAATCAAATGCCCCGTTGCGGATGGCTTCCACGGCCATCGGGATATCGCCCTGGCCGGAGATGATGAAGATCGGAGCGGGATAGTTTTCCGCGTTGAGCGCCTTCAGGATCTCTATGCCCGACCGGCCGGGCATGTGCACGTCCAGCATGACGCAGGCCGGTACGGCTCTGCTCGCCGACCTGATGAACGCATCGCCGTCGGAGAAGGTCTCGACTACGTAACCCTCCATGTTGAACAGCACAGACAGGGCGTCCCGCACGGCAGGGTCATCATCGACGATGTAAATGGCCTCCGCGTCAGCTTTCATAGTGTCTTTCCTTCAACTTCTCTTCTTCTGCGGCATTGGCCTTGAAGTCCGCAAGGTCATCATCAGTGGGATCGACCGGCAGTGTCAGCACGAAGGAGGCCCCGTGACCTGCCGCAATCTTTTCCAGGCGCAGGTCACCGCCGTGATTTTGCGCAATCGAGCGTGAGATTGCCAATCCGAGCCCAACGCCCCTGTGTTTCGAGCCCGTAAATGCGCGGAAGAGATTGTCCACCAGTTCGTCCGGAACTCCTGGACCGTTGTCGGTGACCCTGAACTCCAGTCCCTCCCCTCCGAGGCGGACGGACAGCACAACCTTGCGCTCCTCCTGTCCTGCGACGGCTTCGCGCGCGTTGCGCAGCAGGTTGATGAGGATCTGACGGATCTGAACCGGATCGGCCATCAGCGGCGGCAAGCCTGGAGCGATGTCCGCCTGGAGAATCGAATTGCCTTCGCCGCTGCCGAGTTCTGCCATCTCGAGGCAATTGATCACCAGTTCGGCCACGTCGATCGATTGCCGTGCCGGTGTCTTCTTTTCAACAAGCTGACGCATGCGCTGGATGATCTCGCTGGCCCGCTCTGCCTCGCGCACGGCCTTGTCGATCACTTCGAGGATAAATGGGTCCAGCGTTTTCTCCGCCCGGGTCTTGCGCGAGACAGATTGCAGGTAAAGCAGCACGGCGGTCAGGGGCTGGTTCAGTTCGTGGGCTATGGCCGCGCCCATTTCATCAAGGGCGCTGATACGGGTCATGTGAACAAGCTGTGCCTGGGTCTTTGCCAGCCGGTCCTCCATCTGCTTGCGCGAGCGCAGGTCACGAAGAATGCCGATGAACTGGCGCCCCTCCGGCGTCCAGGCCTCGCCGACAGAAAGCTCGATCGGAAAGACGGTGCCATCCTTGTGCCTTGCCTGCACCTCGCGGCCGATGCCGATGATTTTCTTGTGCCCGGTTTCCAGGTAATTGTTCACGTAATGATCATGTGCGCGGGCATATTGCTCGGGCATGATCCGGTTCACGTTGCGACCGAGAAGGTCCGATGCCTCATAGCCGAACAGCCGCTCGCAAGCCTTGTTGAAGGCCAGTACCTGGGCGCGGTCGTTGATGACGACAATGCCGTCGGCGGCCGTATCGAAGACGCTGGCAAGGCGCGCCTCGCTAACGGCCGCCTTGTCATCCTCCTGTCCCGAAACGCCGTCGCGCGTCATGCCCGTCCCCGACTGGAAATTTCTTCCATCTCAGGTTTAAGGGGTTTCACGTAGGCCAGCAACCCGCCCGAGTTCTAAATCTCTGGTAACCAAGCGCTAATTCGACGCACCGCTTCGGTCAGATGATCTTCCCGGCGGGCGTAGCAAAGCCTGAGATATTCCTCCCCGCCGGCGCCGAAAGCGGTGCCTGGCGCAAGGCCGACACCCGTCTGGCGCACCAGGTCCAATGCAAAGCGGCGCGTATCCTTGATGCCTTCGATCGAAAAGAACAGATAGAAGGCCCCCTGAGGCGGCAGGACCCTGACCCTGTTGAGCGCCTGAAGCCCATCAAGGACACAGGACCGCCCGCGCCGCGCGCGGGCAACCTGTTCGTTCAGGAAGGGCCTCCCCTCGGTCAAGGCAGCAACGGCACCCCATTGGGAAAATGACGGCACGCCGGATGTGGAATACTGGATCAGGTTCTCGAACATCTGCCCGAGAGCGGCCGGCGCCGAGATCCAGCCGACGCGCCAGCCGGTCATTGCCCAGTTCTTGGAGAAGGAATTGACGAAGATGATGCGGTCGTCGTCTTCGGCGAAATCGTAGAACGACGGCGCGCGCAGCCCCTCGCCATAGTGGAACAGCGCGTAGATCTCGTCGGCGACGATCCAGAGATCGTGCCTGCGGGCAAGGTCGAGCACCCCTTTCAGAAGGTCCTGCGAAGCAACCCAGCCGGTGGGGTTGCAGGGCGAGTTCAGGAACAGCGACGTCGTTTTCGGCGTGATCGCCGCCTCGACGTCCTCAAGATGCAGCTTCCAGCCGTCATCTTCTGCCCGCATCGGCACGCTGACGGCGCGTGCGCCGTGGATCTCGATGGCTGCCGTGATGTTCGGCCAGGCGGGGGTCGGCACGATCATCTCGCTGCCCGGGCCGGCCACCGCCTGGATCGCCAGCTGTATGGACTGCATGCCGGACCCGGTCACATAGAAGCGCTCCGGCGAGAAAGGCCGTCCGTAGAGCTCTTCGTGATAGGTGGCAAGGGCCTCGCGCAGCGGCGGGATACCGCGCTGATAGGTGTAGAAGGTCTCGCCCCGGTCGAGCGAGGCCTTCGCCGCGTCGCGGATGAAATCCGGTGTCGGCAGATCGCCCTCGCCTGCCCAGAGAGGAATCAGATCCTCTCGGCCCCTGCCGGCATTGAAGACTTCAACAATTCCACTTTCCGGGGCATTGCGCGCCTCGGGGCTCAACCGGTCGATCAGGCTGGTCACGTAGCAGGTTCCTTCAAAGGGTCGGTGCCGCACCTTACCGGGTTTGTTTGGCATTGTTTTATGAAAGGATGTGAAGCCCTCATCACCAACTCTGATCGGTCGTGATCGGGACCTTGTGAAACGCGTCGTTCGTGTTCGTCGCAAGGCGAATAGACAGAACGACTTAGCTGTGATCCGATCTGACGAAGCAGCAGACAGGGTTTCTGCAATCAGGTTCCGCACCGGTCCGGAAAGAGACCGGGGGGGGAGCCAGTACCGGTCGGGAGGACGGTTTACCGGATCATGCTGCACGGATGGATCGTGATTCTGGTCGCGACGGCGTACATCTTCTGCCTGTTCGCCATTGCCAGCTACGGCGACCGCATGCCGCGCCGGTTTTCGTCGCGCACAGGCGGGCGTCCGTTCATCTATGCCCTGTCGCTATCCGTCTACTGCACCTCCTGGACGTTCTTCGGATCCGTCGGCAACGCCAGCCGGACGGGCATCGAATTCCTGACCATCTATATCGGCCCTCTCCTCGTCTTTGCCCTCGGCTATCCCCTGCTGCAGCGGATCATCCAGATCTCGAAGACGGAGAGCATCACGTCGATCGCCGACTTCATCGGATCACGTTACGGCAAGAGCCAGTCGGTCGCGGCGCTCGCGACCATCATCGCCGTCATCGGTGTCATCCCCTATATCGCGCTGCAGCTGAAGGCGGTGTCCCTGTCGATTACAACGCTCGCCGGACCGCTGATTTCGCCGAGCGACATCTTCACACCGGTCTTCGACGACATAACACTGCTGATCGCGCTCGGCATGGCGATCTTCAGCTGGGCCTTCGGCACACGGCATATCGATGCGACCGAGCACCAGGAAGGGCTGATGCTGGCCATTGCCGCCGAGGCGGTCGTCAAGCTCGCGGCCTTCCTGGCGGTCGGCGTCTGGGTGACCTATTCGCTTTATGACGGTCCGTTCGACCTGATCCGGGCCATTACCGAGGCTCCGGAAATCTCGGCTGTCTTCGAAAAGCCGCTCAATATCGGCAACTGGCTCGTGATGTCCTGTCTCTCGGCCTTTGCCGTGCTGCTGCTGCCGCGCCAGTTCCATGTGACGGTGACGGAGAACAATTCCGATGCCGAACTCCGCCGGGCGACATGGATGTTTCCGGTCTACCTGGTCCTCATCAACCTCTTCGTGATCCCGATTGCCGCGGCCGGTCTGCTGCGCTTCGGCCAGGACGTCAATCCGGACACGTTCGTTCTGGCCCTGCCGATCGACGACGGACAGCCCTGGCTTGCGCTCTTTGCCTTTATCGGAGGCCTGTCGGCGGCAACAGCGATGGTTATCGTCGCGACCGTCGCGCTTTCCATCATGATCTCCAACGACATCGTCGTGCCGCTGCTGCTGCGCCGCCACAGCGAGGACGACATCATCAATGTGTCCGGCCAGGACATGAGCGACCGGCTGCTCACGATCCGCCGCCTGTCGATCTTCGGCATACTTCTGCTGGCCTATGCCTATTACAAGGCGGCGGGCAACACGGCGGCGCTCGTCTCCATCGGCCTTCTGTCCTTTGCCGCGATCGCGCAATTCGCGCCGGCCTTTGTGGGTGCCCTGTTCTGGCGACGGGCAACCTCGGTCGGCGCCATCGCGGGCCTGAGCGGGGGATTTCTCGTCTGGGCCTACACCCTTCTGCTGCCGACATTCGCGAAATCCGGCCTCATGTCGGACGGCTTTCTTCTGACCGGCCCCTTCGGCATCAGCCTGCTCAATCCGCAGGCCCTGCTCGGCTTCCAGATGGACCCCTTCATCCACGGCACGCTCTGGAGCCTCGGCGTAAACATCCTGCTTTTTGTCGGCGGCTCCTTCGTCAGAAAACCGCTGCCGGCCGAAACGCTGCAGGCGAATGTCTTTGTGCCGGCTGAGCTGGCCCCGACGCCGGGCCTGCGCTACTGGCGCACTTCGGTCACCGCAGGCGATCTGCAGGCGACGGTGGCACGCTATCTCGGCGAGGAGCGGACCGCCCGCTCGTTCAGGCGGTTTGCCGACGAGCGCGGCATCGAGCTTGACCCGAACACCCTCGCCGACGCCAATCTGCTGCGCTTTTCCGAACAGCTCCTGGCAAGTGCCATCGGTGCCGCCTCTTCACGCCTTGTCCTGACGTTGATGCTGAAGCGCCACGATCCGTCCACGAAGGGCGCGGTCAAGCTGCTGGACGATGCCTCCATCGCCATCCAGTACAACCGCGACCTGCTGCAGACCGCACTCGACCAGGTGCGCCAGGGCATCGGCGTGTTCGACCGGGACCTGCGGCTGATCTGCTGGAACCGCCAGTTCCGTGACCTTCTGGGTCTGCCGGCCGAATATGGTCAGGTCGGCACGACGCTGGATGCGATCCTGCGTTACAACGCCGAGCGCGGTGAACACGGCTCCGGACCGGTGGATGCCATCGTCGCCGACCGGATCGAAAAGCTCGTGCTCATCCAGGAAACCTTCCAGGAGAAACTGGAATCCAGCGGCACGGTGCTCGAGGTGCGCATCAGTCCGATGCCCGACGGCGGCATCGTCACCACCTATACCGATATCACGGAGCGGGTTCTCGCCGAGGAAGCGCTGGCGCGCGCCAACGAAAACCTTGAACGGAGGGTGCGAGAGCGTACCGAGGAACTGACCCATGTGAACGAACGGCTGGTGGAAGCGACACGGGCGGCGGAAGAAGCCAATATCGGCAAGACCCGCTTCCTGGCGGCCGCCGGCCACGACATCCTGCAGCCGCTCAACGCCGCACGGCTCTATGCCTCGGTTCTGGTCGACAAGCTGCGGGAGGGCGAGGACGGATCGCTGGTCCGCAACGTGGAATCGGCGCTGGAATCGGTCGAGGACATTCTGGGAGCCGTGCTCGACATTTCCCGCCTCGACACCGGCGCGCTGAAGCCGGAACCCACCGTTTTCCGCCTCGACGACCTGTTGCGCGGCCTGGCGCTGGATTTCAAGCCGGTTGCCGAGGAAAATGGCCTAGAACTGAGGATCGTGCCGACGTCCCTTTCCGTGTGCACGGACCGGCGCCTGCTGCGCCGTCTTTTGCAGAACCTCGTCTCCAATGCGCTGAAATACACACAGACCGGCCGCGTTCTCGTTGGATGCCGCCGCCGCGGCAACCGGGTTCATGTCGAAGTCCATGATACCGGAATGGGCATTCCCAAGGGCAAGCAGAAGGCGATCTTCCAGGAGTTCCACCGGCTGGACGACGGCATGCGGGTCGCCAAGGGCCTCGGCCTCGGCCTGTCCATCGTCGAGCGCATCAGCCACGTGCTCAATCATCCGGTCCGACTGCGGTCGGAGGCTCACAAGGGCTCCTGCTTCTCGGTAGAACTGCCGCGATCGGCGGACATGCCCGACCTGGCGCCCGTTCAGCAGGTCGCCGCCATTGCCAGCCAGTTGGACGGGCTCTGTGTCGTCGCCATCGACAACGAACCCGACATCCTGAGCGGCATGCGCCACCTGTTGAGCAACTGGAACTGCAAGGTCGTGGCTGCAAGCGACGACGCGGAAGCGGCGGCGGAACTGAGCAGGTTGGGCCTTTCACCGGACGTGGTCCTTGCCGACTATCACCTGGACAACGGCACCGGCATAGAAGCGATCCTCAAGCTCAGATGGAAATTCGGCAGCCAGATCCCGGCGATCCTGATCACGGCGGATCGCAGCCGGGCCGTGCGCACGGAGGCAGAGGAAAAGGACATCACCTTCTTCAACAAGCCCGTCAAACCGGCGGCGCTTCGGGCACACCTTGCCCGCTGTCAGGCCGGTCAGGCCGCGGAATAGGTCCCTGGTATTACCAGCAACCTAGACGACATCCGCTCCTTCGGGGCGGTTACGAAGCGGAGCGCAGGGAGCCCGGGTTGCGGGGTGCCGTGCTCGGACTGCGATCTTGCCAGTCTTCCCGCCTGATATTGGCGATCCGCATCGGATTGGGGTCCGGCTTGCCGAAATAGTAGCCCTGCATGGTGTCGCAGCCGAGCGTACGCAGGGCATCGACCTGGAACTGGCGCTCGACGCCCTCGGCTGTGACTTCAAGCCCGAGATTATGCGCCAGCGCGATAACCGCGGAGATGATGGCAAGGCCGTCGCTGCGCTCGCCGATCTCGTCGACAAAGGACTTGTCGATCTTGATCTTGTCGAACTTGTAGTGACGCAGATACGAAAGCGACGAATAGCCGGTGCCGAAATCGTCCAGCGCGATCCTGATGCCGAGGTCGCGCAACTTCTGAAGCTTCAATGCAGCCGAGCCGTAGTCGCGCAGGAACACGGATTCGGTGATTTCCAGAACCAGCCGCTCCGGCGGGAAGCCGGTTTCCTGAAGGACGGACAGAACGTGATCGACCAGGTTCGGGTCCATGAACTGAACCGGCGACAGATTGACGGCAACACTTTCCAGCTCCGGACACTGCGCGGCGGCGGCGCATGCCTTTTTCAGCACCCAGCCACCGAGTGGCAGGATCAAGCCGGCATGTTCGGCAATCGGAATGAAGAGGTCGGGCGGAACTTCGCCGCGGGTCGGGTGCAGCCAGCGCAGCAGAACTTCGCTGGAAACCACCTTGCCTGAACGGGCATCGACGATCGGCTGGAAATCGACATTGAGCCTGCCGTATTCGAATGCCTCGCGAAGGTCCGATTCCAGTTCCCGGCGTTCGCGCACTTCGCGTTCCATGTCGTGTTCGAACGCAAGCGCCCGGCCGCGGCCGCTTTCCTTGGCCTTGTAAAGCGCAATATCGGCCTTGCGCATCAGATCGTCGACCGTATCCCCGCAGTCGCGGAAGCGGGTGAAGCCGACCGTCGCACCGATGGCAAAGTCCCGCCGGCCGATCCGGAAGGGCTTGCGGGTGACGCTGACCAGTTCCTCGGCGAAGGCACTGGCCGCCTGATCGCTGACGAACTGGCCGAGCGCGGCGAACTCGTCGCCACCGAACCGTGCCAGCATGGTCCGGCCCTCGCTGAGGGCGGTAAACCGGCTTGCGACCTGGCGAAGCAACTCGTCGCCGGCCGGATGACCACTGGTGTCGTTGACCACCTTGAAATTGTCCAGGTCGATCAGGAACAGGGTCAGCGTGTTCTGGCCCTGACGGCTCTGCTCCTCCAGCAAGCTCTCCGCCTGCTTCAGAAACCAGCTGCGGTTGCCGATGCCTGTCAGCGAATCGTGTTCGGCCAGATGCGAGACCAGGGCGTTTGCCCGGCGGGCCTCGGTGATGTCCGAGGCAACTCCCCGGTATCCGGAAAAGGAGCCGTGATCGTCATGGACCGGACGGGCAGCCAGGGACCACCAGCGCTCTTCGCCGGAGACCTCGACACCGATGACGATGTCCCGGAAGGCCTGTTGCCTGTCCATAGCGCTTTCGAGTTTGGCAACGGCGGCGCGGGCATCGCTTTCGTCAAGGGAATAGGCAAGATCCACCATGCGCATGGTGTCCAGCTCCGCACGCTGCCTGCCGCTGGCATGCAGGAACCTGTCGGAAATGTTGCGCAGATTGCCCTTGCTGTCCGTTTCCCAGATCCAGTCGCTGGCTTTCTCCTCGAATTCGTTCAGCAGTAGCGCGATCAATTCGCCGCGCTGCTCCAGTTCGGCTTCGGCCAGAAAGTGGGAGGCGAACAGCCAGCCCGCCGATGCGACGCTGCCGACCACCACCATCGTGTAGCTGGTCAGAAGCAGGAACAGCGGCCACATGTCCATCTGGCGGCTGATCACCAGTGACACGACGGAGGCCAGATAGAGGATGCCCACCCAGCGGAAAGCGGCCTGCGGCACTGTTGCCAGCGCGAATCCGCCACCGCAAAGCATGCCTGTCGTCACACAGGAGGCGATCCAGATCCCGTTCGGATCGCCATAGGCAAAGGCGGTGATCGGGACGATGGCCCAGAGAGTGCTGAAAATCGTGGCGTGCAGAACGGCCCTGTTCAGGGACCGGCGCGAGGCCAGCAGGATCGGCGAATGTCTGGTCCTCAGCCATTTAACCAGCGTGTAGCCGAGAAAGGCGGTGATGGCAGCCACCCACACCACGAGGGGGCCGCCGGGTACAAAATTCTGAAAGGAGAGTGTAATGACGACGGTGTTGACCACGTTGGCCAGGATTATGAACGGTGTCAGCCGGGCAATGCCGGCGATCTGCGCCGCACGCACCTTACGCGCCAGCTGTTCCTCGACGACCGGATGTCCGAATGCAAGCAAGAATGCCCGGTTGGGATCGGCCTGCGGCTTGCCTGCGTGCTCGCCGGTGCCCCCCACATTGTCCGATTTCAGCTGCCTGTGCGGAGCGCAAAAGGCCATGCAGATCGTATGAAGGACCAGTTTCCAACTGGAGCTGAGCTGCATTTTGTCTCCGCGTTCGCTACCCGCAAAAAATCAATGGACGCCGAGCAGCATCCTGCGGACCGCCAAATGCCGAAAGAAATCCGACAATCGGAGCCTCTCGTCACTACAGGATGCTCCCGCGCGGCGCTGGCCCGCAGAACTTTAGATACAGCCATTCCCTGAAGTTCCGGTAAAAACGCTGGTGGAGATTCCGGCACGTTTTGCAATTTTTATAACATGCATCGTGCCCACCCCCCGGCATTTTGCAACCAGAGGCTTAGAACACCAGCCGGGACGGACGATTATTGGGCTTCGGCTGCCTCGGCGGTTTCTCCGCCGACCTGCCACTGACCGGCCTCGATCTTGGAGGCTGCGATGACGGCCTGCGTGCGGCTTTCGACGCCGAGCTTTTGCAGGATCGCCGATACATGCGCCTTGACGGTTGCCTCGGAGACCGACAGTTCATAGGCGATCTGTTTGTTGAGCAGGCCTTCCGACAACATCATCAGGACGCGCACTTGCTGCGGCGTGAGCGTGGCCAGCCGCTGCACCAGATCGCCGCTGCCGTCGTCGGCGGCCAGATCGACATCCGGCGGTGTCCACATGTTGCCGGACATGACTTCCGAAATTGCCTGGCGAATGATGTCGATCCCGTGCGACTTCGGGATGAAGCCGGAGGCACCGAATTCGACCGCCCGGCGAATCGCCTGAGGATCTTCGTTGGCGGAGACCACGACAACCGGGACACCGGAATACTGCGCCCTGAGATACATGAGGCCGGAAAAGCCGCGCATGCCCGGCATGGACAGATCGAGCAGGATCAGGTCGACGTCCCCGCCCTGTTCCAGACGCGCCGTCACGTCTTCCAGTGTTCCTGCTTCCTCGATCGCGGCATCCGGATACTGCGTTTCGAGGGTCTGGCGCAGCGCGCCTCGGAACAGGGGATGATCGTCTGCGATGATGAACCGATACGATGTCGCCGACACGTCGTTTTTCCTCCCTTAACGGTCACGAGCATGCGCGCGATTGTGCCGTGCCCCAGCGCCGTTGCCTCCCGGTGCGCTTGAAGACCGTTTGATTATAGGCGATGAACCTTTGTTGCGGTCTTCGGGAAGTATGTTTGCAACAGGGGTTGCACGCAAGTCAAACCATGCTTTTGACCAAGGCTCCAATGCTGCACCCCCCGCTGCCATCGCTTAGTTACGGCAGCCAAGCTTGAGGTTCGCCTTAAAGGTGAAATGGAATATTCGTCAACCTGCAACCTGTAGTTTGAAGATCTATACTGAGGCGAATATGCTAATTCTTCACCACGACCGTTTTTAATGCGCGTCGAATTTCGGCTGTCTACATTTCCTGTTGATAAACAACGTAATTACAGCAACAAATGACCACGACCTGCCGGGGCAAAACCGAATTCAGTGAGCATACGACCCAAATATTATGACAATTCAGACAACGCTTTTTTCATTCGTCAATCGTTGGGAATGCGACGAGAACGACCACTTGAATGTCCAGTTCTATTTCAGCCGGTTCGAGGAGGCCGACCGGCAGTTCCGGCTGCTGTCGGGCCTGAACGAAACGCTTGTCGGTGCCCGGCGCGTGCGCCACGTGCGCTATCACAAGGAGCTGCGGACAGGCGACCTCATCACGGTCCAATCCAGCATCGCCTACGACGGCCCGCACGTGCTTACGGTCGTTCACGAGATGCGGGAGGAAACGACCGGAGCCCTCGCGGCGACTGCGCTCGATGGCTACGAGCCCAATGCCAATTCGGCCAAGACACTCCGTCAGCGGTTCAAGGAATTCCAGACGCCGATGATTGCGGAAGCGGCTCCGAGAGGCATTGCCGCCGGCCCGGCGGCTGCCCAGAGGGCAACACTGGCAGGGCTCGAGGCCAAGGGGGCCAAGATCGTTTATCGTGGCACGGTCCTGCCCCGCGATATCGGTGTGGACGGCAAGGCGGACGACCGCTTTGCCCTGTCCTGCTGCACCGATGGAGTCGCCCATGTGTGGCAGCGCACGCCGATGACCCACGCCTATCTCACCGAGCACGGCCTTGGCCGCGTTGCGGTGGAAATGAAGCTGACCTGGGTTACGCCCCTGAAGACCGGTGACATGATGCTGGTTCTTTCCGGCTTTACAGGGGTGAGCGGCAAGACCTTCTCCATGCGCCACCACCTGTTCGAAAGCCGCACCGGCCGGCTGGCTTCCGTCCTCGACGTCGTGGCACTGACGATGGATCTGTCACGCCGGAAGGCGGTCGATCTTCCCTCAGACGCCTACCAAAGCATCAACAAGATGGTGATCGACTGACGGGTCGCAGGCAAATCGGGCGGCCAAGCGGCAACGGCTTCAGTTGCCCTGGCCCTCGAAGTCCTTCTGCAGTTCGCGAACCATGCCGAAGAACCGGCGCATGGCGCTTTCGGTGAAGGTCAGGACCTTTTCAAGTTCCTCGTCCTCCTCGCTCGGCTGCTCGGACTTTTCACCCGACCGGCCCTCCGGTGTCTCGCGGTCCAGGGCCGCGCCGGGCGGCAATTGTCGGTCTTGCTCGCCCGCGTCGCTTTCAAGCTCCTCGAGGCGAGCCGTCAGACGATCGACCTCGCTTGCCAGATCGTTGATCTCCGCAAGATAAGCGTCCTCCGCCAGCGGCACAGGGTTGCAGCGCCAGTCGTCATTCTGCTTGCGGCAGAACGAGACCGTGCCGTTCTGGCGATCGACCCTTAGAATGTCGTCCTCGACCACGACGAGGGAATAGCGGTCCGGGCGACCTTCCGTGACGGCCTCGGTGTCCTCAGGCGCAACCTTTTCCTGGGCCGTTGCCGCGGCGGCCAGCAGCATCAGACCGGACAGGCTTCCGAGAACGGATGCGGAAAAGGGGATGCGGATCGTCATGGTGTCTCTCCAGGTGCGGGCCGGTTGCGTTACGCATGGGTGCCACATTTCCGTGGCCAAAGCACGACCTAACACAGGGTTTTCAAGAAACTCTTGAGCGAACCGCACCCGCCCGACGGTCCATTCAGCGGTCGGGCAGCATCGCCTCCAGCGTCTCCAGGCGGTCGGCTTCCGCGGCTGGCTTGTCCCAGCGCAGCCGCGAAATCCGGGGGAAGCGCATTGCGACGCCGGACTTGTGCCGGGTCGACCGATTGAGCCCTTCGAAGGCAATTTCAAGCACCAGCCCCTTGTCGGCGCCGTGGACGACTTCGCGCACGGGGCCGAAGCGGTTTACCGTGTTGTTGCGCACGAAGCGGTCGATCTCGCGCAGCTCCTCATCGGTGAAACCGAAATAGGCCTTGCCGACCGGCACCAGCTCGGCTCCCGCCTCCCCGTCCCGCCAGACGCCGAACGTATAGTCGGAATAGAAGGACGAGCGCTTGCCGTGACCGCGCTGCGCGTACATCAGAACCGCATCGATCAGGCGCGGCTCACGCTTCCACTTGAACCAGAGGCCCTTCGGCCGGCCGGTGACATAGGGTGCGTCGCGGCGCTTCAGCATCAGGCCTTCGACTGCTTCGGCATCGTCATCTTGAAGATGCTCGTGCGGATTGGCGCGCGCAGACGCGATTGCGTTCCACCCCTTCGCATCGACCATCGGCGACAGGTCGATCCGCGGTTCGTCGAGAGCGGCAATGAAGTGTTCCAGCTTCTCCCGACGCTCAGCGAAGGGCAATGGTCTCAGGTCCTCTCCCTCCAGAGCGAGCAGATCGTAAGCGCGGATGGCCGCGGGATGGTCTTTCAGTAGCTTCGGACCGGCGGTCTTGCGGTTCAGGCGCTTCTGCAGATCGGAAAAAGGCCGGACCTTTCCCCCGGAAACGACAAGCAGCTCGCCATCGATGCAGGCGTCGAAGTCGAGGAGATCGAGAATATCGGGAAAGGCCTTCGAAATATCCTCGCCGGTGCGACTGAAGAGCCGTCGCACCGAAGTCCCTTGCGCGGTTCTGCCTGCAGCCGCCTGGACGCGGATCCCGTCCCATTTCCATTCGACCTCGAAATCCTCGGCAACGAGGGCTTCAAGATCCCTTTCCTCATCCAGCGGATGGGCAAGCATCACCGGCCGGAACGGTGCGGGATCGGATGTTTCCGGTGGCCCCGCCCTGCCCTCGACCCAGGCGAACAAATCCTCATAGGGCGGTTCCAGCCCGTGCCAGACCTCTTCCACCCGGTCGGGATCCAGCTCGCCGAGCCGCGCCACCGCGGTCTTGGCAAGCCGCGCCGAGACCCCCACCCTCAACCCGCCCGTCACGAGTTTCAAGAGCGCCCACCGACCGGTCTCGTCGAGGCTGTCCAGCCAGCCCGTCAGGAGCCGCGGCACCTCCGTTTTGCCTGCCCCTTCCAGCCGGTCAACGACTTCCGACAATCCGGGAGCGGTCTCGCTGACCGACATCTCGTCGACCCGGGGCCACATCAGCGCGATGGTTTCGGACAGGTCGCCGACGAAATCGTAGGAAAGCGCGAAAAGCTGCGGATCCGCCCGCTCGCCTATCAGGGTCCTGAGCAAAGCCGGTTTGGCATGCCTGAAGCTGAGCCCTCCGGTCAGCGCCGCCAGCGCGTAACCGCGATCCGGATCCGGTGTCTCGCGGAAATAGCGCTGAAGCAGCGCTTCCTTCGCAAGGCGCCGCGGTTCAAGGGAAAGCCTGTCAAGCAACTGGGAGAAGGCACGCATGAAGGCAATATCAATCCGGAAAGTTGTCCTTCGCAAGCCTTTCCCTGATACCGGAGACACCAATGATGCACATTTGATTGTCGGCCTCGCTCCGGCACATCCGCGCCGTTTCAGGTTTCCCATGCTGGAAATGCGGGATGGACGGAACCGGAATTAGCCTGTATAAGCCGCGGCCATCCATGGGCCAAATGACTGGATGGCCCGATCCGGTAGACTGCTGACTGGCATGCAGATGATCCGGAGCAGTTGAAAGATTCCAATGACCGAAATTCTGTCTCTCGCCCCGGCGCTGAAGGCCGCGCTGGCGAAACGGGGCTATGAAAGCCTCACTCCCGTTCAGGAAAGCATCTTGAACGATGCTCCTCCGGAAGCGGACCTCCTGGTCTCCGCCCAGACGGGTTCCGGCAAGACCGTCGCGTTCGGCCTCGCCCTCTCCCACACCTTGCTGCAGGACCGCGACCATCTGGGTCAGGCCGGTGCACCGATCGCGCTTGCCATCGCGCCGACCCGCGAGCTTGCGCTGCAGGTGAAGGAAGAGCTGACCTGGCTTTATGAGGAAGCCGGTGCCGTGACCGCGTCCTGTGTCGGCGGCATGGACCCGCGCACCGAGCGGCGCACGCTGGACCGCGGCGTCCACATCGTCGTCGGCACGCCGGGCCGCCTGCGCGACCACATCGAGCGCGGCGCCCTCGATCTGTCCGAAATCCGCGCCGTCGTGCTTGACGAAGCCGACGAAATGCTCGACATGGGCTTCCGCGAGGATCTGGAATTCATTCTCGATGCGGCACCCCGGGAAAAGCGCACCCTCATGTTCTCCGCCACAGTCCCCAAGCCGATTGCGGAACTGGCGAAGCGGTTTCAGAAGGACGCCGTCCGCCTGTCGACCATCAATGCCCGCGAACAGCATGTCGATATCGACTATGTCGCCCATCCGGTGGCGCCGAACGAGCGCGAGAACGCCATCATCAACGTGCTGCGACAGCACGAAGCGGAAAAGGCCATTGTCTTCTGCTCGACCCGCGAGGCCGTCAGCCGTCTGACGACCCGTCTCGCCAATCGCGGCTTCTCGATCGTTTCGCTGTCCGGCGAACTCAGCCAGGAACAACGCTCCAGCGCACTGGCCGCGATGAAGGACGGGCGGGCGCGCGTGTGCGTCGCAACCGATGTCGCCGCCCGCGGCATCGATCTGCCGAACCTGGACCTCGTCATCCATGCCG
>ENA-ORCZ01000213-ORCZ01000213.1-marine-metagenome-genome-assembly--contig:-NODE-213-length-38183-cov-4.098410_pt1 | contig 38183 bp, 31 predicted proteins | sample MGYA00237785_ERZ508519 | MGnify/ENA primary metagenome ERZ508519 (study PRJEB26189, sample SAMN06268790) | marine metagenome | isolation source: Bioluminescent Bay, La Paraguera, Puerto Rico | place...
GACCGGATGCTGCGAGACGCCGAGGTCCGGCAGGCGCTGGGAATAGCGGTAGGCATAGGTCAGACCCCGGTCGGTCAGGTCCATGCGGAAGTCGTCCGGATCCTCCACCAGATGCGGGTCGCAGGCCGGGTTCTGGCTGCCGATCATCAGCTGACCGCCGCCACTCGGCTTCACATAGACGGAGATGTCGTTGTCGGAAACGATCAGGCCATCGCGTGAATAGTTGAGCGCGGCGGGCGGGGCGATCTGCACCACTTCCTGGCGCAGCGGCCGGTGGCCGATCCTGAGGCCGGTCTCTCCTTCAAGCAGTGCGTTGACCTTGCCGGAATGCGGACCGGCAACATTGATGACGATGCCGGTCGCAATATGCTCGCCGCTCTCGCACAGAACACCGGTCACCCTGTCGTTCTCGACCGGGATCTTCACAACCTTGGTGTTGAAGCGGAAATCGGCTCCGAGGCGGGCCGCAGCATCCTTGAGATTGCGCGCGGCGATCTGCGGATCGTCGACATAGCCGCCTTTCGGGAAGAAGACGCCGCCGGGAAGTTCCCCGCCGGTCGGCATGCCGAAGGCGTCATCCTCCATGGTCTTGGCCGGGGCATAACATTCCAGATTGTAGCCGGGCAGTTCCTTGCGGATCCGCTCGGCGGACCAGTGCTCGTAGGGAATGCCGAGGGCGTCGGCATGTTCCAGAACATGCTTCTGGTAGTTGTCGGCAGCCGTTTTCATTACCAGAGTGCCGGTCTCGATGAAGCTGGCGAGTTCGGATGCGTCGTCCGTTTCGAGATAGGCCTGCCAGTTCTTCCAGTCGTGATAACCTTCCAGCGCCATCGCCGTACCGTCACGCGTCGAATAGTAGGTCCGGATCACCGCGGCGGAACTCGACGTGGAGCCGTAGCCGGCCGCCGGCAGCGCATCGACATTCAGCGTCCTGTAGCCCTTGCGGGTGAGCGACAGGGCGATGGCGCAGCCGATGATGCCCGCACCGATGATGATGGCGTCGAAACGGGGCACTGATTCGGTCGCGTTGGGCATGGCCGTCCTTTCCGTGGTTCGGGTCCCAGAACAGTGGACAGCCCCGCTTTTGTCCATAGTTGAAACCGCCACTTGATGTTCCGATACGGTCATCGGGCCTTGAAAAATGAACGCGTTTGTCAACAAGAATCTGCGTATGTTTATGAAAGGAAACATATAGCGGAATTTGGTAACGACTGTAGAATTTGTTCTCAAGTCTCAAATTGCGGCGCCAGCGACCGGTGCTCATAGTTGTTGAAGTTTCAGTCGGTTATCCCCTGACCCCCCAACACTTTGGAGCAATTAGTGCCCCGCGCGAATTTGAGCGAATGGCCGACGCTGGCCTTGATCCTGGCCGCGTCCGTTATCTGGATGCTGCTGATCGGGTTTTATTCGGAACTCGGACCCTGGATCGTCTGCCCGCTCGCGGCCGTCACCATCACCTTGCAATCGTCGCTGCAGCACGAGGTTCTGCACGGTCATCCGACGCGCAATCCCGCACTGAACGAAGCGCTGGTCTATTGTTCCTTCGGCCTTTGCGTGCCTTACCGGCGCTTCAAGTCGCTGCATCTGCGGCACCACAACAACGACCGTCTGACCGACCCTTACGATGATCCGGAAACCTTTTACCTTGCCTGGGGCGATTGGCAGAAGCTGCCGCGCCCGCTGAAGTTCATCCTCATCGTCAACAACACGCTGATCGGCCGCCTGCTGATCGGGCCCGCCGTATCGATGATCGGTTTTCTGGGATCGGAGATCCGCATGATCCGCGGCGGCGATCGGGTCGTTCTGCGCGCCTGGCTTCATCACCTTGCCGGGCTCGTGCCGGTGATTGCCTTCATCATCCTTGTCGGCGGCATGCCGTTCTGGCTTTATGCGCTCGCGGTCGCCTACCCCGGCATGAGCCTCCTGATGCTGCGCACCTTCGCCGAGCACCGGGCGCATGACCACGCCGAAGCCCGCTCGATCATCGTGGAATTCTGCCCCGTGTTTTCCCTCCTGTTTCTCAACAACAACCTGCATGTGGTGCACCACGCCAACCCGCGGACGCCCTGGTACGAGCTGCCGCGCCTTTACCGGTCGGCGCGCCAGGAATGGCAGCAGCGCAATGACGGCTACGTCTTTTCCAGTTACTTCGACCTGGCGCGGCGCTACTTCTTCAAGATGAAGGAGCCGGTCGCCCATCCGACCCGGCGCCGGGATACAGACGGTCTGGCGGCCGTGGAAAAGGCGGCTTCTTGACTTATCGGAATTTCATGGCCGTCCGGCTGCCGATGTATGACTGGATAGAGGTGCGGGACGCCACGCGGGAACTGGAAAGCGCGCTGCAAGGTGCGCTTTCAGCGGCTCTTGGCCTTTCCGACAGGGATTTTCGCCCTTGGCCGGAAGATGGCGACCTGATCGACACCTGGTGCGATCCCGATCTCCTCTTGACGCAGACCTGCGGCTATCCGCTTACCCACGCCCTTCAAGGCAAGGTCCGGCTGGTCGGAGCGCCCCACTACGACGCGGACGGCTGCGACGGTCCGTTCTATTGCAGCCAGCTCGTCGTTCGAAAGGACAGCCCCTACCAATCTCTCGAAAACCTGCGCGCCCGGCGGGCGGTGTTCAACAGCCCTGACAGCCAGTCGGGAATGAATACATTCCGTCACGCGGTAGCGCAGCTTCGGGCTGCCCAGGTGTTTTTCTCCGAGGTGATCGAAAGCGGCGCGCATCTCGCGTCCCTTGAGGCCGTTGCAGCGGGTGAAGCCGAAATTGCCTCCATCGATGCGGTCTGCTGGTCGCTTGCCAGCCGCGAGCTGCCGGACCTGACGCAACAGCTCCGTCCGATCGCAAGGACCGCGCCTGCGCCGGGACTGCCATTCATTACTTCCAATCGATTTTCGGACGAGGAAGCCGATCTGCTTGCAGATACGGTTGCCGAGGTTCTTGCCTCGGCCGAAACGCTCAAGGTCCGGGAACGCCTCGGAATTGTCGGCTTTTCCAAACTCACCGTCGAGGACTATGCCGGCATTCTTGCGATGGAGAGGGAAGCGGCAGAACTCGGCTATCCGGCGCTCGCCTGAAAACCACCGGCATCCGGTGGTCTCGCCGGGTTATTGCGTCCGGCCCTCTCGCCACAGGATGCAGCAGCGTTAACCATAACTTGCGTTTCCAGGGACAAACCCAGCGAACCACTGGCGCAAAAGTTAACGAGCGGTTACGATTCTTGGTAAACGAAGCGTTAACAGCGAGACGTGCCATGAAAACGGTCGTGACATCCCTGATCCTTGTCGCCGGTCTCGGCCTTCTTGCCGGCACTGCCGCGCAGGCCGAAAGCGGCACCACCCGCATCGTGCATGATGAACCTTACGGTGCCATTGTCACCAAGGAAGCCGGCGTGCTTGTCTTTCGCGGCCTGCCGCCGACCCGCAAGGTCATTGTCAATCCCGACGGCAAGACGCCGCTGGAGCTGAAACAGACCGAAGTCACCGAGACCAACGTCGTCATCCTGTCGCAGGGCGATTATGCCCGCCAGCTCGGGGCGAAGATCATCCGGCTGAAGTAGGCGTTTCGGCCGAACACACTCTGCGTCGTCATCCCGGCCAAGCGAAGCGCGAGCCGGGACCGGTGAGGCAGAAGCCCATTGTTTCTTGTTGCCACCCAACAGACGTTCCGGGCTCACCGGTCCCGGATCTCCGCTGCGCTGCGTCCGGGATGACTATGGCGAGCGGTTCGGGCCGGGACGTTACGAACTCTTCCGCTGTTCTTGTTCAGACCGCCCGCCCCAGCAGCCTCTCGTCAAACGGATAGCTGCTCAACCGCTCATGTCCCGTTTCGGTGATCAGGAGCTGTTCCTCCAGCTTGACGCCTTCGTGGCCGCCGTGGCGGCCGACATAGCTTTCCACGCAAACCACCATGCCCGGCTCCAGCACCCCGTCATAGCCGCCGCTGTCCCAGTCGGCCGGGTAGGGCACGGCCGGGTATTCGTCGCAGAGGCCGACGCCGTGGAAGAGCACGGAATAGCGGTTGGCGAGATAGTCTTGTGGAAGGCTGGTGGCCGTGTGGGAGAGCTCGTGGAAGCTCCGGCCCGGTGCCAGCATGGAAATGTTGGCCTCGATCTGGTCGACGGCCATCTGGTACAGCACGCGCTGCTCATTGGTGGGGACACCGTCGCCGCAGAGCCACGTGCGGGAAATGTCGCAGCACATGCCGTAGGGGCCGACGAGATCGGTGTCGAAGGCGACGAGGTCTCCGGCCTCGATCACCCGGGCGGAGGCTTCCTGGAACCAGGGATTGGTGCGCGGTCCGGAAGCGAGCAGATGTGTTTCGATCCATTCGCCGCCGCGGCGGATATTGCCCGCGTGCAACAGAGACCAGAGATCCCACTCGGTCATGCCGGGCCTGAGGGCCGCTTCCATTTCTCCCATGGCCGCCTCGCAGGAGGCGATCGACCGGCGCATGGCAAGGATCTCGTCCGGGCATTTGATCGCCCGTGCCAGTTCCATCACCTCTTCACCGTCATGGATCGAGAGTCCGTGCGCGATCAGCGCGGCAATGCCCTCCCGCCGGCACTTGTCGACGGCGATGCGGTTGTTGCCGCCGCCATGCAGCCTGACGAGGTCGGCAAGCTCGTCGGCCCATTTCCGCGCCCGCTCGGCGGAGTGCGGTCCGGCCTCGAAATAGAACCAGGGAACGCCGTGACGGGTCTCGTCGATCAGGTGATTGTGCGCACCGAGATGTTCGCAATTGTGAAAGTCGAAGGCGACGACCGGGCCGTCGAGCGCCACGAAGGTGTAGCGGACGGCGTTGTGGGTGCTCCAGACCTGCATGTTGGTGGTGTCGGTGGCGTAACGCACGTTGAGGGGATCGCAGAGGATTGCCGCCGAAAGGTCTGACCGCGCGAGCTGCTGGCGGATGCGCTGCAGCCGGTAGGCGCGGATGGCGTCGAGATCGGGTGCGGCCAGCCCGCGGGCCGCCCATTCGCTCTCCGCGAGCTCGCCGTAGCCAAGTATATGCCGGTTCAGCGCGGTTGCCTTCTCGAAGGCGTAGGAGGACAAGGTCTCGTAGTCCGCCAGTTCGCCCGGATGGGCAGGCAGCATTGCAGGCATGATCTTGCGCCGATGCCGGCCGAAATGTTCCGTATTCATGAACGCCCACACTCCTCTCTTGCAGGCATCCCGTACCCCGGTCGGGGACGGTGGTTACATGCGCATGCGCTCCGCCTTTGGATCGAACGGCGGTTCGGTGATGATGGTGGCCTTGCGGCGCTCGCCGAGGATCTCGATCTCGAAGGCGCCCTCAGCGGTTTTGCCGGCGAACTCCGAAGGCAGGTAGCCCTGGGCGAGCGATTTTTTGACGAAATGGCCGTAGCCGCCGGAGGTAATCCAGCCGATCACCCTGCCATCATGCCAGACCGGTTCGTCGCCCATGACATCGGCATCCGACGCGTCGACGACAAAGGCGACACGCAGGCGCTTCGGGCCCTCGTCGAATTCCTTCTGCGCTGCCTCCTTGCCGATGAAACTTTCCTTGGAAAGCTTCACGAAGCGGCCAAGATCGGCTTCATATGCGCCGTAGATCGGACGGAACTCCCGGAACCAGGTGCCGAAATTCTTTTCCAGCCGCAGGCAGAGCAGGGCACGCATGCCGAAGTTGGCGATGCTGAACTCGGCGCCCGCCTTCATCAGTGCGTCATAGACCTGGCGCTGGTATTCCGGCGCCATCCAGATCTCGTAGCCGAGGTCGCCGGTATAGGTGATGCGGTTGACCTTGCAGGGCGCGTTGGCGATGTCCATTTCGCGGAAATCCATGAAGCGGAAGGCTTCGTTTGAGACGTCCTCGCCTGTGACCTTCTGCAGAACCTTGCGGGAATTGGGTCCTGCGATGGAAAGGCCCACCCAGCCGAGGTTGATCGCCCTGATCGTCACCGAGCCGTCCTGCGGCAGGTGCTTCTCGAACCAGCGCATGTGATAGATTTCCGCCTGGGAAGAGCCCCACATGTAGAACTTCTCGGGCCCGGCACGGGCGATGGTGAAGTCGCCGATCAGCTTGCCGTTCTCGTTCAGCATCGGCGTCAGGATGATGCGGCCCACTTTCGGCATGGTGTTTGTCATCAGATGCGACAGGAAGCTTTCGGCGCCGGGTCCGGTGATCTCGTACTTGGCGAAGTTGGCGGTCTCGGTGACCCCGACGCTTTCACGCACGGCGCGGCATTCGGCACCGATATGTTCGAAATCGTTGGAGCGGTGATAGGAGACGATATCCTTTGCCTCGACGCCCTTCGGCGCGAACCAGAGCGGGGTTTCGAGGCCCCAGCTGTCGCCCATGACGGCGCCTTCAGCCAGCATGCGGTCATAAAGCGGTGTGGTCTGGTGCGGACGGGCGGCCGGCAGCTCCTCGTTCGGGAAACGGATGCGGAAGCGGCGGCGGTAGTTTTCCTGCACCTTGGCATTGGTATAGGCCAGCGTCGCCCAGGTGCCGTATCGGGCAACGTCCATGCCCCAGATGTCGTAGCCAGGGTCGCCGTTGATCATCCAGTTGGCAAGCGTCAGGCCGACGCCGCCGCCCTGGCTGAAGCCGGCCATGACGCCGCAAGCAACCCAGTAATTGCGCAGGCCTCGCACGGGGCCGACAAGCGGGTTGCCATCGGGCGCGAAGGTGAAGGGGCCGTTGATGATCTGCTTGATGCCGGCGTTCTGCAGGGCCGGGAAATGCTCGAAGCCGACTTCCAGCTCCGGCGCGATCCGGTCGAGGTCCGGTGGCAGCAGCTCGTGGCCGAAATCCCAGGGTGTCTGGCGCGGGCTCCAGGGGCGGCAGTTCTGCTCATAGGTGCCGAGCAGGACGCCCTTGCCTTCCTGGCGCGTGTAGATCTCGCCGCCGAAATCGAGGATGCCGATCAGTTCCTTGCCGGTATCGGAATTGTGGGAAGTGACCTCCTCCATCTCCTCGGTGAGGAGATACATGTGCTCCATGGCCAGCACCGGCAGTTCGATACCGACCATGCGGCCGCATTCACGCGCCCACAGACCGCCTGCGTTGACGACATGTTCGGCGCGTATGGTGCCCTTGTTGGTGATGACGTCCCAGGTGCCGTCCGGCGTCTGCACCAGCTCTTCCACCTTGGTGTGGCGGTAGACGGTCGCGCCGTTGACGCGCGCCGCCTTGGCATAGGCGTGGGTGGTGCCGGAAGGGTCGAGATGGCCTTCGACCGGGTCCCAGAGCGCGCCGATGAAGTGTTTCTCGTCCAGCAGCGGGAACATCTTTTTGGCTTCGGAAACCGAAATCAGTTCCAGGTCCATGCCGAGATAGCGGCCCTTGGCCTGGGCAAGTCGCAGGAAATCCATGCGCTCGGGCGTATCGGCCAGCATGACGCCGCCGGTCAGGTGCAGGCTGCAGGACTGGCCGGAGATTTCTTCCAGTTCCTTGTAGAGATCGACGGTGTAGCTCTGAAGCTGGGCGACGTTCGGATCGCCGTTCAACGTGTGAAAGCCGCCCGCGGCGTGCCAGGAGGAGCCGGAGGTCAGCTCGTCGCGCTCCACCAGGGTGACGTCTTTCCAGCCGAGCTTGGTCAGGTGATAGAGAACGCTGCAGCCGACAACGCCACCGCCAATGACAACAACCTGAGTATGGGTTTTCATGCAATCTGCTCCGGAAGCGCCCGCGTGTTCGCGCCGCGCCGTATTCGTGTGTGTGTCGGGATCTAGAAATCGGTGGGGGCGCCGCCTTCGGCCTTGCGGCGGGTGACGAAGTCGGTGATTTCCTCGTCGATCGCCGGGTCGATCGGCGGCTGCTCATAGGCTTCGAGCGCCATCTTGTAGAGCCGGTTGGCCTTGTCATAGGACGTCGGGCCGCCGGCTTCCGACCAGGTCTCGTAATTGCGCCAGTCGGAGACGATTGGCGGATAGAAGGCGTCCTTGTAGCGGGTCTGGGTATGTTCCGTGCCGAAGAAGTGGCCGGCCGGGCCAACCTCGCGGATGGCATCGACCGCCAGGGCTTCTTCTGAGACATCCAGCGGGGTGAGGTATTCGGCGATCATCTGCAACAGGTCGACATCGGTGATGAATTTCTCGAAGCCGGCGCTGAGGCCGCCTTCGAGCCAGCCGGCGGCATGCTTGATGATATGGGCACCGCCGTTGATCGCGCCCCATTCCGACAAGGTTGTCTCAAGTGCTGCCTGAAAGTCGACCGTGTTTGCGGCGCAGACGCCGGAGGAGCGATAGGGAAGGTTGTAGCGCCGTGCGAGCTGACCGCCGGCGATTGCCGCCTTCATGTATTCAGGTGTGCCGAAGGCGGGCGCACCGGACTTCATGTCGACATTCGAGGTGAAACCGCCATAGACGACCGGGACCCCAGGGCGTACGAGCTGGGCGAAGGCGATACCGGCAAGGGCTTCCGCGTTCTGCAAGGTCAGCGCACCGGCGACCGTCACCGGCGCCATGGCGCCTGCCAGCGTGAACGGCGTCACGATAGAGACCTGCCCGGCTTTCGCCATCTCGATCAGGCCCTGCAGCATGGGCGTGTCGAGGCGCAGCGGCGAGGAGGTGTTGATGACGGTGGCGACACACGGCGTCCTTACGAATTCCTCCTCGGTCAGCCCGTAGCCGATCCGGGTCAGCTCCAGTCCGTCGCGGTTGCGTTCCTTGCCGAGCGAATAGATGTGATAGACCTTGTCGGTCAGCCGCAACATGTCGGCGACGCAGTCGAGATGACGGACGGAGGCGTGGATGTCGACCGGCTCGACCGGATAGCCCATGATGCAGTGGATGATGTTGAAGAACTGCGACAGTTTCAGGAAGTTGCGGTAGTCCTGCTGGTTGCCCGGCCTGCGGCCGCCGTCGCGGTCGACCGCATTGGGTGCGCTGGCGACGCAGGAAAAGGAGATAGCATCACCGCCGATTTCAAGGTTGTGCGCCGGGTTGCGGGCATGCAGGGTGAATTCCGCCGGCGCCCTGGCAATCAGGTCTTCCACCATGGCGCGGTCCATGCGGACCCGGTCGGACCCCGGCTTCACGTCCGCGCCGGCGTCTTTGAGGATCTGCCTGGCTTCCTCGTGCAGAAAGTCGATGCCGATCTCCTCCAGGACGCGCATGGAGGCGTTGTGGATCGCTTCGAGTTCGTCGGCGGAGACGGCTTCGAGCGGCCGGAACCGGTGTCTCGGCTGCCTGAAGGGCTTTTGCGGGAACGGATTTGGCGGCGCCTTGTCGCCGCCCCTGCGCCGCCTGCGCTGTGCGGGGGCCGTTTCAGCCTGAGGGGCCGTGTCGATGTCAGCCGTCATGTCGTCTGCCCATTGTCTTTAAGAGTTTTGCGTTGCCGGCGGATGCCGCACGAAGGCCGCCCCGGCTTGCGCCATCTTCCATTGACGTTACCTGAGAGCGCCGTTTTTCCGGGCAGTCTCAGAACGACGGCCAGTGCTACAACTCCGACATCAGGGTTTTGCCGAAGGTTTCAGGCGCCTTCCCCGGAACGCCGGGGCTTGACGAACGGGGCGCCGAAAGCGATCAGAACAAAGAGAGTTTTCGTGGGGGACCTTGAGCGCGGTGGTGCTGACCGATACCGATCTGCTGGCTTGCCTGAAGACGCTGCTGCCCGTGAAAGACTGGGCGGCAGCGCGCTTGCGGCCGCTGCCTGTGGCCTATACCTGCCGGTTCTGGCGCCTGGACGTTCCGGGCCGCAGCTATGTGATCAAGGAGTTCTTTCCGGAAAACGAGGACAACCCGCTTTATCCGACACTGCCCTCGCAGGAAGCGGATGCGCTTGTCGTGCTGGCGCGCCACGGCCTGGCTCCGGAACTGGAAGCCTTCACGAGAAGCCCGGTCGGGACGCCGCTACTGATCTACGGCTATCCGACGCCCGTCGACAATGAAATCGGCGTTGCCGAAGTCGCCGAGCTGATCGGCCGGTTCGCGGCGCTGAAGGAGCCCATTCCCGGCCACCAGACAGTCCCGGCCGGCTATCACGAAGTCCTTGCCCGGGGCGATGCCATGCTGGCGCTCATTCCCGGCAGCCGGAAGGCCGCCAACCTCAAGCGCCTGCGGCCAAGGGAGGCGAGTGTCGCCAGGCGGGAGATCCAGCGCACCCTCGTGCACCGGAGTTTCTGTCTCGGCACCATCCAGGCAACCGGCGACGGCGCGCGCCTGATCGACTGGCAGTTCGCCGGCTACGGCGACCCGGTCGAGGACATTGTCGGCTTCGTCTCGCCGGGGCTGGCAACGCTCTATGGCATCCATCCGCTGGTCGCACATGCAGAGGAGCTGTTTCTGCAGCACTATCCCGATCAGGCGACCGTCGGCCGTTTCCTGGAAGAACGCAGTGCCTATCACTGGTGCCTTGCCGCCTATTGTCTTTTCCGGCACGAGACGCTGGTGGAGGAGAACGCGCCGGCGGCGCGCACCTATGGCCGGGCGCTGGAAGAAGAGGTCGACCTGCTCTTACGCCTGCGCGGCCGGTAGGGTGGTTGCGCCGTGTCAGCGACACGGGCGGCGGTGTAATCAGTCTGTCACGGAAGGGCGCTAACGGGAGGCATGTCCATCCAGCTTGCTTCCGTCTCCAAGTCCTTCGGCATCCACAAGGCGTTGAACAACGTCTCCCTTTCCATCGAAGACGGCATGTTTTTTGTCGTTCTCGGACCGTCCGGCTGCGGCAAGTCGACCTTGCTAAGGGCGATCGCTGGCCTGGAGCCGATCGAGAAAGGTGAAATCAGACTCGGCGGGGTGCCGGTGGCGCGGGACGGCTTTCATCTCGCCCCCGAAGACCGTCGCGTCGGCGTCGTGTTTCAATCCTACGCACTGTGGCCGCATATGAGCGTTGCCGGCAATGTCGCCTTTCCGCTGGAGACGGCCGGCAAGCGGCGGGCCGACGTATCGGCCCGTGTCGCCGAATGCCTGGAGACGGTGGCACTGACGCCGTATGGCCAGCGCAAGCCGGCGGAGCTTTCCGGCGGCCAACGCCAGCGCGTGGCCCTTGCCCGCTGTCTGGCGCAAGGCGCGGGAACCGTTCTGATGGACGAGCCGCTTGCCAATCTCGATCCGCATCTGCGCAGTTCGATGGAAGAAGAACTGGCCGCCTTCCACCGGGCAAGCGGCGCAACGACCCTCTTCATCACCCACGACCAGCGCGAGGCGATGGCGCTCGCCGACAAGGTCGCCGTGATGTGGGACGGCGAGATCCTGCAGGCGGACGATCCGGATACGCTCTATCGCCGGCCGGTGTCCAGGAAGGTCGCCGGCTTCATCGGGCGCAGCACGCTGGTGCCGGTGGTCGTGGAACAGGTGGAAGAGGGTTCTGCGCTCGTCAAGTTCGGCGGCTTGTCGGTGGAGGTCGATTGTCCATCGGGGACTGCCGCCGGGCCCGCAACGCTGTTGCTTCGGCCCGAGCATCTTGTTCCGGCAAAGGGCGCGCCCGGTTTCGATGCGCGGGTGGAGCGAACCATCTATCGCGGTGGCTATTGGGAAGTCTTCGTTGCCGTTGAAAGCGTCGACCAGCCGCTGATGATGGTGCTGTCGCGCAGGCCCGAAGCAGGCGAAATGCTACGGCTTGCCATCCTGCACGGCTGGGTGTTGCCGGACTAGAAACTACCGCCCAAAGACCTCATCCTGAGGAAGGCCGCAGGCCTGTCTCGATGGGCCGCTTGCGTCCGAGTTCGCTGCAGATTCTTCCAGTCAGGCTCTCAGGATGAGGTCGAATTTGGGGCCGGCTACCGCTCAATCCTTCCAGGGGATTGTCCCTGCGGGCACCCGCCGTGCCAGCGCATTCATCGCCAGCATGATCATCACCGTGGCGGCAACGACCACCGCCGACATCGCGGCGGCCAGCGTGGTGTAGCCGCCGTCCTCGTAGTTGAAGATGGTGGTGCCGATGGTCTCGTTGCCGGTGGACCAGAGCAAAGCGGAAACCGTGATCTCGTTGTACGCGGTCAGGAACACCAGGATGGCGCCGGACGCTGCCGCCGGCGCTGCCAGCGGGGCGAAAATCCGTCTTATTCGCCGGAAAAAGCCGGCTCCGGAGACCCGGGCAGCATCCTCCAAAGCGCCATCCATCTGCAGAAAGGCGGCAGCGACCGGTTTCAGGCCGACAGCGAGGAAGACCGAGACATAGGCGATGGCAATGATCCAGAGCGTGCCGTAGAGCGAGACGTTCAACAGCGGCAGGGGGCGGATGAAGGCGAGGATGAACGCAATCGACATCACAAGGCCGGGCACTGCGAAGGCGATTTCCGACTGGGTGAGGGCGAGACCTGCCCAGCGCCGTTTCGTCGCCTGCCTGTGGGCCAGGAAATAGCCGAGGAACAGGCTGGCGACGGCGATGAACGCGGCGGCCAGACCTGCGGCCAGCGTCGAATTGACAAAGGCCCGCAGCGTGACGGACTGGCGCCAGAGCACTTCGGTGAAGTTCTCGAGAGTCAGCGTGGCCAGGGACAGCGGCAGGCCGTAAGTGCGCACCAGAGAGGTTGCCAGCAGAGAGGCGGCCGGCAGGACGAGCACCGCGGCGACGAAGAGCCAGAGCATCGCCTCGACAAAGAAGCGTTTGCGGCCGAGGGAGACGGCAAGCGGGGCCTGGGGCAGGCCGATCAGGCTTGTCCGCAAACGCCGCTGCAGCAGGCTCTGAAGAAGGATCGCGATAAGAGCAACGACGGCAAGGATCACCGAAATCACTGCCACATTGGGCAGTACATCCGGTCCGAAGCTTGCCAGGCGCCGCCACACGAGCACCGGCAGCGTGGTGTAGCGGGCCGGAATTCCGATCAGGGCATTGATGCCGAAATTGCCGAGCGCGGCGACAAACGTAAGCGCGAAACCCGCCAGCAGTGAAGGCGACAGCAGTGGCAGCGTGATCCGACGCAGCATCAAGAGGCTGCCTGCACCGGAGACGCGCGCAGCATCGGAAAGTTCACGCGGGAAGGACCGGAGCGCGGCGCGCACCAGGAGGAAGACCAGCGGGCTGTGCTGGAGTGTCAACAGCAGGACGAGTCCTTCGCGGGAATAGAGCGGATGGGTGGCGCCGAGTTCGGGCGCAAGACCAAGCCAGCGCAACACCGGGCTGCCGGGACCGAGCGCCTGGATCCAGGCGATTGCCGTGACATGCGGCGGGATCATCATCGGCAGCAGGATCAGGAACACCAGAAGCCCCTTGGCGCGGACATCCGTCAGGCCGATGAGGAGGGCAAGCAGGGTGCCGAGAACCGTTGCGCCAAGGGCAGACCAGAAGCTGCTTTCGACGGAATGCCAGAGGGCAGCGCGCACAGAGCGGCTTTGAACCGCTTCCAGAAGCGGTCCGAGATCCAGGGCACCCTCGCTCGTCAGCCCGGTCTTGAACAGCAGCAGCAGCGGCAGGCCGCAGATCAGTGTGGCACCGAGGACAAGGGCAAGAAGGGTGGATTTTTCGGAAAGCTGTTTCGAGCGCACGCCAAGCCGCATTTTTTTCCGTCATTCCGGACAAGTGAGGCGAAGCCGAGCGCAGATCTGGAATCCAGAAATCAGCATGAGCGAAGCGAGTTCTTTGGTTCTCTCGATGCGGCCGCGCCTTCGGCGCGAAATATGTCTGGGTTCCGGATCGGCGCGCAGCTGCCGCTGCACTTGTCCGGAATGACGCCCGGGATCAAATTGAAAAGCAGCGCGACGGATGCCGCGCTGCTCATTGTAACAATTGAGCCGATGCCTTACCCGCCGAAGATCTCGGAGAATTTCAGCTTGTCTGCCTGATCCTGTTGCAGCGCCTTGGCCGGGTCGAACTCCATCAGCTTGATCTGATCGCGGGCCGGGAAACCTTCGGGAGCGGCAACGCCCGGATGGGCCGGCAGGTAGCCCTGCGAAGCGGCAAGCTTCTGACCGTCTTCAGAGATCAGGAAGTCGACAAATGCCTTGGCGGCGTCCGGGTTCTGGGCCGTGGAGAGGATCGCGACCGGTTCGGTGACTGCGGAGACGCCTTCTTCCGGGAAGACGAACTCGACCGGTGCGCCTTTTACCTTCTCGCGGATCGGCAGGAAGTCGACGACGAAGCCGTAGAGCTTCTCGCCGCCTGCGATTGCCTTGTAGACGCCGCCATTGCCGCCCTGTGGGTTGGCGCCCTGTTCGGCGAGGCCTTCGTAATAGGCCCAGCCGAGATCCGGGTTGGATGTCAGCGCGGTCATGTGAATGGTCGCCGCACCCGAGGTCAGCGGCGAGGGCATCGCCAGCTTGTCCTTGGCTTCCGGCTTCAGAAGATCCTTGTACGACGTCGGCTTCATCGGCGCGTTGACGTTGTACATGATGCCGGTGGTGATCAGCTTGGTGGAGAAGTAGGTCTTGTCCTTGTCCATGATCGCCGGATCATAGGCGGAGACGTCGGCGGCTTCATGGGCCATCAGCCGGCCTTCCTGCTTCAGGCTCTCCATGGTGACGCTGTCGGCGATCAGGAGCACGTCCGGCTTCGGTGCGCCGGCCTCGAACTCGGCGCGCAGTTTCGCCATCACCTTGGTGGTCCCGTCGCGAACCCACTCAACCTCGACGCCCGGATGTTTCGCCGTGAAGGCGTCGACGGTCGCCTGGGCATCCTCGTTCGGCTGGGAAGTGTAGAGGACGAGCTTGCCGGAAATTTCGTCGGCAAATGCGGAGGTTGAGACCGCGGCGAGAAGGCCGGCGGCGAGCAGAAGCTTTTTCATGTGACAGATCCCTTGCGCGTGGCCGCAGAAACGGATGCGGATGGACCTTCGCCTAGCAGGCTTGTGTGACAGATTTTTTTGACGTGCGGACAAAACTGCGGAGCGGCCGATTTTTTCTGATAATCCGGGTCATCTTTTTTCGCCGCACCCACAACCGCAATAGTGTGTTCGCTTGTATGCAAGCATTGCCCATCGCCCGGCGGTCGGCTATCACCGCGTTACCAGATATAAATCGATTTATGAAAGGCATGTTCATGAGCTCAAACGGCGCGATCGCGGAAATCGGCCTGATCGGCCTCGGCACGATGGGTGGAAACCTGGCGCTCAACATCGCCGAACATGGCTTTCAGATCGCGGTCTTCAACCGCACGACGGAAAAGACCGATCAGTTCATGGCAAAGGCCGGTGAGCTTGCGGGCAAGCTGGTGCCGGCGAAGACGCTGGAAGCCTTTGTCGCATCGATCAAGTCGCCGCGTGCGGTGATCCTGATGGTGCCTGCGGGGGAGGCGGTCGATGCGCAGATCGAGGCGCTGCGGCCCTTGCTCGATCCGTCAGATCTCATCATCGACGCCGGCAATGCCAATTACCACGACACCAACCGCCGTGCGGCGGAAGCCGCCGAAAAGGGGCCGCGCTTCATGGGCATCGGCGTCTCCGGCGGCGAGGAAGGCGCTCGCTTCGGCCCGTCGATCATGGGGGGTGGTGCGAAGGATGCCTGGGACCAGGTCGGTCACATCCTGGAGGCGATTTCCGCCAAACACGAAAGTGCCCCCTGTGCCGCCTATCTCGGCGAAGCCGGCGCGGGGCATCTGGTCAAGACGGTCCATAACGGCATCGAATATGCCGACATGCAGATGATCGCAGAAGTCTACGGCGTCATGCGCGACGGGTTCGGTATGACGGCGGAGGAAATCGGCGATGTCTTCGAGAAATGGAACGGCGGCATCCTGCAATCCTACCTGATCGAGATTTCGTCCAAGGTTGCCAAGACCGCCGATCCGGAAACCGGCAGGCCGATGCTTGACATCATCCTCGACAAGGCCGGCCAGAAGGGCACCGGCCGCTGGACCGCCATCGAGGCCCTGATGCTGGGCACACCGGCAAGTGCAATAGAGGCGGCGGTTGCGGTCCGCAACATGTCGGCACGCCTTGACGAGCGCAAGGTGGGCGAGGCCGAGTTCGGCGCGGCGCCGAGCGGCATGGACCGCGAGCTTGTCACCATCGACGCGCTGGAAGCCGCGCTCGTCGCAGGAAAGATCATCTGCTACGCGCAGGGCTTCGGCCTGATCCTGGAGGCGGCCAGGCAGTATGGCTGGGCGATGCCGCTGCCGGAGATCGCGAAGATCTGGCGCAACGGCTGCATCATCCGCTCGGCGATGCTCAACGACATGTCGTCGGCGCTTTCGGACAATGCGGAACGCAACCTGATGCTGGCGCCGTTCTTCTCGGAAAAGCTGAAGCAGACGGAGGCGATGCTGCGCCAGGTGGTGGCCCAGGCGGCGCTGCACGGCCTGCCCGTTCCGGCGCTTTCCGCCGCGCTTTCCTATTTCGACATCATGCGCACCGGCCGCTCCACCGCCAACATGCTGCAGGGCCAGCGCGACTTCTTCGGTGCCCACGGTTTCGAGCGCACCGACAAGGCCGGTGGCGGCTACCACGGCCCCTGGGCGATGGGGTGAGTTTCGGCAACAAGTTAATTCCGAATGTCATCCCCGCGAAAGCGGGGACCCAGGAAACCTCATCGGGTGTCGTGCAAAACAACGCCTGCCTGGGAGTCCTGGGTCCCGGATCTTCGCTACGCTGCGTCCGGGATGACAACCGGGAGATTCAAGCGCTTGCAGAAATGAACTGGAGCATTGGACGGCCTTACTGCGCCAGCCCGAGTGCCGCCATGTTGGCGATGGAGGCGGGCAGGCCGGCATGGTCGCGCAACTCGACAATCAGGCGCGGATCGCTGTCGAGCCTTGACAGCGCATCGAAGACCGAATGCCAGTTGATACTGCCTTCGCCGAGCGTCCAGTGGCGGTCGGCATAGCCGTCGGCGTCCTGAAGATGGACGTGGCGCAGGCGGTTGCCGGCGGCCTTGATGAAATAATCGACGGGCGGCGCGCCGGTGGAGCCGTGCGCATAATGGGCGTGGCCGGTATCGATGGAGATCTTTACCGCCTGTGAGCCGAAGCTTTCGGCCAGCTCGATACGGGCATAAGGATCCTTGTCCTCGATATTCTCGATCACCAGTTCGCAGCCGATGTCTTCGGCCCGCTTCACCGCGTCCTTCATGGTCAGGTGACAGATCTCTATCTTGCGCTCCAGGCCGTCGTCGTAATCGTCGAGATTGTTGTGGTCCCAGGTGGTGAAGGGGCTGTGCACCACCATGTGCGTGCCGCGAAGGGCCTCGCAGACTTTGAGACCCTGAGCCAATCGTTTCTTGACGATCTCGCGCACGTCGACATCCATGCTGTCGACTGAAAAGCCCCAGAAAGGACCATGAATGCCGACCCTGCCCTCGTGGCCGTCGAGCAACCGCTTGGCCCGGTCGACGAGCGGTTGCCAGTCGGCGTTCAGCACTTCAGCCATGCAGAAATCCTGCAGCTCCAGATCCCGATGCTTTTCGAGCATCAGCTTCCGGTGAGCCTCCAGACTATCGAGGGTGAGCGCGGCGCCGAGGATCGGAAGGTCTGTCATGAAACACCTTTTGAGGGACATATCTGACCGCCTGATACGCGGCGATCCTTGACACTATTGCGACGATGGACAGCGGGCAGGGGTCAATATCCACGGCGCCGGTCGACGGACGGCGGAACCGTCCCGTCCGAGAAATATCCGCCGATATTTTCAGCTACGATCTTCGAGGCCGTGCTGACGATGGTCGGGGCGGAGATGTGCGGCAGTACGGTGACCTTGCCGTGGTCCCACAGCGGGCTCGTTTCGGGCAGGGGTTCCTCGTCGAAGACGTCCAGAACGGCATGGTCCAGAAGGCCGGTGTCCAGCGCCTCCAGCAGGGCGGCAGTCTCCAGGATCGGGCCGCGGGCAAAATTGATGAACGATGCGCCTTTCTTGCAGGCGGCGAGTTCGTCGCGGCCGATCAGACCGCGGGTCTCCTCGGTCAGGGGCATCAGGACGACGATGATGTCGGAGCTGCCAAGAACGGTTCTCAGCCCGTCGAGGCCATGAAAGCAGCCGATGCCGTCCAGGGTCTTTTTGCTGCGGCTCCAGCCGAAGACATTGAAGCCGTTGGATTTGAGACGATGCGCGGCGGCGGCACCCAGTTTGCCGAGGCCGAGAACGCCGACAGTGCGTTCCTGCGGTGTCTTCAGGTAATGATCCTGCCAGAGCTTCCGGCGCTGCTGCGCCGCGTAGCGGGGCATGTCACGGTGAAGATAAAGCGTCCAGGCGAGGACGGCTTCCGACATGGTCTCGGCCATCTGCGGGTCGGTGAGGCGCACGATCTCGGGACCGTCCTCGGGCAGATCCGCCGCCAGACGCTCGACCCCGGCCCACAGGCTCTGCACCCAGACAAGGTTGGGAAGAGCCGCCACCTTGGCCGGGTCGGGATTGGCGACGATGGCGACCCTTGCCGCCAGGCGCTCGTCCTCCGACAGGGTTTCAAACGGCTTGACCTCGGCAATGCCGGCGAGTGCACAGGGCAGGGCGTCCCGCCAGACCTGGCGCTCGTCGGGGCTGGCCGAGGAAACGAATGGTACCACGGGCCTCATGCCGCAAAGATCCCGGCCTCGTCGGCAAAGCCCTTGATTTCGATCGGATTTCCGGATGGATCGGTAAAGAACATGGTGCTCTGCTCGCCGGGCTGGCCCTCGAACCGGACGGTCGGGGGAAGAATGAAGGCGAGGTTAGCGTCTGTCAGCTTTTGCGCAAGGGCTTTCCAGGCAGCCATGTCCAGCACGACCCCGAGATGCGGCATCGGCACCATATGGTCGCCGACCTTGCCTGTATTCGTGGTCTCGAAGGGCTTGCCGAGATGCAGCGATATCTGATGGCCGAAGAAATTGAAATCCACCCAGGTGTCGGTGCTGCGGCCTTCCCTGCAACCGAGCAGGCCGCCATAAAAGGCCCGGGCCTCGTCAAGATCGGTGACGTGATAGGCAAGGTGAAAGCAGGGCTGCATGCGGGGCTCCTTTGTCTGATCGGCTCTGGGTAGCAGATCCGATTCAAAACATTTAGGATGTTTTTATGCTCCTCAGCGATGGAAAAAGTTTTGGATACGCGGTTCCTCAAAAGCCTACTGGCAGTGGCCGAAACCGGGTCCATTGCCGCGGCGGCGCGCCAGCAGGGCCTGACCGCTGCCGCTGTCAGCCAGCGCATCCGGGTGCTGGAAGCCGAATTTTGTGCGCCGCTTCTGAACCGGACCGCCCATTCGGCTCAGCCGACGGAAGCCTGCCTGCGCCTTCTGCCGGCGGCGCGGCAGCTTGTGCGGGATGCCGAAAGGCTTGCCGGAAAAATCGATCCGGATGGCTTCGGAGGTCCGTTCCGCCTCGGTGCCGTCTCGACCGCATTGTCGGATTTCGTGCCCGACGTGGTCCGCGCTTTCCGCGAAAAGGCGCCCCGGGCGATACTGACGATCCGTCCGGGCACATCCGCCGGATTATATGAAGAGCTGCTGGCGGGGACGGTCGATGCCGCACTCACGGTGAAGCCGCCATTCGATCTGCCGAAGGAGGTTGTCAGCTGGCCGCTTGCCGAGCAGCCTGTCCGCCACGCTCTCCCGGCGGGGGCGGAAGCGGCAACGCGGGAGCTGCCCTGGATCGTTTACGACCGGCAGTCCTGGGGAGGACGCGGGATCTGGGAGCGGTATGGCGCCGGTCTCTCTTCAGGCCACATCCTGTGTGAACTCGATGCGGTCGAAACCATCGCCATGATGGTGAGCTAAGGCATCGGGCAGGCCATTCTGCCGGTCTGGGCCGGCTTTCCGGGTCAATATCCGGGTCTCGTGCTGAAGACTCTGCCAGAAAAGCTTGTCCGGCGGATGGTCTGTCTGGAGAGGCAACCGTCCGCCGCGCCGTCCTTATCCGATCTGTTCCGTGATGTAATGCAACTTAAGATGGAAAATGACTTGTCCAAAAGCCTTCAAAAGAATCACCTTGAAGTCATAAAATTAACTTGAGAGACGTATTCGGGAACGAAAATGTCGTTTGCGGACGAGTCTGTGAAATTTTTCGCATCAATGGCATGGGAATTGCTTCTCCAGTATTGTGCTTGTAGCCACTTGATGCAATGATGACATTTGTTGGGGCTTGGGTCTGGGAAAATACAAATCAAGAAAATCTTCGATATTCTGTTTTTGTCGCAAGGGTCAAAGTTCCATAGTAGCGTATATGCGTTGGATGAGGGCTGAAATAAGAGTTTTTTCACCTGATAGCCTCTCCGGCAATATTACGCTCTCCCCTCCTTCTACTTATTTTTGGGATGCGCAGGAAGGTGGACGCTTGTCTTCAAGTGTTCGCGTGCCGCGCCCAATTCTGGAATACGCAAATAAACTGTACAGGAGTTAGATCATGAAGAAGTTGTTTGTTTCGGTTGCCGCGACTGCTCTCATCGGCATGGCCTCGTCCGCCATGGCTGAAGAATGCGGTACGGTCTCCGTAGCAGAAATGAACTGGGCGTCGGCTGGCGCAATCGCGCAGATCGACAAGATCATCCTGGAAAAGGGCTATGGCTGCCAGGTCGAACTGGTGACCGGGGATACCATGCCGACCTTTACCTCCATGAACGAAAAGGGCGAGCCGGACATGGCGCCGGAGCTCTGGATCAACGCAGTGCGCGAGCCTCTCGACAAGGCCGTTGCTGAAGGTTCGCTGATCATCGGTGGCGAGATTCTGAGCGAAGGCGGCGTCGAAGGCTTCTGGGTGCCGACCTATATCGCCGAAGAACACGACATCTACACCGTGAAGGACGCACTTGCACATCCGGAACTGTTCCCGGGCGCGGAAGATGAAAGCAAGGGTGGGTTCTTCAGCTGCCCGACCGGCTGGAATTGCCGCATCACCACGGGCAACCTGTTCCGCGCCTTCGGTTTTGACGAAGCAGGGTTCGAACTGGTCGATCCGGGTTCCGCTGCCGGTCTTGACGGCTCCATCGCCAAGGCCAACGAGCGCAAGGAAGGCTGGCTTGGTTATTACTGGGCGCCCACCGCCATCCTGGGCAAGTACGACATGACCCTGCTCGACTTCGAAACGCCGCACGACAAGGAAGAATGGGACAAGTGCACCGTGATCGAAGACTGCCCGGATGCGAAGCCGAATTCCTGGGTGAAATCCGAAGTCTTTACGGTTGTGACCGATGACTTTGCCGAGAAGGCCGGTCCGGCGATGGATTATGTCCGGGGCCGCACTTGGGACAACCGCACGGCAGGCAAGGTCCTCGCGTGGATGACCGACAACCAGGCCAGCAATGAAGACGGCGCATACTACTTCCTCGAAAACTTCGAAGATGTCTGGAGCAACTGGGTGAGCCCGGAAGTTGCCGAAAAGGTCAAAGCCGGTCTCTGATCGGTACAAGAGACTAGCGGGGCCGCTCCATTGGTGCGGCCCCAATCATATGGGGCAAGACTAATACCATCGGGACGACAAAGATGGACTGGACAGAGTTTCCCTCGCTAAGCCGGGGTCAACTGCTTGAAATCAAGAAGGCGGTCGACGGATCGTTCAAGGCTTTCACAAGAGAATACGGCGACCACATCGACAGCTTCTTCAATCCGCTGCAGGATTTCCTGGTCTTTCTGGAACGCCTGATGATCAACTCGCCCTGGCCCGTTGTTCTGGCGGTGTTCGGGTTGTTCGTCTTTCTCTTGAGCCGGCGCATCAGCATCACGATCAGTACGGTGCTGGCACTCTCTGCGATCGGTGTGTTCGGCCTGTGGGAAGACACCATGCGCACGGTCGCCATGGTGACAGTCTGTACCATGCTTGCCATCGTGCTCGGAATCCCGATCGGCATTCTGATGGCCAAGTCCAACCGGGTACAGAGTTTCGTCAATCCCGTCCTCGACCTCATGCAGACGATGCCGAGCTTTGTCTACCTCATTCCCGTTGTGATGATCTTCGGTATTGGCAAGGTTCCGGGTCTTATCGCCGTTGTGATCTACGCCATTCCGCCGATGATCCGCCTTACCAATCTCGGCATCCGTCTCGTCGATACCGATGTGCTCGAAGCTGCCGATGCCTTTGGTTCGAACGCGCGGCAGAAATTGGTGAACGTTCAACTGCCTCTGGCGCTGCCGACGATCATGGCCGGGATCAACCAGTGCATCATGATGTCTCTTTCCATGGTCGTTGTCGCTTCCATGATCGGCGTCAGGGGGCTTGGCCAGGAAGTCCTCAATGCGATCAACAACCAGTATCTGACAGCCGGCATGCTGAGCGGCCTGTCGATCGTTGCCATTGCCATCATCTTCGACCGGGCCACCCAAGCCTATGGCAAGCGTCTTCAGAGACACGCGGAGGTGGTTCATGGCTGAGGCAACGGGAATCGAGATCAAGAAACTCTACAAGATCTTCGGGCCGAACGGCAAAGCGATGGTTCAGAAGGTCAAGGACGGTATGTCCAAGACCGAGTTGAACGAGAGATTCAACCATGTGCTTGGGCTCAACAACATCAATATCTCCATGCCTGGCGGCAAGATCCAGGTGGTGATGGGCCTGTCCGGTTCGGGCAAGTCGACCCTGATCCGGCACATCAACCGGCTGATCGACCCGACCGACGGCGAAGTGTGCTATGGCAACGACGATGTCTGCAGGATGTCGCAGAAAGAGTTGCGCGAGTTTCGCCGCCATAAGACAGCGATGGTGTTCCAGAAATTCGCGCTGTTGCCGCACCGCACGGTGATGAAGAACGCCGTCTACGGCCTGGAGATCCAGGGCGTGCCGGCCAAGGAGGCTGAAGAGCGCGCTGCCCGCTGGATCGCCCGCGTTGGACTGGAAGGGTTCGAGAGCCACTATCCGAACCAGCTTTCGGGCGGCATGCAGCAGCGTGTCGGTCTTGCGCGCGCACTCACCAACGATGCCGACATCCTCTTGATGGACGAGGCCTTCTCGGCCCTCGATCCGCTGATCCGCATGGATATGCAGACGGTGCTCCTGGATCTGCAGCAGGAGTTGCACAAGACGATTGTCTTCATCACCCACGACCTCGACGAAGCCCTGCGCCTCGGGGACAGGATCGCAATCCTACGCGACGGGGCGGTGATCCAGCAGGGTAGCGGCCAGGACATCGTGCTAAAGCCCGCAGACGCCTACATCGCCGACTTCGTCAAGGAAGTTAACCGTGGTCGGGTGATCCTGGTCGATACCGTCATGGATCCGAGCAGGACGCTGGAGAACGGTCCGACGATCGCAAGCGGAATCATGCTGGAAGAGGCTGCCAAGACCTTCGCCGATTCAGGTGAAGGGGAGGTCAATGTCGTTAACGGCGAGGGCAGGCCGATTGGCGTTCTGAACGTGCATGACACGATTTACGCGATGGTCACACCGGCAAGCCACTGATGCGTTGACGTTCAAAAATACGAAAGCTCCGGAGCCGGCTCCGGGGCTTTTTTGCTTGTGGTTGAGCGCAGACAATCTGCTCGTCGAGCCGCTGCCGCCAAAGTTGGCATTATTGTCCTGGTGGCAACGGCCCGGTCTTGATGACGACCGGAACCGGTTCGACGACGGTGACTTCGGTCATGGTGGACTGGAAGACATCGTTTTCCGACGGGCCGAGGCGGAGATCCCAGGTGTTGAACTCGGGCATGATCCGCGGCACCGGCGCAGGGCGTTCCTCGATGATGCCGAAATGCTGCGGAGCCAGCCGGCCGATATTGGCCAGCAGAAAGAAATCGGCGATGCGGCTGTCATAGCGTGCTCGCACATTGTCGACCCTGCTGAGCAGCAGTTCGCGCTCGCCGTCCAGCACATCCAGCAACGTGCGCTGACCGCTGTCGAATTCTACCTGCAGGCCCTTCACCGCCCGTTCGTTGGCCTCGATGGCGCGCAGCGTCGCCTTCGCCTTGAGGCGGGAGGCCGCGCGCTGCGTTATGGCGCGGGTGACGTTCTCGCGGATGATCTGCTGGGTGTCGTCGAGCTCGTATTCCTGCTCGGCGGCGGTGTATCTGGCGCGCTTGACGGCGGCAACGTTCCGCCCGCCGGTGAAGAGTGGCGCCGTCACGCGGACACCGAACCGGAAATCCTCTTCGTCCTGATTGCCGAGATTGCCTTCGTAACCGTTCTGCCATTCGCTTTCCAGCGACACGCGGGGCAGCATGTCGCCGACGGCGGCGCGGGCGGCATAGCGGGCGGCACGCGCATCCGCCGTCGCCGCCCGGATGGACGGGTTGTTCTGGTAGGCGATGGTCAGCGCATCGTCGAGCCCGCCGGGCTCGATCGCTTCGGGTATGCCCGGCCAGCCGAGCTTGCCGGGTTCTTGTCCGGTCAGGCGTTCGTAGAGCGCTTCGGAAGCCTCCAGGTCGCCGGCTGCCTGATCGGAATTGCCCTGGGCCTCGGCCAGGCGCGCTAAGGCCTGTTCAATGTCGGTGCGGGTCGCATCGCCGGACCTGTAGCGTGCTCGGGCAGCGTTCACTTCCCGTTGCACGACGTTCGTATAGGCGCGCAAGTGCGCGAGGATTGCCCGGTCGCGCACAACCTGCAGATAGGCATCGGCGGTGTTGAAGAGAAGTGTCTGCTCGGCCCCGATCAGCTGGTTGCGGCCGGAGTTGGCCTCCTCATGAGCCTGGTTGAGGCGGTTGACCCCGGCAAGGCCCTGAAACAGGGTCTGCGACATGGAGACACCGAGTTCGTGATAGAAGGCTCGGTCGCTCAGGCCACCGCGGGTCTCGAATGCGTTCTGTTCGCCGAGATAGGTGCCGGTGACGGTCGGCAGAAACTCCGATCGCGCCGTCCAGACGCCCTGGTTCGTGGCTTCGTAGCGCGAGCGCTCCGCCTTGAGGCCCGGATTGACCGCATAGGCCGACGCCATGGCCTCTTCCAGGGACTGTGCGCCAACAGGGGTGCCGGCAATGCACAAGCCGATCAGCGACACGCCGGCCAGAAGCCCGTTGAGACGGGTTCTGATCGCGCGCATCCGCTTGACCGGGCTGAGGAGTGTCGTCATTGCAGCACCATTGTTGTTATCTGCAATCAGACTAGGATTTTATAGTTAATCAAAGGTGAGTTGAGGCGAGGAATTACAGGAAATGCAATTGCTTCGCCCGTCCCTCTTCAAATCACCCGGTTCTCCTTCCCGTTGGGGCATCACCTCATGGCATTGTCATTTTCGACAATATTTTTTCCCTTCGTCAAAATTCCATTTTGCCTTAAAATACAAGGCTGAAACCGGACCGGCGCGCTCGAAGGGCTGCGCTGAGGCTGCGTCGAATTTCCATTGGCTAAAATTCTATCGATATAATTATCAATACGGCATTGAATTGCTTTCAAAAAAGGGCGGCCGCGCCGGAAGATTGCCTTCCGGCGCACAAGGAGCCGTGCCGGCCTCGTTCCAGAAGGCGCGGGACAATGCAACTGCTTGAAAGACAGGTCAGGAAACTGGGTGCAGCCCGCAATGTCATCGAAAGCCAGAACCACGCGTGTCAACAATGCGTATGAGCGCCTGAAGACCGAGATACTGAGCGGCGAATTGCCGCCGGGGTTCCAGGCGCCCGAGCCGGACATTGCCAGTCGGCTCGGCATGAGCCGGACCCCGGTTCGCGAGGCGCTGATCCGTCTGGAAGCCGACGGCCTTGTGGATCTTGTGCCGCGCCGGGGTGCCAAGGTGCTGCCCGTGTCGCGGCAGGACATCTGCGAGATCTACCAGATCCTCTCGGCTCTCGAGGCACTTGCTGCCGAGATCGCCTGCCGGAATGTGCAACCCGACTTGCTTGGCGAACTCGACGAACTTCTGGACCGGTCGGATGCGGCGCTGGCGGACGGCGACATAGAGGCCTGGGCGGTGCTGGACGACCGTTTCCACCGCCTCGTCGCAAAAGCCAGCGGAAATCTGCGCCTGGAGGCGGAAATCAATGCTTTTCTCGACCAGGTCTACCGCGCCAACACCGTGTTGCTGCGTCTCAACAAGGCGCCGGCCTCCAACGCGGCCGATCACCGGGCACTTTGTGAGGTGATCCGCGGCAAGGATGCGGAAGCCGCCGCCGGGATCGCTCGCCACCACAGGCTGAACGGTCTGGGAAAAATGAAGGACCTCCTGAAAAGCTGCGGCCTTAGTCAGGTTTGACCGGACGTCGCCTTTTCGCAGGAAGAGCAGAATTCCGTCAGGTTTCAGCGCGGAGGGGCCGGGGCGGGACCGGTCGACTGGCCGATGATCAGTTCTGCGTCGAGATGCAGCGAGGCCGGCTCGCTCAGCGGATCGGCGATCATGTTCAATAGCAGTTCCGCCGCCTTTTCGCCGGCGTAACGCACGGACGAGCGCGTACAGGTAAAGATCGGGACTTCGCCACTGTTCGGCAGGAACGACAGCGCATCGTCATGGGTGATGATCGAGACATCCTTGCCGGTCCGAAGGCCGCACTGGCCGACGGCGCGGGCAACCCCGATCGCGGAAATCATCGAGGATACCAGGAAGGCGGTCGGCGGGTTGCCGCTCCGCAGCATCTCCATGGCGCTGTCGCAGCCATAGGGCTCGGTCATGTCTGCGCTGCGCATGAGTGCGGGGTCCGCCGCGAGCCCCCTGGCCGCGAGAGCGTCCTCGAAGCCACGCCGGCGCCGGCGGGCGAAATCCATGTGTTCGAGACCGTTGAGCAGCGCGATCCGGGTGTGGCCGAGATCGAGCAGGAGATTGGCCGCGCGCTCGAATGCCCGCCGGTTGTTCATGTCGATCCAGGACGTTTCCGCCTCGGCGCTCGGGATGCGGCCGTGCACGACGAAGGGCAGGTTCAGCTTCTGCAGGAGCTTGTGCCGGTGTTCCTCGTAGGCCGGACCGTGCACGATGACCCCGTCCGCCTTCTTGCGCAAGGCGATCTGCCGGTAGGCCTCCTCCTCATGCGCGTCGTCGACGACCGAAATGATCATGTCGTAGCCGTGCTTCGAATAGGTTTCCCCGGCACCGGCGATGAACTCCAGAAAGATCGGGTTCATCATTTCGTGAATGGACCGCGGTATGACATGCCCGATGGCCATTGCGCGGCCTGTGGCAAGACGGCGTGCCTGGCTGTTGGGGGCGTAGCCCAGTTTCTCCGCCATCTCGGCGACGCGCCTGCGGGTGTCCTCGCTGACTTCGGGATAGCCGTTGAGGGCGCGGCTGACCGTTGTCTGCGACAGGTTCAGCCGCTGCGACAGCTCCTTCAGGTTCACGCTATTGCTCATTCCGACCCAAAACGCTTTGAAAGCGTTCCTCCCAACATCCTGTTATTGAAACACAACATTAATTCGCGAGTTGTTCGCTTGACAAGACCGAAGCGTGAAGACATGGTGAGGGCGAAATCCAAAGCGGTTTGGATGACGGGTTCCGGTAGAATTGCTTAATCTGCGGCCCGGCTGGGTATTGCTGCGAGGTGGTGAGGTGTGCCACCTTGAATAGAGTGTTCCGGAGCAGGGACAATCTGGGAGGATAGATATGAAACTTGCTTTGAAGGCCTGTACGGCCGCGATCGCGTTGAGCGTTGCGTTTGGTGCCGGGACTGCGGCTGCGGCCGAGCTGAAATTCACCCCGGGCGAAGGACCGTTCAACTGGGAAAGCTATAACGAGTGGGCCAAGACCGCGCCTGACCTGAAGGGGCAGACGGTGACCATCGCCGGGCCGTGGCTGCAGCCTGAAGACGGCTATTTCCGCAATGTGCTCGACTATTTCTCCGAGGCCACCGGTGCGGAGGTCATCTATACCGGTTCGGATTCCTTCGAACAGCAGATCGTCATTGATGCCGAAGCGGGCGCGGCACCGAACATTGCCGTCTTTCCGCAGCCGGGCCTGGCCGCCGACATGGCCGCCCGCGGCCTGCTGACGCCGCTTCCCGCCGAAATGGGAGAGTGGGTCGCCAACAATTACGGCGCCGGCGAGAGCTGGGTCGATCTCGGCACCTACAAGGACGAGAGCGGCAACGACCAGCTCTACGGCTTCTTCTACAACGTCAACGTCAAGAGCCTCGTCTGGTACGTGCCGGAAAACTTCGAGGACGCGGGTTATGAAGTCCCGACGAACATGGAAGAGCTGAAGGCGCTGACCGAGCAGATCGTCGCCGATGGCGAGACCCCGTGGTGCATCGGGCTCGGGTCGGGTGCCGCGACAGGCTGGCCGGCGACCGACTGGGTCGAGGACCTGATGCTGCGCACTCAGCCGCCTGAAGTCTACGACCAGTGGACCACCAACGAAATTCCGTTCGATGACGAGCGTGTCGTCGCCGCGATCGAGGAGTTCGGCTGGTTCGCGCGGGACGATGCCAAGGTTGCCGGCGGTGCGGGCACGGTGGCGTCCACCGATTTCCGCGACAGCCCGAAAGGTCTCTTTTCCTCGCCGCCGCAGTGCTACCTGCACCGTCAGGCCTCTTTCGTGCCGGCCTTCTTCCCGGACGGTGTGGAATTCGGCACCGATGTCGATTTCTTCTATTTCCCCGCCTATGCCGACAAGGACCTCGGCAACCCGGTTCTCGGCGGCGGCACGCTGATGGCGATCACCAACCCGTCCGATGCCACCACGGAGCTGATGAAGTTCTTCGAACTGCCGCTCGCTCATGAAGTGATGATGGCCCAGACCGGGTTCCTGACCCCGCACAAGGGTGCCAACCCGGCGGCCTACAAGGACGACACACTGCGCGGCCAGGGCGAGATCCTCGTCAACGCCAGCACCTTCCGTTTCGACGGATCCGACCTGATGCCCGGCGGCGTGGGTGCGGGCACCTTCTGGACCGGCATGGTCGACTATACCGGCGGCAAGGATGCCAAGGCGGTCGCCGAGGAAATCCAGAAGAGCTGGGACGCCCTCAAGTAATCCTCCAGGCGGCCGGTTTCCTTCGGGAGGCCGGCCGTTTTTCTGACGGATCGGCGTAAGTACCCAAAAACAAAAAAAGTTCCTCAAAACTGGAAGCGTCCGGCCTTCCGGGCGTGCCCCATAATCATATTTGGGAGGGAACGGTCATGCTGTCGGACAATCCGGCACTGCTCGGGCTGGTCACCATCATCGTCGGCGTCGGTGCGTGCCTGGGATATTTCTTCTTGTCCAACCTGATCCTGGACAAGGTTTGTCCGGCGCGAGGGCCGAATGCGGGCCGGAACATCAACCGGGCCAACATGGTCCGGCCCTGGCTGTTCCTGTTTCCCGCCGTGTTCGCGCTGACGCTGTATCTCGCCTATCCGGTCTTCGAGACCCTGCGCCTGTCGCTGACGGATCGGGCGCAGGGAGGAGCCTTCGTCGGCCTCGACAATTACCGCCAGATGATGAACGAGTCGAAATTCTGGGAAGCGGTTCGCAACAACATGCTCTGGCTGATCGTCGTGCCGGCGGCCTCGACCGCATTCGGCCTGCTGGTCGCCCAGCTCACCGACCGCATCAGATGGGGCAACCTTGCCAAGTCGCTGATCTTCATGCCGATGGCGATCTCCTTCGTCGGCGCCTCGGTCATCTTCAAGCTGATCTATGACACCCGTCCGGCCGACCAGAACCAGATCGGCGTGCTCAACGCGGTCTGGCTCCAATTCGACGGCGGCATCGGCTCCATCCTGTTTCTCCAGCTCCTGCCGACGGTCATTCTCCTGGCCTTTGCCGCTATCGTTGCCTATGTCGCGTGGATCTTCGTGCGCGGCATCGTCGCCAAGGGCGAGGACAAATCCCTCTGGCTGCTGCCGCTGCGCCTGTTGGTCGCCTTCGGCGGGATCTGGCTGATCTGGACTTCGCTGAATTCCGTGATCAATGTCTGGATCACGCCAGTGCCCTACGGCGAGCCGCAGACCTGGTTGACGCTGCCGCTCTGGAACAACTTCTTCCTCATGGTGGTGCTGATCTGGATCCAGACCGGCTTTGCCATGGTGATCCTGTCAGCAGCCCTGCGCGGCATACCGGAGGAAACGGTCGAGGCGGCCATCATCGACGGCGCCAACCCGTTCCAGATCTTCTTCAAGATCAAGGTGCCGCAGATCATGGGTACCATCGTCGTGGTCTGGACCACGATCACCCTCACCGTGCTGAAAGTGTTCGACATCGTCTTTGCCATGACCAACGGCCAGTGGGAGACGCAGGTCCTGGCGAACTACATGTACGACAAGCTGTTTCGCGCCAATGACTGGGGCGTCGGCTCCGCAAGCGCCATCATCATCATGCTGCTGGTCACGCCGATCCTCGTCTGGAACGTCTACAACGCCCGCAAGGAGATGAAGTGATGGTCGCTGGCAAGAAATCCGGCCTCACCTGGGCCGTGCACATCTCCGTCGCCGCGCTGGTGCTGCTTTGGCTGTTTCCGACGGTAGGTCTCTTCGTCTCCTCCTTCCGCACGGCTGACCAGATTTCCAGTTCCGGCTGGTGGGCGGCGCTGTTTCCGTCGGAGCAGAACGAGGTTTACCGGACTGCGGATCCCGATACGCGTGTCGCCGATGGCGACATGTTCACCGTCTCGGGCAATATCTTCGAGAGCAACCCGCGCGACATCCGTTCATGGGGCGTTTCGTCCCGCGACGTCTCCGCCTACAAGCCCGGCGACACGGCGGATATGGGCGATGGCGAAAGCCTGACGCTCCAGGCCGACGGGGCCTATGTCTGGCGCGGCACCGACGAGCAGATTTCCGGGCGCGGGCAGCGTGTCTTCGTCACTGCCACCGTTCCACCGGAATTCACCCTGGACAACTACGCCACCATTCTCTTCTCCGGCACCGGACAGGACAACATGGGCAAGGCGTTCTTCAACACGCTGACAGTGACCATCCCGGCGACCATCATACCGATCGTCATTGCCGCTTTTGCCGCCTATGCGCTCGCTTGGATGGAATTTCCAGGCCGCGCACTGTTGATCGCAGCCGTCGTGGCACTGCTCGTCGTGCCGCTGCAGCTGGCACTCATTCCGCTGCTTCGGCTGCATCTCGCCGTCGGCATCGGCAAGGGATACATGGGGGTGTGGCTCGCCCACACGGCTTTCGGCATGCCGCTCGCGGTCTATCTCCTGCGCAACTACATGGTCGGCCTGCCGCGGGACATCATCGAGAACGCCAAGGTCGACGGGGCGACGGATTTCCAGATCTTCACCCGGATCATCCTGCCGCTCAGCTTCCCGGCGCTTGCCTCCTTCGCGATCTTCCAGTTCCTGTGGACCTGGAACGACCTTCTGGTGGCCAAGGTGTTCCTGATCGATGCCACGGGATCGACCACCGTGATGACCAACCAGATCGTCGAGCTTCTGGGAACGCGCGGCGGCAACTGGGAGATCCTGGCAACGGCAGCCTTCGTCTCCATCGCCGTTCCGCTCCTCGTCTTCTTCGCGATGCAGCGATATCTCGTGCGGGGTCTCCTCGCCGGGTCGGTCAAATAACATGAAAAAATTCAAGAATTGGGAGCAGCCGGCATGACTTCGTTGTCCCTGAAGAACGTCTCAAAATCCTACGGAACCGTGGAGGTTCTGAGAAACATCAACCTTGAAATCGAGGCAGGGGAGCTGATCGTCTTCGTCGGCCCGTCAGGCTGCGGAAAGTCGACGCTGCTGCGCATGATCGCCGGTCTGGAAAAGATCACCGGCGGCACGCTGGAGATCGACGGCATGGTGGTCAACGACGTGCCGCCGGCGCAGCGCGGCATTGCCATGGTGTTCCAGTCCTATGCGCTTTATCCGCATATGACCGTCTACGACAACATGGCATTCGCACTGAAGCTTGCCGGCAAGTCACGCGAGGAAATCGACAAGGCGGTGCGCGCCGCTGCCGACCGCCTGCAACTCACCCAGTATCTCGACCGCCTGCCGAAGGCACTTTCCGGCGGCCAGCGGCAGCGCGTCGCCATCGGCCGCTCCATCGTCCGGGACCCCAAGGTGTTCCTGTTCGACGAACCGTTGTCCAACCTCGATGCGGCGCTGCGTGTCGCCACGCGTATCGAAATCGCGCAGCTGAAAGAAAGCATGCCGGAAAGCACCATGGTCTATGTCACCCACGACCAGGTGGAGGCGATGACGCTGGCCAGCCGCATCGTGGTGCTGCATGGCGGCAATGTCGAACAGTTCGGCGCGCCGCTGGACCTTTACGAACGCCCGGCCAACACCTTCGTCGCCCAGTTCATCGGCTCACCGGCGATGAACCTGATCGAGGCGAAGGTAACGGCGACGGGCGCGACAACGTCGGTGCAGATGGCCGACGGCGGCCATGCGGATGTGCCGGTCGCGTCCGAAAGCGGCGACAGCGGCGCCACTGTCAAGCTCGGTGTGCGCCCCGAAGACCTGACAGTCACCGACAGCGACGATTTCCTGGTGTCGGCGCAAGTGGAACTGGTGGAAGCGCTCGGGGAAACGACGGTGCTTTACTTCATGTCCCGGAACGGCGAGCCGGCGCTTATCGCCAAGCTGCCCGGCATCCACCGGATCGAAAAGGGCACGACCATCCGCCTGACAGCAGCCCCGAAAAAGCTCCATCTCTTCGACAGTGCCGGCAAGTCGTTCCTCTATCGGTAAGATTGCCACGCGCTACGTCTCCGCCAGCAAGTGGTGCGTCGGCTGTCCCGCACCATTTGCCTCTTCCGGATTGCAGTCTGGAAGATATTGCCTGGCCGCCATTGCTGGTTTCTGCGGCTGAACCCCTTGGCGTCCCCCCGGGTTCGTCCCAGTCATCTCTGTCAGTTTTTCAATTTCGAGATCATTGCTTTCCTGGAAAGCCTGTTTCATATCGTGGAATAACAGTCCTGCCTTCTGCTAGTGATGGCATCCGGCAGGGCGCATGCCCGCGTTCACGTTGCCTCCGAAGACGCCTGAAACAAACCGGCCGTCAAGGCTTCAAACCAACCCGGGACCGCTCCAGGCGTCGGACGCGGAGCAGGTCGGCGGCCGCGAGCGCGGTTGTTCAAGCTTCCGAGGCGGAAAACAGCGTTCTGAAACCAAGGTACACCTGGTCTTGCCGGCAGAGAGGTGGCAGCGAAACCCGAATTGTCACATCATGTTCATATGAGCGACTAATAAGGTTCATATGAAAATGATTTACCGGGCTTCGAAGTCAGACTCTTTCAAGTCTACAGGAGGTCCTTGGAGCAGCCAGCCTTCGGCATAGGCCGGAGGGAAGGGACGAGGGTGGATCGGAAGCAAATGCTGGGGCAAAGCGATATTTCAAAACGGCAGGCCGAAATAGCGGACCTGGTGCAGAAGGCGGGGTTCGCATCCGTCGAAGACCTCGCCGAACGGTTCGAGGTGACCACCCAGACCATTCGCCGCGACGTCAACGGTTTGTGCGAACTCGGTATCCTGCGCCGCACCCATGGCGGTGTCGAGCCGCCGGCACCCGCCTCCAACATCCATTATTCCACCCGCCAGATCCTCAATCTTCCCGAGAAGCGGCAGATCGCCAAGATTGTTGCCGGTCAGGTCGACAGCAACCAGTCCCTGGCCTTTTCCATCGGCACGACGCCGGAGATCGTTATGCAGGCCCTGGTCGGGCATGAAAAGCTCGCGATCTTCACCAACAACCTGAACGTTGCTTTCACCGCTTCGATCAATCCCTCTTTTCAGGTCACGATTGCGGGCGGCCGTCTGCGCCATGGCGACCGCGACGTGCTGGGGTCGGCCGCCCAGGCGTTTTTTTCCAAATACAAGGTCGATATCGGCATCTTCGGCGTGGCCGGCGTCGACGAGGACGGTACGCTACTGGACTTCCACGAAGACGAGGTCGCCGCGCGCCAGTCGATCCTGGCCAATTGCCGGAAATCCTATCTCGTGCTCGATCACAGCAAGTTCGGCCGCAGCGCCCATGTCCGCGGCGGACAGCTCGGCGATGTCGATGCCGTTTTTACCGACAGGCCTATTCCCGAACGGTTTCTGGCCAGCCTGGAAGGCACCCGGACGGAAGTCCACGTGGCAGCCGGCGAAGGCGAAACCTGATATTGAGCCCGTTGCCCGGTACCGAACATCCCCGGCTTTCCACTGCCTTTCAATGTGCCAAACCGCTTTGAGGGCGGAGATTAGACTTTGGGCCTCTTTTTTATGCAATGCGTTCCATGCTAATGGATTTAAATCCCGGATTTCTGCGGGATTTTCGTCCATAGTTTTCTACCCGCATTGTCCGAGGAGCCGCCCATGCCGTCCAGATTTCTCGCCGTTGGCGAATGTATGGTTGAGATGGCGCCGACCGGTTCAGGCACTTATGCCATGGGCTTTGCCGGCGATACGCTGAACACCGCCTGGTATGCCCGCAAGTGCCTGCCGGCAGACTGGAGCGTCGGATATTACACCGCCGTCGGCCGGGACCAGGTCTCCAATCAGATGCTCGATTTCCTCAATGGTTCGGGCCTCGAGACCGCAGCGATCGAGCAGCGGGACGACCGCACGGTCGGTCTCTATCTCATCCAGCTCAAGGACGGCGAACGGAGTTTCGCCTATTGGCGTTCTCAGTCCGCCGCCCGATGCCTGGCATCGAACCGCGCTCATCTCGCGGCCGCGCTGGAGGGCGCGGGCCTCATCTATTTCAGCGGCATCACCCTGGCGATCCTGCCGCCTGAGGACCGCGTGGCCTTCCTGGAGGCGCTCGAAAATGCGCGCAAGGCGGGTTCCAGAGTCGCCTTTGATCCCAACCTCAGGCCGCGGCTTTGGGAAGACCTTACAACCATGCGCGCCGTCGTCACGCAAGCCGCAGGCTGCTGCGATTTCGTCATGCCGTCCTTCGAGGACGAACTCGCCCATTTCGGTGACCAGACGCCGGACACAAGCGCAGACCGCTATCTCGCGGCGGGTGCCGGCATGGTCGTGGTCAAGAACGGGCCGGAGGAAGTCATCTGTGCCACGCCGCAGGGCCGGCAGGCATTCCAGCCCGCCCCGGTCACCGGAATTGTCGATACGACCGCTGCCGGGGACAGCTTCAACGCTGCCTTTCTGGCGGAGTTTCTCGTCAGCGGAAACGTCACGGCAAGCGTCGAGGCGGGCGCCAGTCTCGCGGGCAAAGTGATCCGGCACCGGGGAGCGCTTGTCTCCTGTCTTGAAGCTGCCTGAAAAGCAGTCTTATAGCCGCCTTTGAAAAGCACCGGTTGCGTCGCGTGTGGGAAGGGGATTGTGCATGTCTAACACTCCTTTCCCTCGTCGAATTTCAAAACGTCATTCGTTTTGAAGCAATTATTTTTGCTGAACTTCGAAGGGCGCCAAACGGCGCCCTTTTCGGTTTGTGGAATTCCTGTCGGGGATCAGTCCAGAACGACGTCGTATTCCACCTTCAGCCGCTCGACCTTGTCCTTGTTTTCGGCCAGCCAGGCGTTGAAGTCCTCGATCAGGGCCGGCTTCGTGGTGGTGCTGAGATAGTAGAAATCGCGCGTGTGTTTCAGGTCGGGGTCAAAGGCCAGCTTGTCGGTCTCGCCCATCTGGCCGAGCTGGTACTGGATGACCGAGACGTTGGCATAGGCGGCGTCGATACGGCCGGCGATCGCCTGCTTGATGAGACCGTCAAGAGCGTTCAACTCCGACAGTTCGACCTTGCCCGACTGGGTCTCGTCGAGCCAGGCCCAGGGTGTGAAGCCGCGCACGGTGCCGAGCTTTGCGACGGCGCCCATGCCCTTGCCGACATTTTCCGGCGGTACCGAGACGCCGTCGACATATTCCACGACAGCTTCGGAATAGATCACGTTCTTGTCCGCCTTCAGGTCGGAAGACCAATAGGCATTGTCCGGGTATTTGAGGTCGATTTCGCCGTCGACGAGCATGGACATCAGTCGTTTGACCGGAAATGCCTTGTAGGTGAGCGTATGCCCCCTGTCCGCCGCCCAGGCGTCCAGCACTGCCCGTCCGAACCCGGAATATTCGCCGTTCTCGATCGCGTAATGCGGATAATAGGTCAGGTCCTCGACGCCGACGAGGACTTCATCCGCCAGAGTTGCGGCGGGGGTCAGTAGCAGACCCGCGGCAAGAGCCGTGAACCTGATGCAGTTCTTTGTGCAGGAAAGTAATCGATAAGCCATTCTTGCCTCCGGAGTGAGTAGGGCGACCGGTAGGCGAGCGTAGACTTCTCTTCATGAGGAAATATTAATGAAAATCTCCAGGAGTGGTTTTATTTATTTGTTTTATTTGAAAGATATTCAAGAATTAAAGTGATTGCCCTGTAAGATCTGCGTATTCTTCTGGGTATGATTACTGAGCGTGGAAAACAAGGAAGGCGCGGCAGCGCCTTCTCCCGGCATTTTAGGGAACCGGCTTAGCCTGCGTCCCTTTGGGCGATCCAGTCATGGTCCGGATGGTTCTGGAACCGCCACTTGCGCAGGGGACCCGCCATGACGTTGAGATAGTACATCTCGTAGCCGTAGGGCGCGCCGCAGGGGTGGTGGCCCTTGGGCACCAGCACCACGTCGCCGTCGGCAACCGCCATCGTCTCGTCGAGTGCGCCATCCTCGGTAAAGACGCGCTGGAAGCCGAAGCCCTGTTTCGGGTTGAGACGGTGATAGTAGGTCTCTTCCAGATAGGTCATTTCCGGGAAGTTGTCCTCGTCGTGCCGGTGCGGCGGATAGGACGACCAGTTGCCGTCGGGCGTGTAGACCTCCGTCACCAGCAGGCTGTCGGCAATGTCGCTTTCTTCCATCGCGATCGGGTGGATATAGCGGGTGTTGGCTCCCTTGCCGCGAGTCACCTGGCCGATATCGGCGATCACCCGGGCCTTGTGATTTCCCTTTCCCGGCGCGGTGCAGACGGCCAGCACGCAGTCTGTCGTCGCCGTTGCCGACCAGTTCGAGCCGTTCGGCACATAGACGCAATGCGGTTTCTTTCGCTCGAAGACGCTCATGCGCTCTCCAAGTTGGCCGAAGCTTTCGTCGGCTGCCGAGATGGCCGCCTTGCCTTCCACGAGGACAAGAATGACTTCCCGGTCGCCGGTTTGCTCCGAGGCCGACTGACCGGCTTCAAGATGATAGAGACCGAAGCCGACATAGCCCCAGTTGGCGCTTTCCGGCGTGATGTCATGCACCTTGCCGAGGGTGCCGGACGGCTTGACGAGAAGATGTCTCATGTCAGATCCAGATCCTTTGCGAGTGTCTTCAGGGTTTTGAGCCCGAGGCTCTGATAGTGAAACGGATTGCGGACCTCCGGATCCTGCTCGGCCTCGATGACGATCCAGCCCTGATAGCCTGTCTCCTTGAGGATCTGCAGCAGTGGCCCGAAGTCGACACCGCCTTCCTCGTCGCCCGGAACGGTGAAGACGCCGGCGCGAACGCCGTCCATGAAGGACTTGCCGCCCTCGCGGATCTCTCTCATCACGGCCGGGCGCACGTTCTTGGCATGGAAGTGTCTGACGCGGTCCGCGTATTTTTCAAGCACCGGTGCCGGATCGCGGCCGTTGCCGCCGAAATAGCAGTGGCCGGCATCGAAGAGCAGTTTGGTGGCCGGTCCCGTTGCCGCCATGAAGGCGTCGATCTCTTCCGGGGTCTCGACCACGGTGCCCATGTGGTGATGGTAGACGAGGTCGATGCCCTGAGCCGCGCAGAACGCGGAAAGTTCTTCTACCTTGGCGCCGAAGGCCTTCATTTCCTCCGCACTCAGCACCGGGCTGGTATTGATGTCGGTCTGGGAGCCCTGAATGGTATTGGAAGTCTCGCAGGTGATGCAGACCCTGCAGCCATTGTGTTTCAGCTTGTCGAGATGCGGCTGGATGGCCTTCTTCTCGTCCTCCACCGACCGGGCAAGCAGATTGAGCGAGTACCAGCCGGAGATGAACTTCAGGCCATGACTGCCGAGAAGCTGCTTCAGCGCTTCCGGTTCGTCCGGCCAGCGGTGACCGTTCTCGATGCCGTCGAAGCCGATCTCGGCAGCCTCGCGAAGGATCTGCTCTGTCGGAATATGGGCGCCGAGGGTCTGGTCGTCGTCATTGGCCCAGGCAATCGGGTTGGTGCCGTAAAGGATCATGTTGGTCGTCCTGATCCGCTATTGCGGGGTGTGGGGTCGGGTTATCCAAAATTCAAACCTCATCCTGAGGAGGACCTTCAGGTCCGTCTCGAAGGATGGGCGGCATACTCAGAAGCAAGCGGCCCATCCTTCGAGACAGCGCTTGCGCGCTTCCTCAGGATGAGGGGGAGTGGTTAAAGCGCTGCGCTGCCGTCTCCCCTCCCTCAATCCACAAGGTTCTGGTGCTTCAGCGCCGAGACGTAACCTTCACGCGCCTTGTTGACCTCGGGCCGTTCCGAGACCTCCGGCACGGCGACATCCCACCAGTGACCGCCGCCATTCTCGCCCGGCCCGTGCATCGGGTCGGTGTCGATGACGATCACCGTCGGGATGGCTCGGTCCCTTGCTGCCCTGATCTGTGCTTCGAGGTCGGCAATGTCCCTTGCCTTGACCGCATGCGCGCCCATTGCCGCGGCATGGGCGACGAAGTCGATCTCCGGCTGGGCCTCGACATTGCAGTCGGCATAGAGATTGTTGAAGCGCGCACCGCCCGTGCCCATCTGCAGCCGGTTGATGCAGCCGTAGCCGCGGTTGTCG
>ENA-ORCZ01000216-ORCZ01000216.1-marine-metagenome-genome-assembly--contig:-NODE-216-length-37591-cov-4.336914_pt1 | contig 37591 bp, 34 predicted proteins | sample MGYA00237785_ERZ508519 | MGnify/ENA primary metagenome ERZ508519 (study PRJEB26189, sample SAMN06268790) | marine metagenome | isolation source: Bioluminescent Bay, La Paraguera, Puerto Rico | place...
TCCGGACAGACGCGGCCGATCTGGGATTTCGAGGATATCGGCGACTGGTGGACGCGCGCCGATCCGGCCGGCATCGCGCCGATCGTCGCCGTGCCGACCACCGCCGGCACCGGCTCCGAAGTCGGTCGGGCGGGTGTCGTCACCAACGAGGCGACCCACACCAAGAAGGTGATCTTCCACCCGAAGATGCTGCCCGCGGTCGTCATCTGCGACCCGGAACTGACAGTCGGCATGCCGCGCTTCATCACGGTCGGCACCGGCATGGATGCGCTGGCGCATTGCCTGGAAGCCTATTCGGCGCCGATGTACCACCCGATGTCGGAAGGCATCGCGCTGGAAGGCATGCGGCTGGTGTTTGAGAACCTGCCGAAGGTCGTCGCCGACGGATCCGACCTTGAAGCCCGCGGCCATCTGATGAGCGCCGCTGCCATGGGCGCCGTCGCCTTCCAGAAGGGCCTCGGTGCGATCCACTCGCTGTCCCACCCGGTCGGTGCGCTCTATGACACCCACCACGGCATGACCAATGCCGTCTTCATGCCCTATGTGCTGCAGTTCAACAAACCGGCCATCGAGCGGAAATTCGAACGCCTCGCCGGCTTCCTCGGCATTTCCGGCGGCTACCAGGGCGTACTCGACGCCATCCTGAAGCTGCGCGAGGACCTTGGCGTGCCGCATACACTGGCCGGGCTCAATGTGGACGACAGCAAACGCGATCTCATCGCCGACATGGCAATCGTCGACCCGACGGCCGGCGGCAACCCGGTGGAACTCACCAGGGACGGCGCGCTGGAGATCTTCGACAAGGCGCAGTCCGGGACTGTCTGAGGCTGCCAGAAAACATTGCCTGAAGACATGAAAGGCGCGCCGGGTCCGGCGCGCCTTTTTGCTGCCTGCCTCCTTCCCCTCTATCGTCATCCCGGTCAAGCGAAGCGCGAACCGGGACCGGAGAGGCAAATGCCTTTGCGTGTCACGAGTTTGGTTCGACAATTCCGGGCTCGCCGGTCCCGGATCTCCGCTGCGCTGCGTCCGGGATGACGGAGGTGAGGGGGCAGCCATTTGGCAGTTTGAGCCCCCATTTCCCAATGGCTCAGGCGGCCCGCCTGTCGCCGATCCATTGCAGCACCGCGACCATCACGATGCCGTACAGAACATGGCCGACCAGGGCGACCCAGGTGATGCCGGTGAAGTTGAGGAAGAAGGGCAGGCCTGCAATAGCGGTGATGCCGCCGATGGCGAAGACCCAGAGGCCGAAGCCGTAAATTGCCGCGGGGAGGAACCAGTGGGTGGTGCCGACGACTTTGCTCCAGAGCGGCGCGAAAACGAAGAGCCAGCCGATCGGATAGCCGATCAGGCCGACCGCGTAGAAATGCACGAAATAGCCGGCAAAATCGTTGTTCGGCAGGCCAAGGCTGGCAAGCAGGCTTTTGGCGAGACCGTGCGGGGAGAGGTTTGCAAACCCAAGGGCCGGACTGATGACCTGCCCCCAGAGATCGAAGGCGTTGGTGGCGAAGAAACCCGAGATGAACATCAGTCCTAGCGTGTTGAAGGAGAGCGCAGGAAGTGCATCGAGGGGCCGGCTTGCGGAAGACAGGGTATTCATGACTTTGACATTAGCCTCAGAAGTAATCGCTGCGGACAATTTCTGGGACATTTCGCGATAACATGGAAATAAATTGGCAGGCAGTAATCGGCACGAAGTTGTGAAAGTAACGTGACCGGGGATCTTGCAGGGCAGCGTCATTTCCTTGGAAAACGGAACCCCCTGGTTGTCCCAACTGCCGTTGCGTGGTCGGATGCGCCCGTTTTGACAATCAGCGAACGAGCCGATCATGGAAAGCTTGCCTGTCCGACTTTACGCCGCGTTTGCCGCCGACGAGCGGGGCGGGAATATCGGCGGCGTGGTTTACGAGGATGCGCCGCTGTGGCCGGAGGCGCGGCAGCGGATGGCGGCCGATCTTGGAGCGCCGACGACGGGGTTTGTCCGGCAGGTTTCGGCGCACAGGATTGAGACGCGGTTTCATTCGGCCCGCGCGGAAATGGACATGTGCGGCCACGTCACCGTTGCGGTCTTTGCCGCGCTGTTGCGGGACAAGCGGATCGGACCGGGAGCCTTCGTACAGGAGACGCCTGCAGGCGAGATCGGCGTCGAGATTGCCGCGGACGGGGCGATCACCATGCATCAGCCGCTGCCGAAATTCGATCTGAACGCCGCTTGCGCCGCCGAGATCGCGCCGCTGCTCGGCATCGATGCGGGGTCTGTCGTCGGCATCGGGGCCGCTTCGACGGCGCTGCGCCATGTCTTCGTGCAGCTCGCCGGGCTGGAGGCGCTTGCCGATATCCGGCCCGACGACGAAGGCCTGCGCCGCTTTAGCCGTGAGCGGGGCATAGACACGATCGGCGTCTGTTGCCAGATGGCGTCGGCGCTCGGCAGGGCCAAGGTTCGCCTGCGCGATCTCTGCCACGGCGTCGGCGATCCGGAGGAAGCCGCCAGCGGCACCACCAACGGCGCGCTCGCCTGCGCGCTGTTCCGGGCCAGGAAGCTCCCGGCCGGCGGCGGCGGACAGGCGGTTCTGGTGACCGAGCAGGGGTTTGAAATGGGCCGGCCGAGCATCGTCAGGACGGTGCTTGCCACATCGGGCACGGACGTTACCGGAGTTTCCGTCGGCGGATACGCCACACTTCGAATGGCCGGCGAGTTATTTGTTTAGCCGGCTAACCTGCTCTGTCGTCGTGGCGCTCCCGTGCAGAACCTGCGCCATAGCGCATGCCTCCAATATTATCGAGATATGCTCTAGACCCGGGTGAAGAGCGTGGGCCCGGCGTCGCTGAAGAGTTCGACCTCGACTGTCTGAGCCGGTCCGTTTGCGACATTGCCGAATGTCAGGGTGGACCGGGAGCCCGGCGGCGCGTTCTCGGTCACGAAATCAAACACCATCACCGGGCCGTCCCAGGGCTCGAGCGGAAAAATCATCGGCTTCGGGCCGGCGGCCAGAACAAGGCCGCCGCCATCGGCCGCGACTTCGACGGTGCCGAAATAGGGATTGCTGTAGACGCCGGTGCAAGCCTCAGTCGGCGGCGGCGGCGCGGCCGCTGCGGGAGCAGAACTGCCCACTGTGCGCCCGCGTTGGACGAAGAAGGCTTCGAACAGCCCTGAATAGCCCGCGTACCAGTCCCGGGTTTCATGGCCGAACTGCGCGAGGTCGGTGAAGGAGGCGACAATGGCTTCGGCCGCGCCCACAGGCGCTGAATTCGTGAGGACCACGACGGCGAGATCGAGGGAAGGGATCATGGCAAAGCATGTGCCGGCGCCCATCAGGAATGCACCGGAATGTCCGATCCGCACGCGGCCGGAGGGCTCGACGCCGACGTTGAAACCATAGCCGTAAAAGCCGGAGCGGGCATCGGGACTGTGCGGCCGGTCCGAAAAGCTTTGCGGACTGAGGGCGGGCAGAAGCGCCTCGGAGGTGAGAAACTGCGAGCCGCCATGCTTTCCGTCCGCCAGCAGCATTTTCAGCCAGATCGCCAGATCCATGACCGTGGAACTGACGCCGCCGGCCGGAGACTGGGCGTCGGGGTCGCGCTGGAACAGCGGCTCGAAACCGCTGCCGTTGCGGCTGTGCGGAATGGCCCTGTTCTCCGCCGCCATGTAGTCGGCAAAGCGCGAACTGGTCGCGGTCATGCCGAGCGGCCCGTAGAGGTCTTCCTCAGATAAGCTGCTCCAGTCCGTCCCGGCAGCTTCGGCAACCGCCTCGGCAGCGGCGGTCAGGCCGAAATTGGTATAGGCATAGGAAATCCGGAAAGGCTCGAGCGGCAGAAGTTTCAGCTGTTCGAGAATGGTCCGCCGATCAAAACCAAGGTCCTCCAGATCGTCGCCGGCATGATCGGGTAGGCCGGAGCGGTGGCTGTAGAGATCGCCGATGGTCAGCCTTTCGCTGCGGTCGGGATCGGAGAGGGCGAACCAGGGCAGAAGATCGCGCATGCGGCTGTCCCAGGAGACAAGCCCCTTGCTCACCTGGCGCGCAACCACCGTTGCGCCGACAGGCTTCGACAGCGAGGCGAGCTGGAACACGGTTTCAGGGGTGACGGCGGCGGTCTCGCCGAGGCGGCGGACACCGAAGCCTTTCGAGTAGACCGTCTGGCCCTCATGCACGGCGGCAATCGCTATCCCGGGAACGCCACTGCGCTCCATCACGCTTTTTGCTATCCCGTCAAGCTTTGCGATCGCCGCCGCAATCTGGCCGGGCGCAACTTCAACGCCCGGCGTCTGGGCGGGCGACAGGTCCTGCGCAAATCCGCGCATCGGCAACGCGGTAACGGCAGCGGCCGCAGACCCCAGAAAAAGGCGGCGTGATAGTCTGTTCGGTGTCATGTCACGGTTCCTGTCATTGCCGGCTCGAACCTAGCAGGAACGGGGCAGGTTGAAAGGTGCAAGGACCTGACACCGTTAACGGCTTTTATCCGTCCCCATGCACCGCCACCATGTCCAGCTTGGCTTCCGGTGCGGCGATCGTGCGGAAGCTTTCCCTGACGCCGTCTTCTGCCAGCTCCCGCTGCACGGCGACAAGCGTGTTTTCGGGATGCGCCTCGCAGAGATCGGCCATATAGGCGAGTTCCTCCAGCGCAACACCTCGGGCTGCGTCGACGGAGGGCGCGCCGTAAATATCGACGAAATGCCGGGCGAGCCGCTCTACGAGGGCGGCATATTCGCTGTCGCTGATTGGAGTGACGGCGACAAACGTCACTCTGCCGAAGGTTTCCAGACCCAGCCAGCCATTGGCGAAGGCTTGCCTCGCCTTGCCGGTGAGGTCGGCCTCGGTCCAATCGGAAAATTCAAAACCGCCGGAAAGACACCATTCGCCGGTGCGGGCGGGTGAGAAGAAGACGTTGCGATCACTGTCATCGAGATGGATGGCACGGGCAAGTTTCATCAGGGTCACCTTTCCAGACGGCTCGAAAGCGGGATCAACACGGTGTCGCCGCCGGTTCTGAGCAGCATGCCGAAGTTCTCGTCGACGCCGACGAAGGTGCCGCTCCGCCCGTCGATCTCAACGTGCTCGCCGAGGCTCGGCACCAATGCGCGCCAGTCGGCATGGACGGTGCGCGCGCCGTCCTCCAGCCAGCGGTTGATCCAGTAGAGGGAGTGCCGCACCCAGCATTCCAGCAGCTGGTCCGGTTCGATCTCGCCGCAGCCTTCCTCCGCCAGCCATGTGCGGTCCGGGTCACGGCCAGGTTCGCGGCCGTGGCCGTCGGACGTGTTCGCGATTTCCAGTTCCAGGCCCAGAACCAGCCAGTCGGGCTGTGCTGCCGGATCGGCTGTCGAAGCCTTGACCCGCATCCGGCCGCAGACGGCACCGTTGACGCGGATGCGGCCGTCCCATTCCAGATGCACGGCGACTTCCGGCGGGGCAAGCGTTCCAAGGGCCGCCTGGAAACCGAGGCCGCAGACCGGCAGTATGGTCATGGCCCCTTCCAGCGGCGCTTCCGGCGCAAAGACAAGGCCGGCCCGCAGGCGTCCGCCGCCGGAATTGTAGACGACCGCGCCGGGGTCGGTTCCGGCGATCGCCAGGGCCAATGCGCGCTCGAACGGATCGGCCCGGCCGGAGAGCGCTTCACCGCGGAAGAGCGGCGGGAACTGTAATGCGCTCATGCGTTGCCCTCCGCGACCAGCGTTGCGGCGAGTTGCCGAAACACCGCGGCTTCGGGAGCGTCCGGCGACTTGATGGCGATCGGGGCACCGCCGTCGGCGGCGAGGCGGATGTTGAGATGAAGCGGCACCTCGGCCAGCAGCGGCACGCCGAGCTTCCTTGCCTCCGCCGCGACGCCGCCATGGCCGAAGACATGCTCCTCATGGCCGCAGTTGGAGCAGATATGGGTCGACATGTTCTCGATCATGCCAAGGATCGGCACCTGCATCTGCTCGAACATGCTGATGCCCTTGCGCGCGTCGAGGAGGGCGACGTCCTGCGGCGTCGAAACGATGATGGCACCGTCCACAAGGAACTTCTGGCAGAGCGTCATCTGCACGTCGCCGGTTCCCGGCGGCAGGTCGACGATGAGGACGTCGAGCGCGCCCCATTGCACCTGTGTCATCATCTGCTGCAGAGCGCCCATCAGCATCGGCCCCCGCCAGGCGACGGCCTCGTCGCCGGAGGTCAGCAGCCCGATGGACATCAGCGTCACGCCATGATTGCGCAGCGGCAGGATCATCTGCCCGTCCGGCGAGGTCGGCCGGCCGGAGATGCCAAGCATCTTCGGTTGCGACGGGCCGTAGACGTCCGCATCCAGAAGTCCGACCCTGCGGCCCTCGGCGGCCAGCGCGCAGGCAAGGTTTGCGGCAACCGTCGACTTGCCGACGCCGCCCTTGCCGGAGGCGACCGCGATGACCCGGTCGATGCCCGGCACGTTTTGTGGGCCGTTCGTGCCGGGCTGGGCCGGCCGTGCCCGGATCGGCTGCGGCTCGGATGATACGGGCGCGCGCGCCGCTTGCGGCGGCGGCTGGTCCGAATGCGAGGTCATCACGACAAGCACGCTTTCACAGCCATCCAGGCTCTGGAGCCTGGTTTCCGCTTCCAGCTTGAGCTTTTCCATCTCGGCAATCCGGCCGGGATCGATTTCGAGCACAAACCGGATGTTGCCGTCTGCCACTTTCAGGGCACGCATCATGCCCGAAGCGGCCAGGTCCTCGCCCGTTGCCGGATCGCGGACGGATTTAAGGGTATGAAGGACAGTCTCGCGCGTCAGTGGCACTTCAACCTTGCCTCTCGATCTCGCCGGTCACCACATGTTCCAGGCCCAGCTCTTCTATCGTCACGACCGCCTTCACCTTGAACGTCTTGCCCGCGGACGGCCCTGCCTCGCGCACCGCCTTTTCGATCGCCTGCTGCGAGGTCACGCCGACCTGCTTCAGGAACTTGCGCATGGACATGTTGAAGTCGTCGCTCATCTTCATCTCCCGATGTTTAGTGTGCTGCATTGACGGTCGGCCCGTTTGGCACCTACCCTAACGGAGCTGGTCAGCGCCGTGAGGGAGGAGCGCGTGGGCTGCCGATTGATCTTTGCGATTGCCATCTGGCTCATGGCCTGCATGGTAGCGCCGGAGAGGGGGACTGCCCAGTCGCGGTCCTTCCGGCTCGGCGCGCCCGATGCGCTTGCCGAGACCGGCTTCCTGAAATACCTGCTGCCGCGCTTTTCCCTCAAGACCGGCATCCGCATCGAGCTTGTCGGCGAAGGCGAGGCGGCAGAGGTGGTATTGTCCGCGACGAGGGACGGCACGGCGGTCTTCTCGGGTCTAGGCAGGACCTGGACCCTGAAAGTCGAAGATGCCGGAAACGACCATGCCATGCGCTTCCGCAACTGGCTGACAGGCGATATCGGCCGGCGCACCATCGACAGCTTCGAGGCGGATGGCGAACAGCTCTTCACCGCTTCCATCGCCGAAGAAAAGGACACCGGTCCGGTCGTGCTTTCAGGCAATGCCGCGGAAGGCGAAAAGCTTGCCGTGCTCCATTGCGGCCGCTGCCACAGCGTCAACGAGGCGACGCGCCTGACGACCATCGGCTCGACGCCGTCCTTTGCGGTGATGCGCGGGTTTTCGGACTGGCAAGTGCGGTTCGAGGCGTTCTTCGTGCTCAACCCCCATCCGTCCTTCACCATCATCGACGGGGTGACCGAGCCCTTCGACATCACCCGCCCTCCGCCGATCGTCCCGCTGCAACTGACGCTGGACGAACTGGAGGCGATCCTCGCCTTCGTCTCACGCATCGAACCTGCGGACCTCGGGGCACCGATCCAGTACCAGTGACCGTTCGTGGTTTGGTTCGGGCTGTTGCGTGAAGCGCCGGGGATCTCTGTCGCAGGCCCTATTCGGCTTGAATTCGATCGGATGAGTGTCCGGACTACCGGTTGGCTCCCGTCTCCCCCCTTGCGGGGGTGATGTCTCCGGAAGGAGACAGAGGGGGGTGTCGGCCTCTCGGCACTATTGGGCTCTTGCAGAGCACGAAGAGAGGGGGCACCCCCCTCTGTCCGGTTCCCGGACATCTCCCTCTCAAGGGGGTAGAGGGGAGCAAGGGACTGAGTTCGAGCTCTGAACGGGGCTTCCGTCAAGCGGGGGATCAAAAGCCCATCCTGTTGGCTTGCTCCGCTCAATGGTCGCGCCGCTTGTTGATATAGTCGTCGGTGGTGCGCACACGTGGGCGTTCTCCCGCGGCGAACGGATTGTTCTGCGAATGATAGACCGCGTTCACCCGGCAATCGTCGCACATCTGGATCAGCTGGATCGCCTTGCCGTCCTGGAACATGGAATGTTTGCCGGCAAGCTTTTCCGTCAGCCGCATCACCGTGGAGCGCACGCCGAAGGGCTTGCCGCACTCGACGCAATTGAAAGGCTCTTCCTCCTTGAGCACCAGGGGCCGCAATGCGTCGTCCGCAAGGTTCAGGCGCGGATCGAGGGAAAGCGCCTTTTCCGGGCAAATGCCGACGCAGATGCCGCATTGCAGGCAGGCGTCCTCCTGGAAGCGCAGCTGCGGCCTGTCCGGGTTTTCCTTCAGGGCGCCGGACGGGCACAGAGACACACAGGACAGGCAGAGAGTGCAGGCATCGCCATCCAGTGTGACGGCACCATAGGGCGCGCCCCTGGGAAGGGGTATCCGGCTGTCCGGTTCATTGAGCGCTTTTGCCGCCAGCCGTGTGATCTGCCTGCGCGAGCCGAGCGGCAGGATCGGCTGCATGGCCGGAACGGGGGCGAGGTCCCGGTAAAGGATCGCTTCCAATGCATCGGGGTCGCCGGGTTCGATCAGAGCTGCCCGCGTGCCGCCGGCAAGGGCGTTGGCAAGGTCGGCCTGAAAGGGCAGCCCCTCCTTTTCCGTTCCGGGCGACAGAAGCACGGCGACCTCGGCAAAGCCGCAGGCAAGCGAGGCCAGCATCTCCGCGTGACCGAAAGCCGCCAGGGCCTCCAGTTCCATCGGGATGACGTCGGCCGGCAGACCCTTGCCGTAGCGGGCTGAGAGACGGATCATCTCGGCGCCGTGGCCGGCGTCGTGCACCAGGAGGCGCGGCGGCTCGGCGGAAAGCTTTCGCCAGGTCGAGGCAATCGTCTGGAGGCGCTTGAAGATGTGGCCGACCGGCGGAGCGTCATAGGAAATCGCGCCGGACGGGCAGACCGCCGAGCAACTGCCGCAGCCGGCGCAGACCATGGTGTCGACCGCAACATGATCGCCGTCGGGGCGCAGCGCTCCTGTCGGGCAAAGGTCGAGACAGCGGGTACAGCCGGTCTTTCGGGCCCTTGAATGGGCGCAGAGTTCCTCATTGAGGCGGATGTAAAGCGGCTTTTCGAAAGTGCCGACGAGCTGGGAGGCGTCGAGCAGCGCTTTCGTCAGCGCGCCCGTATTGCCGGGATCAACCCGCAGATAGCCCTCGCGTTTTTCTGGGGCCGGAAACAGTGGCGGATCCTTGCGGAGATCCAGTACGATGTCGCATCCGGTGTGCCCGCCGTTTCTGGGCTCGGTCCAGGAAAAAGCGCCTCGTCCTCCGGGAATGCGCTCCTGCAGGGCGTCGAAGGAGAGTTGGAAGCCGCCGAGTGCACCGGTTGCCGTGGCGACCCGCCCGCGGACGATGTCGAAACGGCGGTCGTCGGCAAGCGGCGGCTCGGACGCCGGATCGAGCAGCACGGTGACGCTCAGGATCTCGCAGAGATGGGCGGCCGCGGCCAGAGTGGCATCCGGCTCTCCGAGGATCAGGCAGGTGCCTTCGGAGCTGACATCGACCACCTTGGCCCCTGGAGCCGGCAGCAAGGCGTCGGCGGCAAGGGCCGCCATCTTGGGCGCGGTGCTGCGCGTATCGGAGGTCCAGCCGGCGCGATCGCGAATATCGAGGAAGAGCGGTTCTTCGGCGTCCAGCTCGGCTGCGAGGTCCTCGAAGGTCCGCCGCTCCTGGCCGCAGGCGACGATCACGTTGCCCTGGCCGATTGCCTCGGCGGCAAGCGCCGCCTCGCGTCCGCACAGCTCAGTGTGGATCCTCGAGCAGGTAAGGCCCGTGGCCTTCCCGATCCCATCCACATCAATGACCTGGCTCTTCAGGCAGTCGCAAAGCAGCAGCTTCGGTTCCGTCATCGCTTGGCGTCCTCTCCCCCGGAAAGCCCCCGGCCGATTCCCTTCAACCTGTCGGACATTCCGATCCCATAACAAGGGGCGAGAGCGGTGCGCGTCAAGTTCGACTTCAGCGGGGCTTGAAATTTCTCCGGCTTGCGACAGGATTTACGTCATAACAAGACTGCCGGCTCCAACCGGCAGGCTGGGAGGACGGTTGCCTGTGAATATTGAAAGAACACGTGCGATGCCGGTCGGTGTCGTGGTGCGCAGACTGCCCGGCGTGACACGGTGGCAGAAGTGGTCGTTCCTGCCCATTGCCCTTCTGCCCGGTGCCGGCACCGCGGCGTGGAAGGTGCTGCGCGAGGAAGGCGACGCGGTCGAGTATCACGCGGCGACGCTCAACCTCGAACTGCATCACACCCAGACGGAAGCCTATTTGATCGCGCTCTCCGACAAGGTTCCCTCGGTCTATGTGGTCATGCGTGCAGCCCCGGAACTTGTCCCCGGCGTGCCGCTTGAACTCCTGCACATGACCGCCTCGGCGCATGAGGGGCTGGACTATGCTGATTCCAGCGAGGTCATGGTCGAGAAGGTGCCGATGCCGCCGGGGCTGATCGCCTGGGTTCGGGACTTTGTCGACATGCATCACGAAGAGGAGATCTTCTACAAGCGTCAGCGTGACGCCATCCAGGTGGACATGGAGGAAGACGGCGTCGGCGACCCGAGAATCCGCCAGCTGAGCGACGTCTACCGGGCTCCCGGAACGCGCAAGAAGGATACCCTTCAATGAGCTCTGCAGGCGACAAACCGGGAGATTTCTGGTCGCGCCGCAAGGCGGCCGTGCAAAAGGCCGAGGAAGCGGAGGTCAAGCGCGCGCAACAGGTGGCAGAGGCTGAGCAAAGGGCCGCTCTGGAGGAAAAGACCGACGCGGAGATCCTGGAAGAACTGGGGCTGCCGGATCCCGATACGCTCGGAAAGGACGACGATTTTACTGCTTTCCTTGCCAAGACCGTACCGGAACGCCTGCGCCGGCGGGCGCTGCGGAAACTGTGGCTTTCAAACCCGGTCCTCGCCAATCTCGACGGCCTCAACGACTATGACGAGGATTTTCGGGATGCGGCCCAGTCCGGGCAGATTGTGAAGACCCTTTATGAAGTGGGACGCGGCTTTCTGAAACAGGCCGTGGAGGGAGATCCCGACGCGGAAGCGGAAGATTCGGCCGCCGAGCCGCTGGATCTGCTTGCCGGAGAAACCGAATCTGCTGCAATGCAGCAAGAAGATTCTGCTGCAGCGCAAAACATTTATGATCGAAACGGAAAAACATCTATTCATTTGACGCAAAGAGAAGAAGCGGTGCACAGTAGTGACGCTGGAAGACTTGACTCTGACGAAAATGCACTAGTTGATCCTTTAGAAGAGCGCCCGCCAAAAAGGCGCCGTATGCGGTTCGACTACGACTAATACTAAAGTCTAATTCGTCTTTTGCGCCGGACTGTATTCGTGGGGAGGAGCATTCTCGGATGTCCGCAGTGGCGAGGGAATTCATTATCGATCCGGAGGACCAGGCCCGGTCCGAGCTTTACGACTTTCTCGGCCTGGTGCTGGCCCGGCCCGCCGATGCGGATCTGCTCGGTCAGATTGCGGCCTTGCGCGGTGACGAAACGCCGCTCGGTCAGGCGCTCGCCATGCTGGCGAAGATTGCCGCCGTCACCACACCGCAAACCGCAGAGCGCGAATTCAACGCCGTGTTCATCGGTCTCGGCCGTGGCGAACTCTTGCCCTATGGCAGCTATTACCTGACCGGATTCCTCAACGAAAAACCTTTGGCGAAGCTTCGTCAGGACATGGCGGAACGCGGCATCGAGCGGGCCGGCGGCAAGCACGAGCCCGAGGACAATATCGCCTCGCTGATGGAAATGATGGCGGGCATGATCCTCGGCCGATTCGGCAAGGTCACCTCGGTCGCCGGCCAGAAGGACTTTTTCAACGCTCACATAGAGCCGTGGGCGGTACACTTCTTCACCGATTTGGAAGCGTCGGGAACCTCCGTGTTCTACAGCGCTGTCGGATCGCTGGGGCGTCGGTTCATGGAGGTGGAGACCGAAGGCTTCGACATGCTTTCGAACTGACGGAACGTTTGCAATTTGGGCGGTGAGCCGCCCTCTTGGAGAGGAGGATTGCGACGATGAAAAAACCCGAAACGGCGCGCCCTGATGAGGGGACTGGCCGCCGGGACTTCCTGAAGCTGGCGGCGATTTCCGCCCCGGTGGCCGTGACCACGGTGACAGCCGGCACGGTTGCGGAAGCGGCCGAACCCGACCCGACATCCAACAAGATGCAGGACACGGCGCACACCCGCGCCTATTTCGACAGCGCCCGGTTCTGACTGGACCCTGTGATACCCCGGCCAAGGTTGCGTGACGCCCGAACGCCGGTTCACACATCACCCAGCCGCATCAGTTCCTGATGCCAGCAAGGTAGGGCAACATGCTTAGGAAAAAGACCAATGGGGTTGCGCGACGCCCCCAAGGTGCAAGTATCCTGAAAGACGCTGCACATAAATCGGTCGACCGCCGAACTTTCCTCAAAGGTTCCGGTCTTGCCGCAGGCGGCCTCGCCGCCATCACCGCGACCGGGGGATCGGTCACCAAAGCCCAGGCACAATCATCCGGCGACGCCGTGAAGACGGTCAAGTCGATCTGCACCCACTGCTCGGTGGGCTGCACCGTGATCGCAGAGGTCGCCAACGGGGTCTGGATCGGCCAGGAGCCGGGCTGGGACAGCCCGTTCAACCTCGGTGCGCACTGCGCCAAGGGCGCCTCGGTCCGCGAACACGCCCACGGCGAACGCCGCCTGAAATATCCGATGAAAAAGGAAGGCGGCGAGTGGAAGCGGATCAGCTGGGAAGAAGCCATCAACGAGATCGGCGACAAGATGCTCCAGATTCGCGAGGAAAGCGGACCGGACAGCGTCTACTGGCTCGGCTCGGCAAAGCACAGCAACGAGCAGGCTTATCTCTTCCGCAAGTTCGCGGCCTATTGGGGGACGAACAACGTCGACCACCAGGCCCGCATCTGCCATTCGACGACGGTTGCCGGCGTAGCCAACACATGGGGCTACGGCGCCATGACCAACAGCTACAACGACATCCATAATTCCCAGGCGATCTTCATCATCGGCGGCAATCCGGCGGAAGCCCATCCCGTCTCGCTGCTGCATGTCCTGCGCGCCAAGGAACAGAACAACGCACCGCTGATCGTCTGCGATCCGCGCTTCACCCGCACCGCAGCTCATGCGGACGAATACGTCCGCTTCCGCCCCGGCACGGACGTGGCGCTGATCTGGGGCATCCTCTGGCACATCTTCGACAACGGCTGGGAGGACAAGGAGTTCATCCGCACCCGTGTCTGGGGCATGGACCAGATCCGCGAGGAAGTCGCCAACTGGACGCCGGACGAAGTGGAACGGGTGACCGGCACACCGGAAAGCCAGGTGAAGCGCGTGGCGCGCACGCTCGCCAACAACCGTCCGGGCACCGTGATCTGGTGCATGGGCGGCACCCAGCACACCAACGGCAACAACAACACCCGTGCCTACTGCATCCTGCAGCTTGCGCTCGGCAACATGGGCGTTTCCGGCGGCGGCACCAACATCTTCCGTGGCCATGACAATGTGCAAGGGGCAACCGACCTCGGTGTGCTCGCCGACACGCTGCCGGGCTATTACGGTCTGACGGCCGGCTCGTGGGCCCATTGGGCGCGCGTGTGGGAAGAGGACCTCGACTGGCTGAAAGGCCGGTTCGCGACGATGAAGGGCGCCGACGGCAAGGACAAGGACATGATGACCCTGACGGGCATCCCCGTCAGCCGCTGGATCGACGGTGTCCTGGAAGCCAAGGAAAACCTGGAACAGCCGGACAACACGCGGGCCATGGTGCTCTGGGGCCACGCCCCGAACTCCCAGACCCGCCTGCCGGAAATGAAACAGGCGATGGAGAAGCTCGACCTTCTGGTCGTGGTGGATCCCTATCCGACCGTTTCGGCGATCCTGCACGACCGGACCGACGGCTGCTACCTGCTGCCGGCCTCGACCCAGTTCGAGACCCGCGGCTCGGTGACGGCGTCCAACCGCTCGCTGCAGTGGCGCGAAGAGGTGGTGGCACCGCTCTTTGAGTCCAAGCCCGACCACACCATCATGGCCATGTTTGCCAAGAAGTTCGGTTTCGACGACCGGATGTTCCGCAACATCGCCATGGACGGCGAGGAGCCGAATGTCGAGGACATCACCCGCGAATTCAACCGCGGCATGTGGACCATCGGCTATACCGGCCAGTCGCCGGAGCGGATGAAGTCGCACATGGCCAACCAGCACACGTTCGACCGCACCACCTTGAGGGCGATCGGCGGTCCGAATGACGGTGAGTTCTACGGCATGCCGTGGCCGTGCTGGGGCACACCGGAAATGAAGCATCCGGGAACGGCAAATCTCTACGACATGTCGATGCCGGTTGCCGAAGGCGGCCTGTGCTTCCGCGCGCGCTTCGGCGTCGAACGGGACGGCCAGAACCTGCTGGCCGAAGGGGTTTCCAACCCGGGCGCCGAAATTCAGGACGGCTATCCCGAGTTCACCATGCAGATGCTGATGGATCTCGGCTGGGACGGCGACCTGACGGCGGAAGAACGGCAGTCGATCGAGACCGTGGCCGGCTCGGCGGAGAATGTCGGCACCGTCAACTGGAAGACCGACCTTTCGGGCGGTATCCAGCGGGTGGCGATCGACCATGGCTGCGCGCCCTTCGGCAATGCCAAGGCACGGGCTGTGGTCTGGACCTTCCCGGATCCGATCCCGCTCCACCGCGAACCGCTCTATACCAACCGGCGGGATCTGGTGGCGGACTATCCGACCTATGCGGACAAGTCGTTCTGGCGCGTTCCGACGCTCTACGAGTCGATCCAGAAGAACGACTTCTCCAAGGACTTCCCGATCATCCTCACTTCCGGCCGTCTGGTCGAATACGAGGGCGGTGGGGACGAGACACGGTCCAACCCCTGGCTGGCCGAACTTCAGCAGAACATGTTCGTCGAGATCAATCCGCGGGATGCCAACAATCTCGGGGTGCGGGACGGCGCACAGGTCTGGCTGGAAGGCCCGGAAGGCGGCAAGGTCAAGGTCATGGCGATGGTGACCGAGAGGGTCGGCGAGGGCGTTGCCTTCATGCCGTTCCACTTCGGCGGTCATTTCCAGGGCGAGGACCTGAGGTCCAAGTATCCCAAAGGCGCCGACCCCTATGTGCTCGGGGAAAGCTCCAACACCGCACAGACCTACGGGTATGACTCGGTGACCCAGATGCAGGAGACCAAGGCCACCCTCTGCAGGATCTCGGCAGCGTAAGGAGGATATGCAAATGGCTAGATCAAAGTTCCTTTGTGACGCCGAACGCTGCATTGAGTGCAATGCCTGCGTCACGGCCTGCAAGAACGAGCATGAGGTGCCCTGGGGCATCAACCGCCGCCGGGTGGTGACCATCAACGATGGCAAACCCGGCGAACGGTCGATCTCCGTCGCCTGCATGCACTGTTCGGACGCACCCTGCATGGCGGTGTGCCCGGTCGATTGCTTCTACCAGACCGAAGAAGGCGTGGTGCTTCATTCGAAGGACCTGTGCATTGGCTGCGGCTACTGCTTCTACGCCTGTCCCTTCGGCGCACCGCAATTCCCGCAGGCGGGCAATTTCGGATCGCGCGGCAAGATGGACAAGTGCACCTTCTGCGCCGGCGGTCCGGAGGAGAACAACTCGACTGCGGAATTCGCCAAATACGGCCGCAACCGTATTGCGGAAGGCAAGCTGCCGCTCTGCGCCGAAATGTGCTCCACCAAGGCCCTCCTGGCGGGGGATGGCGACGTCGTGTCGGCCATCTACCGCGAGCGCGTGGTTGCCCGCGGCTTCGGCTCGGGCGCCTGGGGCTGGGGCACTGCCTACGGCCAGAAGGGCGGATGACCCTGAGGGAACACGGTCAGCCCGGTTCGCCGGGCTGTCCATCAGTCTCCTTGCAGAGGTCCTGAAAGCGCACAGGCGGGGCGGCGGAACGGCCGCCCCGCGCTTCTCCGGTTGAAACGACGAAGAGGTGCCCGGTCATGAAACGCGTGGCTTTGACTTTGCTTGTCCTGCTCGCCTTGACAGGGCTGGTTCCGGCGCAGGGCCTCGCGCAGGACCCGTCCATCGACCGGTCCGCGACGGGCGGTGCACAGACGCTCGAAGACATCATGAAACGCCAGCGCGGCGAAAAGGTCGACTACGACTTCCGCCGCAGCAACACAGGCGACCCGGACACGGCGGCGGCGATCTCCTCGCAGCTTGGCACGCTCGGTGGTGTGTCCGATCCTGAACTCTGGCGCTCGCTGCGCTACGGCTCCGCCGACATCACCGTTTCTTCCGGCGGCAGGCCCGCGACCGTCCTCATGCAGGACGGCGGCATGCGCTGGCTGGCCTGGCGCAAAGGGCCGCTTGCCACCTATGGCGCCTGGCTGCTGGGCGGCACGATCATCTTGCTGGCGCTGTTCTTTCTGGTTCGCGGCCGCATCCGTATCGACGGGGAGAAGACCGGCCGCACGATCACCCGCTTCAAGGCCGTCGAGCGCTTCGGCCACTGGCTGCTGGCCGGCTCGTTCGTCCTGCTCGGCCTGACCGGCCTCCTGACCCTCTTCGGCCGCATCGCGATCATTCCGCTGATCGGCAGGGAGGCCTACGCGCCGGTCGCCTATGCTTCCAAATGGATCCACAACAACGTTGCCTGGGCCTTCATGCTGGGGCTCGTCATGGTCTTCGTGATGTGGGTTGCCCACAACATCCCGAACAGGACCGATCTCAAGTGGATCGCCGTCGGCGGCGGTCTCCTCAAGAAGGGCGTGCACCCGCCGGCGAAGAAATTCAACTTCGGCCAGAAGCTCGTCTTCTGGGGGGTGATCCTTCTCGGCGCCTCGATCTCGGTCTCCGGCCTGTCGCTGCTGTTCCCGTTCCAGATGCCGATGTTCGCCGGCACGTTCGAGGCGCTGAATGCGATGGGTCTTCCGCAGCTTGTCGGCCTCGGGACGCTGCCGACCGAGCTCGCGCCGCATGAGGAAATGCAGTTCGCCCAGCTCTGGCACTCCATCGTCGCTTTCCTGATGATGGCCCTGATCCTGGCGCATATCTATATCGGTTCCATCGGCATGGAAGGGGCCTATGCAGCCATGGGCTCCGGCGAGGTCGAGCTGCAATGGGCGAAGGAACACCACGGGCTCTGGGTAAAGGAAGTCGAGGCAGCCGAGGCGAAATCCGCCCGCTCCGAAGCGGGTGGCGAGACCGTTGTCCCGGCTGAATAGGCCAAGCCAGAGATGATCGGATCGGTCAGCAGGAAAATTCCGTCCGCTGGACTTGGCGCTTTTCTGGCGTGTCACGCAGGCCGCCGGGCCGCTGTCGATCCGTGCCTTGATTTCACCCAGTGGCTGTCATTCCCGCGAAAGCGGGGATCCAGGACACTGCATCGTCTGCCTTCTTCCAACACGCCTTTCCGGGAGTCCTGGGTCCCGGCTCGCGCCGCGCTTGGCCGGGATGACAGGTGGTGCGGATTGGCAATCGCTTCGCGCCGCATCAGCTTTTTGATTGTAGCGCTGGTCGTCTCGGTCGTCCTTTCAACAGCCGCCACGGCAGCCGATTTCCAGACGCTGAAGGGACATGGTGGCCCGGTGATGGGCATCGCCGTTTACGCCGGAACGGGACAGGTGGCGACCGCCAGCTTCGACAATTCCGTCGGCCTCTGGTCGAACCGGACACCGCGTTGGCTGGAAGGCCACGAGGCGGCTGTGAAGGCGGTGCTTTTCATCGACGAGAGCCATGCCGTCTCCGGCGGAGACGACAACGACCTGATCCTGTGGAACCTGGCGACCGGCAATCACACCATCCTGGAAGGTCACACGGCCAAGATCGCGGGGCTTGCCGTTTCGCCGGACAAGAGCCTGATCGCCAGCGCCAGCTGGGACGCGCGGATTGGCCTGTGGCCTGCTGAGGGCGGTGCGCCGGAGTTCCTGGAAGGACATGGCGGCGGGGTCAATTCGCTGGCCTTTTCCCGCGACGGCAAAAAACTCTACTCAGCATCCGTCGACGGATCCATCAAGCTCTGGGATCTGGCCACGCGCAGCGAGATCCGTGTCATCGACCGCAACGGCTTCGGCATCAATGTGATCTCACTGGGTGGAGACGGCGAGAAGGAAAGCTGGCTGGCCTACGGTTCGCAGGACGGCGTGACGCGGGTGGTCGATATCGAGACCGGCGAGCGCCTGCATGAGTTCGAGTTCGAGCGGCGGCCCATCCTGGCGCTGACGATCAGCCCCGACGGCGGAAAGCTCGCGACCGGCGACGGCCATGGCTATATCACCGTCTTCGACACGGCCAGCTGGGCGATCGAGACGGATTTTCGCGCTGCACTGAAAGGACCGATCTGGGCGCTGGCCTTTTCGAAAGACGGGTCGGTCCTGCATGCGGGCGGCATCGAGAACATCGTCTACTCCTGGCCGCTGGCGGACCTTGCCGGCTTCGATCCGATGGCGACCGAGACGCCGCAATTCCTGAAGGACCCGGAAGAGATGGAAAACGGCGAACGCCAGTTCGCGCGAAAATGCTCCATCTGCCATGCGCTTACCGTCGATGGCGGCCGCAAGGCCGGACCGAGCCTTCATGGCGTCTTCGGCCGGCGTGCGGGGACCCTTCCCGGCTACCCCTATTCGGAGACCTTGAGCGGATCTGATATCATCTGGTCGGAGGAAACCATCGACCGGCTGTTTCTGGACGGTCCCGACCACTATATCCCGGGCTCGAAGATGCCGATGCAGCGGATCGTGGAGCGGCAGGACCGGGACGATCTGATCGACTACCTGAAATCGGCGACGGCCTCCGATCCGTCGCAAGGAGGACCCCAATGAAAGCGATGCTCATCGCCTTTGCCGCCATCATCGTGATCGCGATTGGCGCCAACCAGGCCCTCACTCATATGGGCTTCTCCAGTGCCGAACAGACCGCAAGTTCCTCGGTACGGCTGGGAGAGTGATCCAACAGCAATTGTCGGCAGGTCTCAGAGAACGGCGCACGCTCGGTGTCACCCCGGGCGAGCCATGCGAGACCCGGGGTCTACTCGTTTCGAGAGACGCGCAGAGAGCAGTAGGCGGCGTTCACGCACCATGCACTTGAGCAAGCGGTTTTGAGAGTGGGCCCCGGATCTGCGCTTCGCTTGTCCGGGGTGACAATGCTTACATGAACGGCGCTGTTTCGTTTCGATTGTTGAAACAAAAAAAGTCCCCCTTCTCGCGGGAGAAGGGGGAAGGATTGAGCGGAGACGGCGACACAGATAGCTGACCGGCTCCGCTCACTCGGAAACATGGCCGGCCGGCTTCAGCCCGAACCCTTGTCCGCGTTCGGGAAGAACAGTTGCTGGCCGTCGATCTTGTAGTCGGCAATCGCCTGCTGGCCCTCACGGGACAGCAGCCAGTCGATGAACTGCTGGCCGAGATCCGCCTTCACATGTTCATGGACATCGGGGTTCACCAGGATGACGCCATACTGGTTGAAGAGGATCGCCCTCGACGGCAACCTTGTAGTCGCCCTTGTTGCCGAAGGAGATCCAGGTGGCACGGTCGGTCATGACATAGGCGCCCATGCCGGTGCCGGTGTTGAGCGTCGCACCCATGCCCGAGCCGGTCTCGCGGTACCAGTCGTTGGAGGCCGCTGCCGGATCGATGCCGGCTTGCTTCCAGAGGCGCTGCTCGGCCTTGTGCGTGCCGCTGTCGTCGCCGCGCGAGGCAAAGGGCGCCTTGGCGTCGGCAATCCTTTTCAACGCGTCGACCACGTCGTTCGAGCCGGCAACGCCCGCCGGATCGTCGGCGGGGCCGACAATGACGAAGTCGTTGTACATCACGTCCGCACGAGAGACGCCAAGGCCGTCGGCGACGAATTTGTCCTCCGCGGGCTTGGCGTGCACGAAGAGGACGTCACCGTCGCCATTAGCGGCATTCTTGATTGCCTGGCCGGTGCCCACGGCAACGACGCGCACCTCGATGCCGGTCTTGTCCTGGAACATCGGCAGCAGATGGTCGAAAAGGCCGGAGTTCTGGGTCGAGGTGGTCGACTGAACGATGATGAACTTGTCTTCGGCGAAGCTCGCCTGTCCGACCAGGACCGTGGCAAGCAGGGTGGCGGCGAGCGCCAGGAAAGCTCTTCTGATCAATATTTCCTCCCATGAAATTCCTTGAGGGTTTTCGTATTGGGGCCGAGATAGAGACGGCCGTCCCGCCAGGCGCGGACCGGCTCGGTGGCCGGATGGGTCAGGACCTTCTCGACCGGGCCCGTTTCGACGACCTGGCCATCCTGCAGGAAGACGAGATCCTCGCCGAGCCGTCTTGCCTGGCCGGCGTCGTGGGTAACGAGGACGATGGTGACGCCGCGGGAATTGGCGTCCAGCACCAGGTTTTCGATCGCCGCCGTGGAAGCCGGGTCGAGATTGGCTGTCGGTTCGTCCAGGAAAAGGAGTTCGGGCTCGCAGGCCAGGGCACGCACCAGCGAGAGCCGCTGCTGTTCGCCGCCGGAAAGCACCCTGGCCGGACGGCGCGCCAAATGATCGAGACCGCCGGCGGAAAGGGCGGCACGGATCCGGGCGGCACGCTCGCCGCCGCGCAGACCGCGCACTCCAAGCGCAAAGTTCAGATTCGCCAGTACCGAGCGGCGCAGCAGGACCGGTTTCTGGAACACCATCGCCTGGGCTTGCCGGCTGCGCGCGTCCATACGCCCGCCCTGCCAGAGGATTGCTCCTTCGTCCGGGGGGATGAGGCCGTGCATCAGCCTCAGGAGCAGGCTCTTGCCGGCGCCGTTCGGCCCCATCAGCAGCGTCCGCGATCCGCGCCGGATCTTGAGGTCGACACCGCGGAGCAGTTTCTCGCCCCCGACTGAAAATCCGAGACCGCGGACTTCGAGAAGAGGGGCGGTAGTCACCTGAGGTGCGGCAGATGCGCCGGTGGCCGGGTTGAAGGCGATGTCACGCATAGGCTGCCCTCACGGCGGAGGCTCGCAACGTCATGACGAGCGCGTTCACGGCAAAGGCGATCAGCAGCAGAATTACACCGAGCGCCAGCGCCAGCTGAAGATTGCCCTTGGAGGTTTCCAGCGCGATCGTCGTTGTCATCACGCGGGTGACGTGATTGATGTTGCCGCCGACAATGATCACCGCGCCGACTTCGGCGACCGCCCGGCCGAATCCGGCGAGCGCGACGGTGAGGAGACTGTAGCGGCCGTCCCAGAGAAGGGCCGCCATGCGGTCGATCGGTCCGACACCAAGCGAGGCGAACTGCTCGGCGTATTCCCGGTTCAGATCCTCGATCACCTGCCGTGTCAGCGCCGCGACGATCGGCGTCACCAGCACCAGCTGGGCGATGATCATGGCCGTCGGCGTATAAAGAAGGCGCAGGGGCCCGAGAGGGCCGGAGGCGGAAAGCAGCAGATAGACCAGAAGACCGACGACCACGGGCGGCAGGCCCATCAGCGCGTTGAGGACAATGGTGGTGAGCGTGCGGCCGGGAAAGCGGAAGGCGCCAACGGCGGCGCCGAGCGGCAGGCCGATCAGGCAGGCGAGCAGAACAGCCGTCAGCGTGACTCTGAGAGACAAGCCGATGATTTCCATGAGGTCTGGATCGAGCGCAAAAATAAGACCGACGGCCCCGGCAAATGCGCCCCAGAAACTGTCCATTCTGCGCTATTCCTCCCTTGCTCCGAAAAAAATAACGCGAAATGCATGAAAATCAAACAGTGTTGCGGCACCAGACCCTCTGAAAGCGTCTCTCGCGCGCCCATCAAGCCGGCGAGTGACGTCCGAAAGTGCCGTGTGTCGCGGCAGATGCACCACCGGTGGTGCATCTGCCGTCCCGATCGAATATGTGTGGGCGGACCGGTGAGGGAGAGCGGGCATGGCGATGATCACGCAGATCGAGGACTTCTTTTCCAGGGGCTGTGGCCGCTGCCCACGCTTCGATACGCCGGAGTGTTCGACGCGTCAGTGGGCGGAAGGGCTTGCCGGGCTGCGCAAGTTGTGTCTGTCGGCGGGCTTGTTCGAAACCGTGAAATGGGGACATCCCTGCTACATGCATGCCGGCCGCAACATCGCCATCTTCGGTGCCTTTCGGGGAGACTTCCGCCTCAGTTTCTTCAACGCCGCACTCCTGCGCGATCCGGAAAACATCCTGGAGAAACAGGGGCCGAATACCCGGAACCCGGACATGATCCGCCTTGCGGCGAACGGCGACGTCGCCCGGCTGGCACCGGTGATCCTCTCCTATCTGGAGGAGGCCAAGGGCTATGCGGAGGCAGGCATCAAGCCGCAGAAACAGACCGTTGAGTTCGATCTGCCGGAGGAGCTTGTGGATGCGATGGATGCAGACCCCGAACTTGCCGAAGCGTTCCACGCCCTGACCCCGGGCCGCCAGAAGAGCTATGTCATCAATCTCAACGGTGCGAAGGCCCCGGCAACGCGGATTTCCCGCATCGTAAAGTTTCGCGACAAGATCCTGGCGGGAAAAGGGGCGACGGAGCGGTGAAGCCGGCTGTCGGGGGCATTCTCTGGTGAAGGCGGCGGGACAAAGCGCGCGGATGCCTTATCTTAGGGTGTGAGAACCGATTGAGATCCCGGAGCCAGACATGCGGTTCATAGCAAGCGTGAATGCCGCGTTTCTTCTTGCCTTGCAGGCCGTCTTTGCCGGGCCGGGCGCCGCGCCTGCTGAAACAGCTCTGCCGGTTGCCGTGGAGCCTGAGGCACAGAGGGCGGCTCCGGTCGCTCTTCGGCAAAAGATCGGCCAGATGATCCTGGTCGGCTTTGTCGGAAATGCGCCGGATCACCGCGGCTTCGAGCGGGTCCTCGCGCAAGTGCAGGCCGGCGAGATCGGCGGTGTGCTTTATCTCGGGCGGAACCTGAAGAACCGGAAGACGGTCCGACGCATGAATGCGAAACTGGTTGCGGCGGCACCTGCCCACCTGCCGCCGCTGATCGCGGTCGATCAGGAAGGCGGCGTCGTGCAGCGCCTGAAACGGCATCACGGTTTTCCGCAAACCGTTTCGGCAAAACAGATGGCCCGCCGGACCAGCCCCTCCGAGGCGGTGGCCGCCTATGGCAGACTTGCCGAAGGCCTTGCAGGCTGGGGGTTCACGCTCAATCTCGGCCCTGTGGTCGATGTCGATATCTATCCCCACAACCCGATCATCGGCCGCCTGGAGCGCGCTTATTCGCGCGATCCCGAACGCGTTGCCGATTTTGGCGCAGCTTTCGTCGAAGCCCACCGGCAGCACGGTGTCCTGACGACGCTCAAGCACTTTCCGGGCCATGGGTCCAGCCGGCGGGACAGCCACAAGGGTGCGGTCGATGTCTCAAAGACCTGGTCGGCCAAGGAACTGGAGCCGTTCCGGCAGTTGATCGCCGAGGACAGGGCGGACCTCATCATGACCGCCCATGTCATCAACCGTGCGTCGCCGATCGACAGCGGCGACGTTCCGGTGTCGCTGTCAAAACAGGCACTTTCCGAAGTCCTGCGCGGAGATCTCGGCTATGCCGGCGTGATCATGTCCGACGATCTGCAGATGGACGCCATCCGCCGGAATTATTCCCTGGAAGAGGCGGTAGTGCGCGCGGTCGACGCGGGCACCGATATTCTCGTCTTTGCCAATGACAAGTGGCCGGATCCGGAAATCCCGGGCAAGGTGGCGGATATTCTTCTTCGTGCCGCCGAGGAGGATGCAGCGCTGGCGGGGAAGATCGATGCCGCCTATGGCCGGGTCCTGGCGCTCAAGCGCCGGCTGCTGCCGGCGGCCGTTCGGCACGGCCTGTCACGTGACAGTCTCGTGCAGTGGCTCTCGGCCGTTGAAACTGACCCTGACCGCTGTTCCCTGATGGCATCTCAATAAAGCCAGCGCGGCAGGAAGGTCGCAAAGACCGGGAAGACCCACAGGATTGCGACGGCGACGATCTGCAACAGGATGAAGGGCACCACACCGCGATAGATCTGACCCGTGGTGATCTCCTTCGGCGCCGCGCCGCGCAGATAGAACAGCGAGAAACCGAAGGGCGGGGTCAGGAAGGAGGTCTGCAGGTTGATGGCGATCAGCACCGTCAGCCAGATCGGGTCGATGCCCATCAGGATCAGCGGCGGGATCAGGACGGGCAGCAGGATCACCGAGATCTCGACAAAGTCCAGGAAAAAGCCGAGCACGAAGACGAAGAGCATCGCGAAGATCAGCGCGCCTGTCGGGCCGCCCGGCATTTCCTGAAGGATGTCATGCACCCGTTGCTCGCCGCCGAGGCCGACAAACACCAGCGAGAAGAAGCTCGCCATCAGGATGGTGGCGAAGATCATCGAGGTGACCGTCAGGGTCGAAAGCAGCGAGGCCTTCAGCAGCCCGTCGGAGAAGGCCGCTTTCAGGATCCGCAGCACGACGGCAAATGCCAGGAGGGCAAGACCCGCATAGACGGCGGCGAGCACATAGCCGCCCACCGTGATGTCGGACCGCTGAAGGCGCACGGGCAGGACGGACGCGGCGACGGCCAGGAAGAGCAGGGCGGCGGTCGCCAGAACGATCAGTCTCGTCGAGATGCCGAGGCGGCGCCCTGCCAGAAGGATTGCGCCGATGGCACCGACGGCGGCGGCTTCGTTCGGCGAGGCGATGCCGCCTAGAATTGAGCCGAGCACGGCGACGATCAACAGGACCGGCGGCACGATGGCCGCGGCGATCTCCCTGGCCGACGGCTGGTCGACATGTTCCGACATGGCCGGCGCGTCGCTCGGAAACAGGAAGGCGCGGCCAACGATATAGGCGCAATAGACGGCGACCAGCAGAAAGCCCGGGATCATGGCTGCGGCAAAGGTCTGGCCGACCGAGATCGTCTCGATGGTGAACTTGCCTTGCGCATATTGCGCCTGCTGGAAGGCGTTGGACATGACATCCGCAAGGATGATCAGCAGCGTCGAGGGCGGGATGATCTGGCCGAGCGTTCCCGCCGTGCAGACCATGCCGGAGGCAAGTTTCGGATCGTAGCCGTTGCGCAGCATCGTGGGCAGGGCAATGAGGCCCATGGCGACCACCGTCGCGCCGACAATGCCGGTCGAGGCCGCAAGCAGAGCGCCGACCAGCATTACCGAGACGCCGAGACCGCCGTTCATGCGGCCGAACAGCCGCCCCATCGTCTCCAGCAGATCTTCCGCGATGCGGCTTTTCTCCAGGATGACGCCCATCAGCACGAAGAGCGGGATGGCGGTCAGCACCGGATTGGTGATGACGCCGAAGAAGCGCTGGCCCATGGCGCCCATGAGCTGGATGTTGAAGTCGCCGAGCCACCAGCCGAGCAGCGCAAAGCCCGTGGCAACGCCCGCGATGGTGAAGGCGACCGGGTAGCCGAGCAGGATGAAGGCGATCAGCGCGCCGAACATGATGAGATCGAGAGGCACGCTCATGCGCTGAGGCCCTTCAGCTTCTGAATGTCGCGGAAAATGGCGGCAACGCCCTGGATGAGCAGCAGCACGCAATAGGCGGGAATGAGGCTTTTCAGCAGGAAGGAGGCGGGAATGCCACCCACGGAAATCGGCCCTTCCCAGATCGCCCAGCTGCCGCGCACATAGGGCCAGGAGAACCAGATGAGCACGATGAGTGCCGGTGTCAGCAGGAAGAAATGGCCGAAGAGATCGATCCAGGCCTGCGATCGTTCACTGGCCTTGGCGTAGAAGATGTCGACGCGCACATGGGCATTGACGAGGAATGTGTAGCCGGCGCCGAGCATGAACAGCGCCGCGTGGAAATAAAGCACGCCTTCATCGAGAAAGATGTAGCTGTAGCCGAAGACATAGCGCAACAGCACGATCGCGAACTGCAGGAGCAGCATGAGAAGCGCCGCCCAGCACAGGATGTTGCCGATCCAGTCATTGACGCGCTCCAGCGCGCCGGCCAGTTTTTCCATCGCGATCTGTCCCTGCCCCTTGGCTGATTGACGGCTCTAGACCTGTTCTTCCCCGTTGGCCATGCCCAACTGTCATTCGTCTTGCAAAAACCCTTCGTGAGGCCCCTGCGTATCGGCCTGCGCCCCTCTCTCCCTTGCGGCGGAGATGTCTCCGGCAGGAGACAGAAGGGGGCGTCAGCCTCTCAGCTCAATCCGGCGTGTCCGAATACGCGGTGAGGTTTCACCCCGCTCTGTCCGTTTCATGGACATCTCCCCCGCAAGGGGGGAGAGGGGTGCTAGAGGAAACACCTGGGCCCCGAATGTCAGAACGACCACTCCCTCATCCTGAGGAAGCGCAAAGCGCTGTCTCGAAGGATGGGCCGCTTGCTTCGGAGTTTGCGGCCTATCCTTCGAGACGGACCTTGCGGTCCTCCTCAGGATGAGGGCGGTGGCGACGAAACGACGCCCCGTCGAGAAAACACCGTTCCCCCAACGGGAGTTAATCACCCGGATCAGTCGTACTTGTAGTCCAGCTGACGGGCGTTCATCTGGCCGTTGTCGGCATAGGGCATGTATTCGCGCATCAGCTTGCGGTAGGCGAGGAAGCTTTCCGTGATGCGAACGACCAGTTCGTCGCTGTCGGCACGCAGCTCGGCGATGACCTCGCCGGCGGCATTGCCCATCGCGACCATGACGTCGTCGGGAAGCTTTCTCACCATGACGCCATGGTCATTGACGAGCTGCGTCAGCGCCTGGGCGTGCTTGGTGTTGTATTCCGTCAGGACGTCATTGTAGAGGCTGGCGCAGGCGCGGCTGACGGCTTCCTTCAGGTCGTCCGGCAGGGCGTTGTAGGCTTCCAGGTTCACCGCGCATTCTTCCGCCGAGGACGGCTCGCCGACGCCGGGCCAGTAGTAGTTCTTGGCGATCTGGTAGTAGCCGAGCGCGCTGTCGGTCCAGGGGCCGATGAACTCGCCCGCATCCAGTGCGCCGGACTGCAGCGCCTGGAACATCGCCGGGCCGCTCATTGCCTGAACGGCCATGCCGAGCTTGGAGCACATTTCGGAGGCAAGACCGGTGGAGCGGAACTTCAGGCCCTTCAGGTCGTCGACGCTGTTGATCTCGTTGCGGAACCAGCCGGCCCACTGCGGACCGGAGTTGCCGCACAGGAACGGCTTCAGATTGAAGCGGGCGTAGATCTCGTCATAGAGCGCCTGGCCGCCGCCATGGATCATCCAGCCGGCCTGTTCGGGCGCGGTCAGGCCGAAGGGCTGGGAGCCGAACAGCAGGATGCCCTTGGACTTGGAGCCCCAGTAGGCCGGGACCGCATGATAAAGCTCGGCCGTGCCCTGGCCGACGGCATCGAAAACGCCGTTGCCCGGAACGATTTCGCCGGCCGCGAACAGCTGCACCTCGATGCGGCCGCCGGAGAGCGCGGTGATGCGGTCCGCCAGCATCTGGGCGGCAACGCCCGGGCCGGGCAGGTTCTTCGGCCACGCGGTGACCATGCGCCACTGGATCACGTCCTGGGCGATGGCGGGCGCCGCGAGCGCGGAGGCTGCAACGGCGGCGGTGCCGGTCGCCCCGGCTTTCAGGAAATCACGTCTCTTCATGGTATTACCCCTCAGTCAAGGTTCAAGGATCGGAGCGTCCCGTCGTGGTATTTATCTACCCAGAATTCCCGGCAGGTTAAGCCCCTGTTCTTTCGCGCAATCGAGCGCGATCTCGTAGCCGGCATCGGCGTGACGCATCACGCCGGTGGCCGGATCGTTCCACAGCACCCGGGCAATGCGCCGGTCGGCATCTTCCGTGCCGTCGCAGCAGATCACCATGCCGGAATGCTGCGAGAAACCCATGCCGACACCGCCGCCATGGTGGAGCGACACCCAGGTCGCACCGGAAGCGGTGTTGAGCAGGGCATTGAGCAGCGGCCAGTCGGAAACTGCGTCGGAGCCGTCCTTCATGGCCTCGGTCTCGCGGTTCGGAGAAGCGACCGAGCCACTGTCGAGGTGATCGCGGCCGATCACGATCGGCGCCTTCAGCTCACCATTGCGGACCATTTCGTTGAAGGCAAGGCCGAGGCGGTGGCGCTGGCCGAGGCCGACCCAGCAGATGCGCGCCGGCAGGCCCTGGAAGGAGATGCGCTCGCGCGCCATGTCCAGCCAGTTGTGCAGGTGCTCATCGTCCGGGATCAGTTCCTTCACCTTGGCGTCGGTCCTGTAAATGTCTTCCGGATCGCCGGAAAGCGCGCACCAGCGGAAGGGGCCGATGCCGCGGCAGAAGAGCGGGCGGATGTAGGCCGGCACGAAGCCCGGGAAGGCGAAGGCGTTTTCCAGGCCCTCATCCTTTGCCACCTGGCGGATGTTGTTGCCGTAGTCGAGCGTCGGCACACCCATGTTCCAGAAATCGACCATGGCGGCGACATGCACCTTCATCGAGGCGCGGGCGGCTTTTTCCACGGCCTTGGGGTCGGTCTCGGCCCGGGCACGCCATTCGGCGACGGTCCAGCCCTGGGGCAGGTAGCCGTTGACGGGATCGTGCGCCGAGGTCTGGTCGGTGACGATGTCCGGCTTCACGCCGCGCTTCACCAGCTCAGCAAAGACATCGGCGGCATTGCCGATGAGGGCGACGGACTTGGCGTCGCCCGCTTTCGTCCAGCGGTCGATCATGGCGAGCGCCTCGTCGAGGGAATGGGTCTTCTCGTCGACATAGCGGGTGCGCAGGCGGAAGTCGGCGCTCTTTTCGTCGCATTCGACGGCGAGGCAGCAGGCGCCGGCCATGACGGCGGCGAGCGGCTGGGCGCCGCCCATGCCGCCGAGGCCGCCGGTCAGGATCCAGCGGCCCTTGAGATTGCCATCATAATGCTGGCGCCCGGCTTCCATGAAGGTTTCGTAGGTGCCCTGAACGATGCCCTGCGTGCCGATATAGATCCAGGAGCCGGCGGTCATCTGGCCGTACATGGCCAGACCCTTCTTGTCGAGCTCGTGGAAATGATCCCAGTTGGCCCAGTTCGGCACCAGGTTGGAGTTGGCGATCAAGACCCGCGGCGCGTCCTTGTGGGTCTTGAAGACACCGACGGGCTTGCCGGACTGGACCATCAGCGTCTCGTCTTCCTCCAGCGTCTTGAGGCTGGCGACGATGCGGTCGAAATCGTCCCAGGTGCGGGCGGCGCGGCCGATGCCGCCATAGACGACCAGCTCGTGCGGGTTTTCCGCCACATCCGGATGCAGGTTGTTCATCAGCATGCGCAAGGGCGCTTCGGTCAGCCAGGACTTTGTGTTGAGTTCCGTGCCGGTGGGCGGGAAGATGTCGCGGGCATTGTGACGCGGATTGGTCATGACGGGCTCCCTGGGTGTCTTCGTATTCTTAAGTGAGAGAAGGCGCGAGATTGTCCAGCGCGCTCAGGATGTCTTTGAGATGGACGCGAAGCCGCTCCGCCCTGGCCTCGTCATAGGCAAAGGGCGTCGCTTCGGTCGCAAGATGGGTCTTCTGCGCAAGTTCCATCTGGATCGCGTGAAAGCCTTCCGCCGGGCGGCCGTAGTGGCGCGTCGTCCAGCCGCCCTTGAAACGGCCGTTCAGCACCGACGTGTACCCTTCCGCCGCCTCGGTCCGGCTGACGACGGCGGCCTCGATTTGCCGCGCGCAGGTCGTGCCGTTGTTGGTGCCGGTGTTGAAGTCGGGCAGGGTGCCCTCGAAGAGGAACGGCACCACCGAGCGGATCGAGTGGCAATCATAGAGGATGGCAACGCCGTGCCTGGCCTTCACCCGCTCCAGCTCGGCCTGGAGAGCTGCATGGTAGGGAGCATGCCAGGCAAGACGGCGGGCTTCGATCTCTGCCGCGTCCGGTTCCTGGCCTGCATTGTAGATGGAGAGACCGTCGAAATCGGTGGTCGGGCAGAGTGTCGTCGTGTTCTGGCCCGGATAGAGCGAGACCCCTTCCGGGTCCCGGTTGGCGTCGATCACGTAGCGGTGGAAGTTGGCCTTCACCATGGTCGCGCCGGACAGGAGACCGGAATAGAGCCGGTCGACATGCCAGTCGGTATCGGCAAGTTTCAGGCCGGTCCCGTTCAAACGAGCCTTTATGTCCTCCGGCACGAAGGTCCCGGCGTGGGGGACGCCGAGGACGATGGGGCCGTCGCCGCGAAAGACCTCAACCGGCTGCATGGGCATCTCCGAGCGTGATCATGTGGGCGGGCGAGACCGCCGCAACCAGCTTGCGGGTGCGGATCAGATCTGCCGCGGTTTCAAGATCCGGTGCCATGTAGCGATCCTTTTCCAGCGGCGGGACAACCCCGCGAAGGCCGGACATGACCGTCTGCAGGGCGGCACTGGTCCTCAGCGGCGCGCGGTGCTCGATGCCTTCGGCAGCGCAGAGCAGTTCGACGCCGAGGATCTGGCAGAGGTTGGCATTCATGCGGGCAAGGCGGCGGGCGCCGTGGGCGGCCATGGAGACATGGTCTTCCTGGTTGGCGCTGGTGGGCGTCGAATCCGTCGAGCACGGATTGGCAAGATGCTTGTTCTCGCTCATCAGGGCGGCGGTCGTCACTTCCGCAATCATCATGCCGGAATTAAGGCCCGGGTCCCTGGCAAGGAAGGGCGGCAGGTCGAAGGAAAGCGTCGGGTCGACCATCAGCGCCACGCGGCGCTGGGAGATGGCACCGAGCTCGGCTATCGCCAGCGCGATCTGGTCCGCGGCAAAGGCCACCGGCTCGGCATGGAAGTTGCCGCCCGAGACGATGCGGTCGGCATCGATCAGCACCAGCGGATTGTCGGTCGCCGCATTCGCCTCGATCTCCAGCGTGCGGCCGGCCATGCGCAGAAGGTCGACGCAGGCGCCGGCCACCTGCGGCTGGCAACGGATGCAATAGGGGTCCTGCACGCGGGTGTCGTCTTCGCGGTGGCTTTCGCGAATTTCAGATCCGTCCATGATCTCGCGCATCGCCCGCGCCACCTCGATCTGGCCGCGATGGCCGCGCAGCTCATGGATTTCCGGCAGGAGCGGCGCGGTCGAGCCCATGATGGCGTCGGTGGAAAGGCTTGCCGTCACCAGCGTTGCCTCCGCCAGGCGCCAGGCGTCAAAGAGGCCGGTGAGGGCGCAGGCGGTGGAGAATTGCGTGCCGTTGATGAGGCCGAGGCCCTCCTTGGGGCCGAGCACCACGGGATCGAGACCGGCCTTGGCCAGCGCGTCGCCGCCCTTCATGCGATTGCCGCCGAACTCGGCCTCGCCTTCGCCGATGAGGACGGCGGTCATGTGGGCAAGGGGAGCAAGATCGCCGGAAGCCCCTACAGACCCTTGCGCCGGGATCACCGGGGTCACGCCCTTTTCAAGACAGTCCTCGATCAGCTTCAAGACCTCGAAGCGCACGCCGGAAGCGCCGCGGCCGAGCGACAGGAGCTTCAGGACCATCATCAGGCGCGTTGTGGTGCGGTCGAGCGCCTCGCCGACGCCGCAGCAATGGGACAGGATGAGATTGCGCTGCAGCGTTGCCGTGTCCTTCGGTGCGATCTTGACGCTCGCCAGCTTGCCGAAGCCGGTGTTGACGCCGTAGACCGCTTCACTGCCCCCGGCTGCCCTGGCAACGCGTTCGGCGGCCAGGTTGATCGCCGCTTCCGCGGACCGGTCGATGCGCACGGCCGGCTCTTCGCGGTAGATGCGTTCCAGATCCGCCAGGGTCACGGAACCGGGCGTCAGGGTAAGGGCGCTCATTCAGAGCCTCCGAAGATGCGTTTATGAAGGGAGTTGAAGCCGATCCGGTAGGAAAGTTCGGCCGGATGGGCGACATTCCAGATGGCAAGATCAGCCCGGTTGCCGCGCGCGAGCGTGCCGCGGTCTTCCAGCGCAAGGGCTTTCGCCGCCTCGCGCGTCACCCCGGCCAGCGCCTCTTCCGGCGTCATGCGAAAGAGCGTGCAGCCCATGTTCATGGTCAGCAGCAGCGAGGCGAGCGGCGAGGAGCCCGGATTGCAGTCCGTCGCCAGCGCGACCGGCACGTTATGCTTGCGCAGAAGATCAAGCGGCGGCTGTTGCGTTTCGCGCAGCGTATAAAAGGCGCCGGGCAGCAGCACGGCGACAGTATTGCTCTCCGCCATTGCCCTGACGCCGGCCTCGTCCAGATATTCCAGATGATCCGCCGACAGCGCCCCATAGGAAGCGGCAAGGGCGGCGCCGTGGAGATTGGAAAGCTGCTCCGCGTGGAGCTTCACCGGCAGGCCGAGGTCCTTGGCCTTGTCGAAGACGCGTTTGATCTCGTCCGGCGAGAAGGCGATGCCTTCGCAGAAACCGTCGACCGCATCGACAAGCCCTTCGGCGGCGGCGGCTTCCAGCGTCGGCAGGCAGACCTTTTCCAGATAGGTACCCGCCTTGTCCTTGTATTCCGGCGGGATGGCATGGGCGCCGAGGAAGCTGGTCCTGACGGTGATGCGGCGCTGCTTTCCGATCTTGCGGGCGGTGCGCAGCATGCGCAGCTCGGTTTCCCTGTCGAGGCCGTAGCCGGACTTGATCTCGATGGCGGTGACGCCCTCGGCAATCAGCGCGTCGACACGGGGAAGGGCGGCGTCCAGAAGCTGCTTTTCGCTTGCCGCACGGGTGGCCTTGACGGTGGAGACGATGCCGCCGCCGGCGCGGGCGACTTCCTCGTAGCTCGCCCCTTCCAGCCGCATCTCGAATTCCCGCGCCCGGTCACCACCGAACACAACATGGGTGTGGCAGTCGATCAGCCCCGGCGTCACCAGCCGTCCGCCGAGGTCCTCGCCCGGGAGGGAGGCATAGTGGGACGGCAGTTCCGCCGCCTTGCCGGCATAGGCGATGCGCTCGCCTTCGATGACCAGCGCACCTTCCGCAACCAGGCCGTAAGGGGCGCCCGTTTCAAGGAGCGTTGCCAGCTTGGCGTTGGTGAAGAGGCGCTTTTGCACATCCATCTCCGGCTTGATTAGATTGCGATATAAGATAATATGCATGCACATATTAACGTGTCAACGAGGGAATAGCGGGCATGACGACAGTTTCTGGCGGGACGGTTTTTGCCGGGAAGGCGCTTCTGGCCGAGGGCTGGGCGGAAAATGTCGCCGTGACGCTCGGTGCGGACGGCACCATCGCCTCTGTCGAGACCGGAGCCGAGCCGCGCGGAACCCGCGTCGGCATCCTGTTGCCTGCGCCGGTGAACCTGCACAGCCACGCCTTCCAGCGCGCCATGGCCGGCATGAGCGAGCGGCGGGGCCTCGAAAGCCGCGACACGTTCTGGACCTGGCGTCAGATCATGTTCCGCTTTCTGGATGCGCTTACCCCCGAAGATGTCGAGGCGATCGCCGCCTTCGTGCAGATGGAAATGCTGGAGGCGGGCTATGCCGCCGTCGGCGAGTTCCACTACCTGCACCACCAGCCGGGCGGCGCGCCCTATGCCAATCTCGCCGAAATGTCGGAGCGCATCATGGCGGCGGCCACTGACACCGGCATCGGCCTGACGCATCTGCCAGTCCACTACCAGTATGGCGGCTGCGACAAGCGCCCGCTGGCCGCCGGCCAGATCCGCTTCGGCAATGATTTCGAGCGTTTCTCAAGGCTGCATGAGCTTGCCGGCGAAGCGTTGAAATCCCTTCCCGCGGACGCCGTCATCGGCGTTGCGCCGCATTCGCTGCGGGCCGTCGACGAGGAAAGTCTACGCCGGGCCGTGATCCTGGCGGGCGCCAATCCGCTGCACATGCACCTCGCCGAGCAGATCCCGGAAGTGGACGAGGTGCTCGCCGCCCGCGGCAAACGGCCGGTGGAGTGGCTGCTGGAAAATCATGATGTGCGCGACAACTGGTGCCTCATCCACTGCACCCAGATGACGCCGGAGGAGACGACGGCCCTTGCCGCGACCGGGGCGGTTGCCGGCCTCTGCCCGATCACCGAATCCAGCCTCGGCGACGGCATCTTCGATGGCGTGCGCTACCTGTCTGCAGGCGGCCGCTTCGGCATCGGCTCCGACAGCAACATCCGCATCGCCCTGTCGGAGGAGCTGCGCACGCTGGAATATTCGCAGCGCCTGCGCGACACCTGCCGCGCCTCCGTCGCCACGAAGGAAAAATCCACCGGCCGCGTGCTCTTCGAGGGCGCGGTCGCCGGCGGCGCGCAGGCGGCGGGGCGCAGGAGCGGGGCCATTGCCGAAGGCTCTCTTGCCGATCTGGTGGCGCTTGAGGAAACGGCGATCGATCTGGAAGGACGCGCAGGTGACGAAATTCTCGATGCCTGGATCTTTGCCGGGGACGACCGCATGGTGCGGGAAGTCTGGTCCGCGGGCCGGCATGTTGTTTCCGGCGGAAACCATGTAAAAGGCGAGGCCATCCGCGCGAAATACCGGGCGACGATGGCGTCTCTTCGCGGCAGGCTCTGAACGACGACTTGAACGGGTAAGACGACTTGGTGCTGACCGACACAAATTCCTGGACCGGGATCCGCGAAGAACTTCTGCGGCGGATCCATGACCGGGTCTGGCTACCGGGGGAGCAGATCCCGCACGAGGCCGACCTTGCGGCGGAATTCGGCTGCGCCCGCACCACCGTCAACCGGGCCCTGAGAGATCTAGCCGAGAGCGGCCTTGTCGAGCGCAAGCGCCGGGCGGGCACGCGCGTCGCGCTCAACCCGCCGCAGCGGGCAACGCTGACGATCCCGATCCTGCGCAAGGAAGTCGAGGCCCTCGGCCGCACCTACCGCCACACGCTGCTGGAGCGGGACATGCGCCCGCTGCCGCCGATGCTGCACGGCGCCTTCCAGATCAGGCTCGGCACGGACGTTCTCTACCTGAAGACGCTGCATTTCGCCGACGACCGGCCCTATGCCTTCGAGGAACGCTACATCAACCTGGAAGCCGCCCCGGACGCCAGGGACATGGCCTTCGACGACGTCAGCCCCAACGAATGGCTGGTGCACAACGCGCCCTACAGCCACGGCGACATTTCCTTCTTTGCCGTCAACGCGGACGAGACCCTGTCGAAGAAACTGGACGCGGCCACCGGCACCGCCCTCTTCGCCATGGAACGCCTCACCTTCTCCGGCCCCCTGCCGATCACCCACGTGCGGCTGATCTTTGCGCCGGGGTATCGGATGCGGACGGAGATTTGAAGGCGACGTTGCTTCCGGATCGCCTCTCAAAGCTGAGTGCGTATCGTCGAGGGCTTCGCCTACTGCTGGATCAATTCGGCAGCGTAAGCGATTGCGCGCTGATAATTGCCGCTGTCGTTCCAAGTCGACAGGACACGGAAATTGGCTGACCCATCGCTGAACGACCGTCCCGACTGCCACCCGTTGCCGCGCAGCATGTTTGCTGCCGTCGCAAGCGCATCGGCTGCATTGTTCGGGTCAGCACGGCCGTCGCCATTGCCATCCACCGCAAACCGGACCCAGTTGCCGGCCAAAAACTGCATGTGCCCAAGCTCACCTGATGGTCCGCCTCGGCTGTTGCCTGAAAGAAGTCCCTGGTCGACAAGTTGAAGAGCTGCGATGGCATCGTCTTCAAAGCGCGGAGAACGTCGGCAATAGGACGCCAGGGTCACCGCGCCGCTGACGACAGGCGTTTTTCCCGTGTATCCGCCCCAGCCGGTCTCATAGCCCCAGATCGCCACCAGGACGGAGCCCGGCACGCCGTAGCGCTTTTCGATGGACCGGAACAGCCTTGCGTTCTGATTGAGCCGTTGCCTGGCCCCCGAGACAAAGGAATCCACGCTTGAAAAGCGGCTTTTCAGGAACTGTTCAGGACTGCGATAGCGCATGCTGGATTGCGAGGCCGGGTTTGATTCAAACTTCCACGTGATGCCGGAAAGTTTGGCCTGCTGCAGCGCTTGCAGACCGCGCTGGCCAACGCCGGAGGAAGCTGCCTGTTGCGCCAGTTGTTTCTTGTAGGCCTGGAACTGCCCTTTGCTGGTTATGCAGGAGGCGGCCAGGGCTGGTGTTGCCAGAAGCACGCCGGTCACGACCGCGGCCAGTCGCAGCATGGTCCGTCTTGGTGTCAAATCAATATCCATCAATCCAGAAGCCCAAAGGTTAAACTGACAAGTACTTGCAATTCATGTCTATATCTTCGCCAAATTAAATTAGGTTCAACTCCGGCGAAGACCAGGTGCTTTTTCTGTGCAAAACGGCCGGGCGACGGGTCCGGAACGGAGGCCGGTCCGGCGCAGAGTTGATTGACAGGGCTATGCCGCAAGACGTTCGAACCGGTCCGCAGCGCCTTCGGAAAATCGGGTTCCGAACTTTCGCGATGGCGTTTGTTTGTCCACCGTGAGTATCGTGACGAATTCCTCGCGTGTCGTCGGCCTTTTCCAGGCTTGTTTCCCGGATGCGGGCACTGGACACCTCTCTGTCGATTCGGTTGGCGCCTCGATGACAGGGCCTGTTGACGAGACTGGCGCTGAAATTTCTGTCTGTGAAATTGCGGAGGCAATGCGGATATCAATTACCACCCGACGCTGCGCCGTCCAAATGGCCTCCGGGCTTTGCCGGCACGCCTCTCGATTTCGCGCATTTGTTCGGGAATTGGTGACTTGAGGGCAATCTGTTCGGCGCGAAGTCCGTGGATGACATTCGACGAGCAAGTGACAAGCGATATCAGCGGTTTTGTTCCCCAAGGCCTTGCAACAATATTGGCAGACGTTGGCCTTGAAGCATCATGTGATCCCGCATGAGTTCGTCGGCGTGGTCGCCTTCGCCGGCAAGGATGGAGTCCAGGATGGCCCTGTGCTCCTCGACAGATTGTGCGAGGCGGCCACGAAGCTTGTACGGCATTGAACGGTATGGATTGACGTGGGCTTCGATTTGCTCGAGCTGTTCCACGAGTCTCGAGTTTCCCGATGCTGTGTGAATGGCCAGGTGGAATTGCAAGTTTGCAAGTCCATATGCCTCAGTGTCCTCAGCTTCTGATGCCGCTAAGCAAGCTTGAAACCCTGCCTGGATCCGCGACGCAGATTGTGCGGTACATCTTTTGGAAGCCAACCTGCATGCCATCCCCTCCAGTTCCGCAGCCACTTCGAAAAGATCCATCAGCTCCTTTGCCGACAGGATCCTTACGAATGCACCTTTGCGTGACCGTGTTTCCAGAAGACCGCTTTCGACCAGAGATCTTACAGCTTCGCGAACGGGCGTACGGGATACGCCGAACCTTTCAGCCAATGCGGATTCTTCGAGCTGGTCGCCAGGGCGAAGAATTCCCTGGTGGATCTCGGTTTTCAGTTTTTCGATCAGTTGATCAGCTACACGCGCCATTTTCTGTCCTGTGGTATCGGGCCCAAAATAGTGAGTGAAGGTTGGTATGTCGATGCCGAAAATTTCTATTTGCATTCTTATATGTTTTATATGTATACAAATAAATGTTAAATGGACGCACAGGGAGGAACTCATGCGACCTGATATGAAATCAATCGGGATCACCCTGGCAGCTTTGCTTGCTGTCAGTCCGGCATATGCCACCGAGCTGCGCCTGTCGCATCAATGGTCGACCGGTGACGTCCGCCACAAGGTGGCCGAGATCGTCGCCGACGAAGTGGCTG
>ENA-ORCZ01000218-ORCZ01000218.1-marine-metagenome-genome-assembly--contig:-NODE-218-length-37179-cov-4.188777_pt1 | contig 37179 bp, 34 predicted proteins | sample MGYA00237785_ERZ508519 | MGnify/ENA primary metagenome ERZ508519 (study PRJEB26189, sample SAMN06268790) | marine metagenome | isolation source: Bioluminescent Bay, La Paraguera, Puerto Rico | place...
CAGGGCCAGCAGGCGCTCGGGCAGCAAGGCGATGCCCTGGATGCCCTGCGCCGAGGTGCCCAGGGCCTGACGGAACAGATGATGGGCCAGGGTGAAGGCCCGGGTTCACCCAACGGCCCCTCGCCCATGGACGAGGATCCGCTCGGCCGGCCGCGCCGCACCGAAGGACCCGATTTCAACAACCGGGTGAAGATCCCCGACGAAATCGACGTTCAGCGCGCCCGCCGCATCCTGGAAGAACTCCGCCGCCGCTTCTCCGACCCGTCGCGGCCAAAGCTGGAACTGGACTATCTGGAGCGGCTGCTGAAGCGGTACTGAGCCGGGTAAGACCTGTCGGAACGGTCCAAGACCCCGCTTCGGCGGGGTCTTTCGTGGAGCAGCTGCGAGCAAGCGGCCCATCCTTCGAGACAGCGCTCCGCGCTTCCTCAGGATGAGGTAATTTGATAGCGGCGAAGAATCCCGAAACCCTCATCCTGAGGAGGGCCGAAGGCCCGTCTCGAAGGATGGGCCGCTTATTCCGTTCTGTCAGGCAATGCGTTGAAGAATTCGCAGGGCAGCAAGAAAAAACCCCGCCGGGGCGGGGTCTTCAGAGCATTTCAAACGAGCTGATGCCTTACGCGTAGCGGCGGGTTTCCTGGGGAAGTTCGCCGGAAATGGCGCCGCGCACGGCCTTGCGGATATCGACCAGCGAAAACGGCTTGGTGACGACGTCATGCACCAAAGCTTCCAGACCGTTGGCGCGCTCGCGCTGGTCGGCAAAGCCGGTCATCAGCAGGATCGGCATTTTCGGGTAGTCGCGGGCCGTGTGGAGGGCAAGGGCGATGCCGTCCATCACCGGCATCTTGATGTCGGACAGAAGCAGGTCGAAGCTGCCCTTTTCGCGGGTCAGGACCTCGACAGCCTCGCCGCCGTCCTCGGCTGCCTCGACGGAATGTCCGTCCAGTTCCAGGGCACGCTTCACAAAGCTGCGGACAGCTTCGTCGTCTTCGGTGAGAAGAATGCGAGCCATGCTCACTCTCCTGTGTTGCCGTCGGCCGCTCCCTCATCCTCCGGGGCGACAACGTATCCAATATAGGGCAGCTGCCTCCAGGCGTGGCCCATATCCATACCATATCCGACGACAAACTTATCTGGACAGGCAAATCCGACATAATCGGCAGATATGGCAGCTTTGCGGCGTTCGGGTTTATCCAGGAGCGCGGCGATCTTTACCGAGCGTGCGCCCCGGTTCAAAAGCCGTTCCTTGGCGAAGGCCAGGGTGCGACCGGATTCAAGGATATCATCCACCAAAATAATATCGCGGTCGTTAACGTCACTTTCAACATCGCGCAAAATCCGGATGGTGTCCGATCCTTCCGTGCCGGCGCCGTAGGACGACAGGTGCATGAACTCCATTTCCGGCTGCAGGCCAACCCGGTGCATGGCGCGCACGAGATCGGCGGAGAAGATGAAACTGCCCTTCAGGACAGCGACGACCAGCAGCTTCTGCGGCCTGCCTTCCGCTATTTCCTCTGCAAGCGCGCCAACGCGCAGGGCAATTGCGTCTTCGTCGAAAAGCGTATGGATATTGGTTGTCATGGTCACTCGAGAACTATCTGGCGTTGGCCGCGCTCGACAAACCGGACCTGGATGTCGGATGCGCCCGCTGGCGGGTCGGCTAATATCGTCCTGAACCGGGTTTCGTCCAGAGCATTCAGCGATTTTGTTCGGGGTTCGACCGTCCAGGCGTAGACCTCCTGCATGTCGGCGCTGCGGATCGACAGGCGGACGGCCGGCACCGAATTGCGTTCGTCCAGGAGGTTGCGGATCGATCCCTCCACCACCAGCACCCTCTTGCCGTCCTCCACCTCGGAAAAGGTGCGCAGGTTGCGGAATTCCAGCCCGCGCAGATTGACGTCGAGGCCGATCATCTGGAAGAGACTGGCGAGATCCGGCGACTGCTTGACGATGTTGTCGCGCATCAGCACGAATGAGACGCACCCTGCCAGCGCGGCCGCGAACAGGGCGACGCCGCCGATGCGGCGATAGTTGCGCCGCAAGATCCAGTTGAGCGCCGCGCCGATATGATCCCTGCGGAACTTGTCCGGGTTGACGATGATCTTCGGCCGCTTTGCGGAGGATTCAATGTCGGTCGCGGCCTCGGCTTCGGCAGCCGCGGCGTCCGCTTTCGCGTCGGCAGCGGATTTGCCCGACCCTTTCTTGCCCCCCTTGGGGGCCGGCGCGGGCTTGACCGCCACCACTTCCTCGACCTCGTCGTCCTCATCTTCGACACGATCGCCGGCGAAAGTCTCCTCCTCGGCGTCGGCGGCCCATTGGGCCTCGTCGTCGGTTTCGTCCCCGACAGGGGAATCGTCCCGTTCGTCCGGTTCGTCTGAAGGCCGGAAGTCAACCTTGCCTTCTTCTTCTTCGGTCGACGAAACGTACCAGCGGTTGCCGCATTTGGCGCATTTGACACTGCGCCCTTCCGGGCCGAGCGCTTCTGCCTTTATTTCATAGGACGTAGCGCAGTCCGGACATTTGATCTTCATGCGCGAAGACCTTTCGCCATGGCATGCTCAAAGGGTTCGATCTGGAACCACGGGGTCTGAAACCGGAAGGAAAGTCTGGACAAAGCCCAGTCAGATCCCAAGACGGGGTTTCAGCGCTCTAATGGACCTTTATATGATTAATGCACCGTTAATGGCCAGCCTATAGCGTGGCGTCCATCAACAGGAAGGCAAACGGTCTTCAAACAGGAGCTTCTTTGTGATCCGCTTCGAAAATGTCGGATTGAGATACGGGATGGGATCGGAAATCCTGCGCGATCTGACCTTTCAGATCGAGCCGCAGTCGTTCCAGTTCCTCACCGGCCCGTCCGGCGCGGGCAAGACCAGCCTGATACGCCTCCTGTTCATGTCGCTTCGGCCGACGCGCGGCCTGATCAAGGTGTTCAACCGCGACCTCAGCGTCATCGACAAGCAGGAACTGCCGAAACTGCGGCGCAAGATCGGCGTGGTCTTCCAGGACTTCCGCCTGCTCGACCATCTGACGACCTACGAGAATGTCGCCCTGCCCCTGCGTGTCGTCGGCAAGGAGGAAGCGGAGTACCGGTCCGACGTCATCGACCTGTTGAAATGGGTCGGTCTGGGCGACCGAATGCATGTCCTGCCGCCGGTGCTGTCGGGCGGGGAGAAGCAGCGCGCGGCCATCGCGCGGGCGCTGATCACGCGGCCGGAAGTGCTGCTTGCGGACGAGCCGACGGGCAACGTCGATCCGCCGCTCGCCAGACGCCTGTTGCGCCTTTTCATCGAATTGAACAAACTCGGCACCTCCGTCGTCATCGCGACCCATGATATCGCGCTTCTGGAGCAAGTGGACGCCCGGCGCATGGTGCTGGCCGACGGGCGCCTCTCGATTTTTGATTAGGCGGCAAATGGCTCAGTCCGACGAAACCGACAAGAAACAGGCTGCCGCCGCCGAAGTCCGGCCACCTCGTCGCATGGAACGGCCGAAGAAGAAGCGCAAGCCTACCCCAAAAAGCGCGCCGAAACCGAACAAGGTGGCGGAGGGCGACGACGCCAAGTTGCGTCCGGCAGCGGCAATCGTGCCGCCCCAGGCGGTCGCGGGTCGGGCGCTGACGCTGGTCGTCGCCATCATGAGCTTTCTGGCCTGCCTCACAGTCGGCGCCGTGTCGGTCGTCTGGGAAGCGGCCGATGCCTGGCAGAACGACCTGGTGCGGGAAATCACCATCCAGATCCGGCCGACCGAAGGCGTCGACATGCTGCGCGAAATCGACAAGGCCGTCGCGCTCGCCCAGGAGTTTCCCGGCATCGAATCCGTGCGCGCCATGTCCGACGCGGAAACGAAGGAACTGCTCGAGCCCTGGCTGGGAGAAGGACTTCAGCTCGACGGACTGCCGGTGCCCCGGCTGATCCAGATCACGGTGGGCGATCCGACCGCACTGGATCTTGCCCAGCTCCGGCAGATGGTGTCCGGGACCGTGACAGGGGCCAGTGTCGACGATCATTCGATCTGGACCTCCCGCCTCTCCGCCATGGCCGGGGCGGTCGTCGTCGGCGGTTTTGCAATCATGGTGCTGGTGCTCGGTTCGATGGTCCTCAGCGTCGTCTTCGCCACCCAGGCGGCCATGGCCGGCAACAAGGACGTCGTCTCGGTGCTGCATTTCGTCGGCGCGGAAGACGGCTTCATCGCCCGGGAGTTCCAGCGGCACTTTCTGGTCCTCGGACTGAAGGGCGGGGTTTCGGGCGGCGTTGCGGCCATTCTGTCGTTCCTGCTGATCGACATGTTCACCCGGCAGAGCTCCGGTCAGGCGGGGACGGATCAGGTCTCCGCGCTCTTCGGCGGTGTCTCCGTCAGCCTGCCGGGCTACTTCGGCGTCTTCGGCGTGGTGTTCCTGGTTGCCATCCTCACGGCCCTCACTTCCGGCCTCGCAGTCAAGGCGCATTTGGCAAAAGTGGATTGATTTTCCCGGAAAATGCCGTGAAATTGGCCGAATCACTTATCATAGTCGCGCCATGACACACGCTGACACTGTCATAGACCCCGCTCTCGACGATGCGCTGCCACGCGCCTCGGGCGGGCGTGTGCGCGGCGGGCGGCGCAAGCGTCTGGGCCTCAGGGTCGTCTTCGTCGCGGTCGTGACGGCGCTCGTCGCCGGCCTTCTTGGCCAGTTCGCGCTCTTCGCGCACAGGGTGTCCACGGCCAGCGTCCCCGAAACCGCCAATGCCGATGCCATTGTCGTGCTCACCGGCGGTCACGCACGGGTCAGCGAGGCAGTTCGTCTGCTCGAGGAAGGCCGGGCCAACCGCCTTCTCATCTCAGGCGTTCATCCCGGCACCACGCGGGAACAGCTGGCGGCTGTGACGGCCTCGCCGATGCCGCTTGAAAAACAGAGCGTCGAGCTTGACCGGGTTGCGCTCAACACGGCGGGCAACGCGGTGGAAACCGCCAACTGGGTGCGCAAGAACGGCTTCTCGTCGCTTCTTGTCGTAACCAGCGCCTATCATCTGCCGCGGGCGGAAGTCGAGCTTGCCGGTGCCCTTCCGGACGTCAACCTGATTGCCTATCCTGTCTTTTCCAAGGACCTCAATCTCGGGGTCTGGTACCGGGAACCGGCGACGATGCGACTTCTCATACGTGAATATGTGAAGTATATCCTCGCCCGACTCCGGATTACCGTTCAGGGTGTGGGCTGACGAAACGTCGGGTCATGGCCGGACGGTGAAACCGTCCCACATCAGGTTTCGCCCCAACTTTCACGGTGCCATGGTCTTTCTGCGTTCCACCCTGTTTCAGATCCTCTTTTATGTCGTCACGCTCATCCTGATGATCGTGTTCTCGCCGGTGATGCTGCTTCCCGAGCGTTGGGGCTGGTGGGTGGTGCCGACCTGGTCGCGCGCCCTGCAGCTTCTGATGCGTGTTGTTGCCGGAATCAAGGTTGAGGTCCGGGGGCGGGAAAACCTGCCGGAGGGCGGTTTCATCGCCGCCATGAAGCACCAGTCGGCATGGGAAACCGTGGCGATGATCCCGCTTTTCAAGAGCCCGACCTTCATCCTGAAGCGCGAATTGCGCTGGATCCCGATCTTCGGCTGGTACACCGCCAAGTACCGGCAGATCCCGATCAACCGCGGCAAGCGTTCCGAGGCTCTGGCGGCCATGATGCAGGCGGCCAAGGAAGCGATCGCCGAAAAGCGGCAGATCCTGATTTTTCCGGAAGGCACCAGGCGGCCGGCCGGGGCGGAGCCGAAATACAAATACGGCATCGCCCATCTCTACCGGGACCTCAAATGCCCCGTCGTCCCGATCGCCCATAATGCCGGACTCTACTGGCCGCGGGCGTCCTGGAAGGTTTATCCGGGCACCGTGATCGTCGAAATCCTGCCGCCGATCGAGGCGGGGCTGGCGCCTGAAGCCTTCTATGAGCGCATGGTCGCGGAAATCGAGACGGCGAGCGACCGCCTGATCGAGGAAGCGCGCCAGGCGCGGCACCCCTCGCCGGTGCTGAAGCAGATCGAAGCGAAAGCCTGACTGCCTGCTCGCGAAAAAAAGCCGCCCCGCCGGAAGACGGAGCGGCCAGAGGAGTCGCTTGGTTTGCTTAGTGCGCGGCTTTGCCGACTTCCGCCGATTGCATCCGCGTCAGGCCGAGATGCAGAACGCCGCCCAGCACTGCGCCGATGACCCAGCCATAGCCCGAAAGCTCTGAAAGGGCGGGCACCCAGACCGTTGCGACGGAGAACAGCGCGGCGATGGCAAAGGCCAGGATCGCCTTCATGTTCCAGCCGTTGGTGTAATGATAGCGACCTGCCGGATCGGCTGAGAAGAGGTCGTCCATGTCGATCTCCTGCTTGCGCACCAGGTAGTAGTCGGCGACCAGGATGCCGTAGAGCGGGGCCAGGAAGGCGCCGAGCGTGTCGACGAAGCCTGCAATGCCGATATTGGAGATGACGGTCACCCAGAGCGCGCCGATAAAGAAAGCAATCACTGCAGTGATGATGCCGCCGGTTTTTGCCGAGATCTTTTCCGGGTTGAGATTGGCAATGTCATAGGCCGGGGGAATGAAGTTTGCGACCAGATTGATGCCGACGGTTGCCGCAAAGAAGGTGACGGCCGCGATCAGCGTCAGGAGCACGTTGTCGACGCGCTCGACGATGTCGGCCGGGTTCACCAGCTTCTCGCCGAAGAGCACCACGGTGCCTGCCGTGACGAAGAGCGCGATGAAGGAGAAGAAGGCCATGGAGACTGGCAGGCCCCAGAAATTGCCACGCTTCATGGCGCGTTCGTCCGAGACGAAGCGCGAGAAGTCGCCGAAATTGATCACGACGGCAGCAAAATAGGCGATCATCGTGCCGACAACAGTGAAGAAGGCAGCGACCGGTCCGCGCGGGTCGGTTGCCTCGCTGCCCTCGAAGATCGTTCCGAGGGCGGAGAAGATGCCGTTGCCGGCTTTCCACCAGATCACCAGGCAAAGCGCGATCATGACGAGATAGACGAAGGGTCCGGCCCAGTTGAGGAACTTGCCGACCCAGTCGATGCCCTTCATGAACAGCGCGACCTGGAAGACGCAGACGATGAGATAGGACAGCCAGCCGATGGCGGTCATGCCGAGGAATTCCGCGCCGCCCTCGGTGCCAAGCAGCGTATTCAGGAGCAAGGCGACCGCCGTCGAGGCGAAATAGGTCTGAACGCCGTACCAGAAGATCGCGACGATGCCGCGCACCAGGGCCGGGAAACGTGCACCGTAGACGCCCATGGAGGCGCGGGCGATCACCGGATAAGGCACGCCGTGTTTCACCGATGGCCGGCCGGTCAGATTGACCAGCACCATCACGAAGAAGCCCGCAAGCACGATGGCGGCGAACACCGCCCAGCCGTTGAGGCCGTAGGTGATGAAGAGCGATGCGGCCAGGGTATAGCCGAAGAGACTCTGGATGTCGTTGTTCCAGACGTTGAAGATCTCGAATGCGCCCCATTTGCGGTTCGAGGCCGGGATCGGTGCAAGGTCCTCGTTATAGAGGCTGCCGTCCTGCGGCCCCGGATTGCCAGATAAATTCGCCATAGTCTCCTCCCTGATCGGCCCTCCGAGAGGCCGGGATGCCGGTTGAGGGGCGGTTGGCGCTTCAACGGGCCAACCACCGCAACCGGCGGATCTCAGCTTGCGTTATCCGAAATCCGCCTTCGGGCGAACCGTGGAAATCGACACGCTGCGCATTGCAAAGTTCTGAGCTTGCATCTAACATTTTACAAGCCATGTTACGTGACAGACTATAAGGAATTTCAAGGAGGACCTTTCGGTTTTGCTTGGAAATGGACGTGAGGTCGAGGAATGAACGAGCCAGGCAAGAGCGAATTGCTGAACGACAAGGCCTATCGCGCCCTGGTGGCGGCCTTTCGCGGCGGTGCGCTGCGCCACGGTCAGTTCGTCTCGATGGGGCAACTGGTCGAGCTGCTGGGCTTTCCGATTTCGCCGGTGCGCGAGGCCGTGAAACAGGCCGGTGCGCAGGGCTTCGTCGCAACCGTGCCGAAACGCGGCGTTCAGGTGATGGAAGCCAGTCCGCATAATATCCGCGAGAGCCTCGATGTCCGCATGGCGCTGGACCAGGAGGGCGCGCGGCGGCGGATAGCGACCGGCAAGCTCGATGGTCTGGAGGCGCTGCGGCGGCGGCATGAAGAGATGCAGGACGCTGCCAGGACCGACACGACCGGCGACTTGCCGCCTGAGGCAATCAGGGTGGACCTGTCGCTGCACGACTATCTTGCCGAGGGCCTCGGCAATTCCCTGCTCTCGGCGGCCTACGAGACCAACAGGGTGCGAATCGCCATCATCCAGAATGCGCGGCCGTTCCTGCATGACCGGATCGTCTCGGCCATGGACGAACATCTGGCGATCATCGATGCGCTGCAGGCACGTGATGCCGGCACCGCGACAGCGGCGCTGAAGCGGCATTGCGAGCAGACGCTGCGCTGGTGGGGTGTTCCCTGAGGCCGGCCGAGCTTACTCCGCCGGCGCGGGTACGTCCTTGGCGTGGCGGCCGAAATCCGGTGCGTCGGTTTCCTGGCCGGCGTCGATGATCGACCGGCGGATGCCGCGGGTGCGGGTGAAGAGGTCGAACAGCATCTGCCCGTCGCCCCAGCGGATGGCGCGCTGAAGCGCGGAAAGATCCTCCGAGAAGCGCGCCAGCATCTCCAGGATCGCGTCCTTGTTGTGCAGGCACACGTCCCGCCACATGGTGGGGTCCGAGGCGGCAAGGCGGGTGAAGTCGCGGAAACCGGACGCGGAATACTTGATCACTTCCGACTTGGTGACGGTCTCCAGGTCGTCCGCCGTGCCGACGATGTTGTAGGCGATCAGGTGCGGCAGGTGCGAGACGATGGCAAGCACGAGATCGTGGTGCCTGGCGTCCATCGTATCGACGTCCGAGCCGCAGCCGCGCCAGAAGGCGGCAAGCCTGTCGAGCGCGGCCGGGTCCGTTCCGTCCGGCGGCGTCAGGATGCACCAGCGGTGATCGAAGAGAGTCGGGAAACCGGCATCCGGACCGGAATGCTCGGTGCCGGCAATCGGGTGGCCGGGGATGAAATGCACGCCCTCCGGCACATGCGGGCTGACCTGATCAACGACCGAGCCCTTGGTGGAGCCGACATCGGTCAGGACCGCGCCCTTCTTCAGCGCCGGCGCAATCCATTTGGCAATCGCCTCGTTGGCACCGACCGGCACGCACAGGATAACCAGATCGGCCCCCTCCACCGCTACGGCGGCGTCGAGCGCATAGGCATCGCCCAGGCCCAGTTCCTCGGCCCTGCGCAGGGTATCGGGGGAGCGGGTGGAAATGGCGATTTCCCTGACCAGGCCGCGCTGGCGGGCAGCCTGGGCAATGGAGGATCCGATCAGGCCGATGCCGATCAGGGCCATGCGTTCGAAGAGAGGGGCACCAGTCATCTTGATCTTATTTCTGTCCCAGGAAGTCCTTCAGGTGGCCCACCACGGTCCGGTTGGCGTCTTCGGAGCCGATGGTCATGCGGATGGCGTTTGGCAGGCCGTAGTTGCCGACCATGCGCAGGACGCAGCCGCGCTCCAGGAGAAAGGCATCGGCGTCGGGCGCCCGCTTGCCGTCCTCGTCCGGGAAATGGACCAGCACGAAGTTGCCGACGCTCGGGGTCACCTTCAGGCCGAGCTTTTCCAGTTCCGCCGTCACCCAGGGCAGCCAGGTGTCGTTGTGTTCGATGGACTTCGTCACGAAGTCCCGGTCGCGCACGGCAGCGATACCGGCGGCGGCGGCCATGCCGTTGACGTTGAACGGCCCGCGGATGCGGTTGAGTGCGTCGATGACATGCGCCGGACCGAAGCCCCAGCCGAGCCTGAGGTTGGCAAGGCCGTAGATCTTGGAGAAGGTCCGGGACATGATGACGTTGTCCGAGGTCGCCGCCAGTTCCAGGCCGCTCTCGTAGTCGTTGCGGCGGACATATTCGGCATAGGCCGCGTCCAGCACGAGAAGCACGTTCGCCGGCAGGTTCTGGTGCAGGCGCTTGACTTCCTCGAATGGCAGGTAGGTGCCGGTCGGGTTGTTCGGATTGGCGACGAAGACCATCCGCGTGCGGTCGGTGACCCTCGCCAGGATCGCGTCGACATCGGTGGTCAGGTCCTTTTCCGGGGCGATCACCGGCGTCGCGCCGGCGGCACGGATGGCGATGTCATAGACGAGAAAACCGTGCTCGGAGTAGATCGCTTCGTCGCCCGGGCCGAGATACCCGTAGGCGATCAGGCTCAGGATCTCGTCGGAGCCGGCCCCGCAGATGATGCGGTCGGGATTGAGGCCGTAGACTTCGCCGATGGCTGCGCGCAGCTCCGCCGAAGACCCGTCCGGATAAAGCTCCAGCTTCTGCGCGATCGCCTCGATGGCGGCGCGGGCAGCGGCGCTGGTGCCGAGCGGGGTTTCGTTGGAGGACAGCTTGTGCACGGTCCTGCCGTGGCTGCCCTTGGACTTGCCCGGCACATAGGGCGCGATGTCCAGAACGCCGGGGCGCGGCTGCGGGCGGTTCGGCACGGCCTTTTCGGCCGGGGAAACTGTCGTCATGTCGTTCATTCCTGAGGCTCCTCGTCCTCGCCGGCAAATGTGTCGTCCGGATCGCCGTTGCCGTCGATGGGGGCGGCATATCCGCCTACGCGTCTCAAAACATCGGGTGCGGCGCCAGCCGCCGAGCAGGCCGCAAGAACGTTCTCTTCCGTCAGCTCGCCCGATATCGCCAGAAGCGCGTCGACCCCGTTGGCGGAGCGGAAGAAGCTGAGCACCTCGATCCCGAGGTCCATCAGCCGGCCGGGCAGAAGATCGGACCAGCGGGCGTCATAAACCGCCACGTCCGCGTTGTCGATCATGCTGTCGGCCTTCGCCAGCACCAGCGCCGGCAAATCGGCGGGCCGCTCGTCCAGAACCACGAAGGGCAGGCGCGCGCGCACCAGAGCGCCGGCTTCGCTCAGACCGCGCCACCAGGGCAGCTCCGCCCGGTCGGTCAGGGCGACGAGGCCCAGGTCACTCTCGGAGGCGGTGACGGCACCGACCACGTCGGCGGCATCGCTCCCGGGTACGAGTTCAACGGAAAATCCGAAGTAGAAACGCGCGAGGTCGAGCATCTCGATCAGGTCGGCGCTGCCGTCGAGGTGAACGGCCGTATCCGCCTGCAGGCTGGTGCAGGCGCAGATGAGGTCGCGCCACAGGTGCTCCACCGTCGCGAGCGGCAGGTCGCCCTTGTGGCGCTCCACCATCTGGCGCATCTGGTCGGCATCGCGTTCGGGGTGGAAAAGCGTCGCTTTCGCACCCGCTGCAAGCTGTGCCGCCTGGATGCCGGCCTCGGCCCGGGCGCGCTCCATCAGGGCGTCGTGAATGCGCGCGTCGATCGCATCGACACGCTCTCTCAGATCGTCCAGGGACATCCCGCTGTCCGGTATGTGAGACATGGATTGGCTCCGGCCTTGGTTCTTGTTCGGCGGCGCATAGTCATAGGCATGTGATCGGCCAAAGGCAAAAGAAAACATTGACTCAGGCGCGCCCGCACGGCTAGGTCGCCTCTCCGGCCGGTACCGGGGAACAAACCGTGGATCGGCCGGAACGACCCCGCCCGGGAAACAGCCAAACCCCAACGGAACACCAATCCCAGGGACAACAACCCGAAGAGCCATGTCTGCAGACACACCCCGTCCAGCCCCCCAGGAGGATCTGAAGGCAAGCGAGGCGGTGACGCCATCCAGCAAGCTTGTGCGCTTTCCGGCGGAAGAGCCGCTGGAACTGGATTCCGGTGTGCGGCTCGGGCCCTGGCAAATCGCCTACGAGACCTATGGCGAGCTCAATGCCGACAAGACCAATGCCATCGTGGTCTGTCATGCGCTGACGGGCGATCAGTATGTCGCCTCCACCAACCCCGTCACCGGCAAACCCGGCTGGTGGGAACTGATGGTCGGTCCCGGCAGACCGGTCGATACCAACCATTATTTCGTCATCTGCTCGAACGTGCTCGGCGGCTGCCTCGGCACCACCGGACCGGCGACAATCAATCCGGAAACCGGCGAGGCCTACGGTCTCGAACTTCCGGTCATCACCATTCGCGACATGGTGCGGGCGCAGGCGAGGCTCGTCGATCATCTCGGCATCGACACGCTCTTTGCGGTGATCGGCGGCTCCATGGGCGGCATGCAGGTGCTGCAATGGGCGGCCAGCTATCCGGAGCGGGTGTTCGCCGCCGTTCCGATCGCGGCGGCGGCCCGGCACACATCGCAGAACATTGCCTTTCACGAGGTCGGCCGCCAGGCGATCATGGCCGATCCCAACTGGTGCAGCGGCAGTTACATTGCCGAGGGCGTGCGCCCGACCAAGGGTCTTGCGGTGGCCCGCATGGCCGCCCACGTCACCTACATGTCGGACGAGTCCCTGCACCAGAAATTCGGCCGCAACCTGCAGGATCGCGAAAACGTCACCTTCGGCTTCGACGCGGATTTCCAGATCGAGAGCTATCTGCGCCACCAGGGCATGACCTTTGTCGACCGGTTCGACGCCAATTCCTATCTCTATGTCACCCGTGCCATGGACTATTTCGACCTGGCGCATGAATTCGGCGGTACGCTCGCCAGCGCCTTCAAGGACACCAGGACCCGCTTCTGCGTCATGTCCTTCACCTCCGACTGGCTGTTTCCGACCTCGGAAAGCCGGCGGGTCGTCAGGGCGCTCAACGCAGCGGCGGCGAACGTCTCCTTCGTCGAGATCGAAAGTGATCGCGGCCACGACAGCTTTCTGCTCGACGTGCCGGAAATGTTCCAGACGATCAACGGCTTCCTGACCGGCGCCGCCCATGCCCGCGGCCTGCCGGCTCCGGGTGAGGAGGTTTGAGACCCATGAACCTTGCTCCCAGACAAACCCGGCCCGGTGAAGAACGCGGCGACCACAAGGTGGTGGCCTCGCTGGTGCCCGAAGGCGCACGCGTTCTGGATATCGGCTCCGGCGACGGCGAATTGCTGGACCTGCTTGTGCGTGAGCGCCGCGTCGACGGGCGCGGCATCGAACTCTCGCAGGATGGCGTCAACCGCTGCGTCGCCCGCGGCCTTTCCGCCATCCAGGGCGATGCGGACAAGGATCTTGAGGATTATCCGGACCGGGCCTTCGACGTCGTCATCCTCAGCCAGACGCTGCAGGCGACGCGCGAGCCCAAGAAGGTCATGCGCGAGCTCCTGCGCATCGGCGAGCAGGTGGTGGTCTCGATCCCGAATTTCGCCCACTGGCGCAACCGTGCCCAGCTGCTTTTCCGCGGCCGCATGCCGGTGACCAAGTATCTTCCCTACGAATGGTACGACACGCCGAACATCCACTTCTGCTCGCTGCGCGATTTCGTCGAACTCTGCCGGGAACTCGATGCCGATGTCGACAGGGCGATCGCGCTGAGTGCCAGGGGCAACAAGATCCCGGTCAACGCCCCCTGGTGGGTCTGGAACATTGTCGCCGAACAGGCGGTGTTTCTGCTGAAGCGGTGAGCGACTGCGGGGACGCCAAGCCGAAAGTCCTCGCCGTACTGCGCCTTCATTCCGGACAAGTGAGGCAAAGCCGAACGCAGATCCGGCACCCAGACATATTTCGCGCGAATAGCGCGGCAATAAAAACTATCGAGTTCGCTGCGCTCACACCGATGCGCTGGATTGCAGATCGGCGCGCAGCCTGTCGGTTGCTGCGCCTTTCCTCAATGACGGTGCCGATGGGATGAAAGCTTACTGCGTTTCAACCGCCCTGTGCACCGAGCGCACCGGCTTCAGGCCGGTGGCGACGCCTTCGGGGATGAAGACCGGGCGGAGGACGCGCAGACGGCTTTTCTTGCCGTCGGCCGGCAGGCTCTGGAAGACGACCTTTTCCGCTTCCATGATCAGCACGCCGCCGAAGACCGGCCAGATCCTGCGGCCGATGCTTTCCCAGGTGCGGGCTGCCCTCAGGATCGTGCGGGCGCGCGAGGGCGGCATGAAGAGGGCTTCCCTGTCGTCCAGGACGTTGAACTGGCAGTTCTTCAGGAGATCCTTCAACTGGCTGCCCGAATAGGGACGGCCGTAACCGAAGGGCGAGAGTTCGGAACGCGCCCACAGGCCGCGCCGGTTCGGCACCACGGCGATCAGGCGCCCGCCGGGCGCCAGCACCCGCCAGGCCTCCCGCAACATGGCCGCGGGATCCGAACAATGGTCGAGCGCATGCACCAGCATGATGCGGTCGAAATAGGCGTCCGAAAAGGGAAGTTCCGTATCTTCGATCAGGGTACAGGCGCTTTCACGCTCGCGCGGCCAGGGCACGGCCCCCTGGGGGGCGGGCATGGCGGCGATCGCCCGGTCGACCGTGTCGAGATAGGGCCGCATGAAAGGGCCGGCATAGCCGATGCCGAGCAGCGTCTGGCCCTTCAGATCCGGCCACATGCCGCGGATCGGCGCGCCGATCAGGCTGCGCAACAGCCGTCCCAGCGGTAGATCGTAAAAGGCGCGCAAATGGACGACGTCGAGATACATTCAGCCTGGCTCGGTGAGTGAAACTCTTGAGATGGAACGACGGCCGCGATTGAACATGGATCGGCGCGCAAGCGCAAGCTCTGATGCCTTGCCCTTGCCGCCGGTCTTTGCCACTGTGCGTTACAAATCGCCAGCCCTTACAAGGAGCCCGCAATGGCCTTGAGCGACACCACCGAAATCCACCAGTTCCCCTGTCTCGACGACAATTTCGGCGTCCTGGTGCATGACACGGCAAGCGGAACCACCATCGCCGTCGATGTGCCCCACGCCGGCGCCTACGAAGACGCGCTGAAAGAGACCGGCTGGAAGCTGACCCATATCCTGATCACCCATCACCACTGGGACCATGTGCAGGGGCTCGGCGAACTGAAGCAGAAGACCGGTGCCACGGTGATCGGCCCGGAACGCTCGCGCCAGAAGATTTCGGAGTTCGACGAGACGGTGGAGGACGGCGACGAGGTTCGCTGCGGTCCCTACGCGATCATGGCGATATCGACGCCGGGGCATACGCTCGACCAGATCTCCTGGTACATCCCGGCCATCAAGATGGCCCATACCGGCGATACCCTGTTCTCGCTCGGTTGCGGCCGCGTCTTCGAGGGCGACAAGGAAATGATGTGGGCCTCGCTCGCCAAGCTGATGCGCCAGCTGCCCGACGACACGGTGATTTATTGCGGCCACGAATATACCGAGGCCAACGCCCGCTTCTCCCTGACCATCGAGCCGGACAACGAAGAGCTGAAGGCGCGGGCCGAGGAAGTTGCCGCGCTGCGCGCCCGGGGCGAGCCGACCCTTCCGACGACAATGGGCCGGGAAAAAGCCACCAACCCTTTCCTGCGCGCCGCCATACCTTCCGTCGCGGCCGCCCTCGGCATGGAGGGCAAGCCGGCCGCGGAGGTGTTCACGGAAATCCGGACGCGGAAGGACAATGCGTGAAACAAATCAGTCTACTGCACTTTCTATCTGAGCATCGCGATTGAATTCGCTGGCGCAGTTCGAACAAACTCGGCGCCACCCCGGGCGAACGCAGAGAGACCCGGGGCCTGCTCATTTCCAGAGCACCTGACTGGTTGTCAGGCTCGAGCGCAGTTCATCTGCTGCAGCAATTGGCATTGCGAGTATGCCCCGTTTCTGCGCTACGCTTGCCCGGGGTGACGCGGCAAGCCACAGCCACTTCAATCGCATTTGCAGCGGAAGCTGCGCTTATCAGATTGGTCGTCCCAGATGTTGTGCTGCTTTTCTTCAGCCGGAACACTTAAAACCGCCGGGAAATGCTCCCATATGCACGCTATCGCGTTCAGGAAGGGGCATTCCATGACACTTGCGAGCAACGACGCCCATCTCGGGCGTTCGGCGGAACAACGGGCCAGGGATGTGGTCCACCGGATCGTCAGCCAGGCCGAGGCCGTCCCGGCGCATCTTGGAGGCGGGCACAAGCTGGACATGCAGATCCTCTATGAGGAAGTGGTTGCCGCCTTGCGCGAAACCATTGATGATCTCGCCTTCTGCTCCGGGCCGGAACAGTCCTGACCGGGACCCGTCCCGGCCCTTCGCACCAATGGCCGAACCCGGGACTGTCCATGAGTGTTTACAGCGGCGCGACCGCCGATCAAATCATTGCACTTCTTAATATGCAGCCGCATCCGGAAGGCGGGTTTTATGCCGAAACCTTCCGCGACACCGTCACCGATGCGAAGGGCCGCCCGGCTTCCACCCTGATCTACTTTCTGCTGCCCGAAGGTGTCCTGTCGCGCTGGCACAGGGTCGATGCGGTCGAGACCTGGCACTGGTATGCGGGCAGCCCGCTGGAACTGTCGATCAGCGCGGACGGCGGTACGAAGGAGGTGCTGACCCTCGGCAACGATCTCCTGGCCGGCGAACGTCCGCAGGGCATCGTTCCCCGCGAGGGCTGGCAGCAGGCCCGCTCGCTCGGCGCCTGGACGCTGGTCGGCTGCACGGTGGCGCCGGGATTCCGCTTCGAAGGGTTCGAGATGGCGCCGGAAGGTTGGGAGCCGGGAAACTGACCGGTTTATAATCTTTCGTCTTCAAAAAACTTTTTGTCGGCTTTGTCCGGGAACCAACCGCCCCTCCCGGAGTTCTCTTTCCAGCGAAAGGAGAGAGACATGCACAGCATCATCTACCTGGTGGGGTTCATCGTCATTGTCGGTGCCATCCTGTCCTTCGTCGGTGTGCTCTGATCATTTCCGGACTGCCCGCCCCTTGCAGCCCGAATGACCGCCAAGCCCCCTGAACGCTATTGACAGCCACAAATTGCACCTTGGGCCGGACGCCCGCCCGCAGCCGAACGGTCGCCCCCAACCGTTCACAGCGTCCGGCCCATTTCTTTTTGGAAAGGGAGAGCAGCATGAACAACATCATCTACATTGTCGGGCTCGTCGTTATCGTTGTCGCCATCCTGTCCTTTCTGGGACTCGGCTGATCCAGCCGGATCGGCGACTTCCTGAACGATCTCGGACGCATTTCGTCGTTCACAGCGGCGAAAAATTCGTCTGCCGCCCGGAGCAGGGCCTGCCTTCTGAAACGTCGCCTGGCGATGACTCACCCATTGGTCGGGAGGAGGTGCTCCATGACATATTCCACCTGGTTGCAGGCTGCAGCGCGTGCCGGATATTTTTCCCGCGGTGTCGTCTACGGCATCGTCGGCTTCTTTGCCATTCTTGCCTCCCTTGGTGCGGGAAGCAGCACAGGGACAAAGGGCGCACTCGTCACACTTCTTTCCCAGCCCTTCGGTACGGTGCTCGTTGCCGTGCTCGTCACAGGACTTATAGGCTTCGTCGTCTGGCGTCTGGTCCAGGCCGTCCTCGATGCCGACAATCATGGCACGGATCTGAAAGGAATCGTTGTTCGCCTGGCCCTGCTCGGCAGCGCGCTGACCTACGGCGCCCTGGCGCTTTACGCACTGGGACTTCTGGGATTGCTGTCGTCAGGCGGAGGAAAGACACTACCAGGCCTCTTCGATGCGCTTGCCGGGATTGTTGGCCTGGACCCGCTGGCGCTGGTGTTGTCGCTGGTGTTGTTCGGTATCGCCGTCGCGCATTGGTGGAAGGTTTATTCAGGCAAATACAGTCGGCATTTTGACGAGAGCGCGGCTCCGATGCGAGCGATACACGTCATCTCGGCGTTGGGTCTCAGCGCACGCGGCGTCGTGTTTGCCCTGCTTTCCGCGATGGTCTGGCTCGGCATCAAGGGACCCTCCACGGCCGAAGGCGAGCTTCCCACCACGCAGGACGCCCTCAGCTATATTCAGCAGCTCCCCTACGGTCAGATCCTTCTCTTTGTTCTGGCGTTCGGACTGCTGATCTTCGCGGTCTATTCGTTTGCGGAAGCTAGGTGGCGGCTGGTCAGCGTTCCCTGACATCTAGAGCATTTCTCGACAATATTGGATCATTTGATGAAGAATTCCGGCCCATCGGCGTCGTTGCGCCGCTTGCACGATGCACCGCATCGCGCTGCGCGACACGCCTGGCCGAGTGAGCCGGAATTCTTCACCCTGGACAGGCAGAAGGCAATGGAAAACAAAGGTGAATTGGGCCGGGCGATTTTGCCCCCTGGCGTCGTTGGTTCGCCCTTGTGGTGCCCGCACCACGGCGGGCAAACCGCCTAGCCAGAGGGCAAAATCGCCGCGGTCAAATGATTCAATATTGTCGTGAAATGCTCTAACGGCGCGGAAATCGTCAAGTCTTGACGGCGGCCTTCGCGCCGAATTCCTTGGGAGCGTCTTCATCGAGAAGATCCACGGCTTGCGCCGCTCTACGTTCCTGCTCCACCTGCCATTCGAGGTCCCTGTCGACTTCCGTATCCACCGGCTTCTCAGACTGCAGTGCAGCGTCCGGCCTTGCCTTCGTGGTTCTTTTCCGGCCGGGAGAAGGGGATTGCAGCGCGGGTTTCAAGGTTTCAAAGGCATCCTCATCATCAAAGCGCAGGCGGTAGATCGGCTCGGGCAGCGAGAATCCGCTGGCTTCGAGCGCAAGTTTCACGAGGCGCATCGATTCTGACCTCGCCTTCAGCAAATCGGTCCGGGTCTGATCCACCCAGCCGACAAAACTCAGGACCACATTGGACTCGCCAAGCTCCTCGATCCAGGCATCCGGCGACGGTTCGGCCAGGATGAAATCCTGGCGGCGAACCGTCGCCAGGCCGATTTCCAGTGCTTCGTCCAGATCGCTCCCGGCATCCACACCCAACTGGAAGGCAAAGCGTCGGCGGGGGTTGGTGGAGAAGTTGACAATCGTGCTCTTGAAGACGATGGCATTCGGTATCCGGATATGGTTTCCGTCCTTTTCCATCAAGATCGTGGCACGGGACGTGAGGCTGATGACAAACCCTTCGTAGCCTTCAATTTTCACGAAATCCTTCGGATTGAAGGGCTGTCGTATGCTCAGCATGATACTGGCAATATAGTTTTCAACCGTATCCCGGACGGCGAAACCGACCGCCAGTCCGACGATCCCGGCAGCTCCCAGCAAGGTTCCGATCACCGCTGTCGCCCCCAGCACATCGAGTGCCAGAACGATACCGACCACAAGGAAGGCGATCCGGATAAGCTGGCGCAGCAGATCCGCGATGAAGGCGTTCGGCGTCAGTCTGCTCCAGGGCCGCTCAAGCCTCGCGACGAACACACCGGCTCCGCTTACAAGCAGCCAGACAAGGAGAGCAACCATCGCCAGGGGGAGATAATTCACGCCCTGCAGCAGGCGCGACTGCAGCCGTTCGTAAACCGGGACGAGGCGTTCTTCCAGCGCCGTTTCCTCGACGAGATTGTTCTCGACTGCAACGACGCCGCCGATGCGGGCCGCAATGTTTTCCGCTTTCCTGGCGAGGGCGGCTTCGGCGACGGTACCCTTGAGCTCAACCACACCGGAGCTTACCGACACGGTTATTGCGGAAAGGCCTTCCAGTTCCCTGAAGATCCCGACGAGTCTTTGTTCGATCGCCTGATCTTCCCCGGCATCGGGACTTGAGGTGATTGTACCTGGAGACTGTTCGGTCTGCGACAGGACCGGATTGCAACAGAACAGGGACAGCACCGTCAGTAGCAGGAGATTTTGCAGAAGTTTCCGGTGCATGCTGGCCTTTCCGGGAAAGCGCCCGGCTGCAGTCATGACCTCAGATTCCGCGCGCAACGAGACGACGGAAGGAAAACGCGTTCAGGCGCAGCCGGTTCCACCGCCCCCCGCAATGCCACCGAGGGGACGGTTGCTTTCGAAGACGATGTCTTGCCCGCGCTCTCTCGGGACGGTCTTTCAGGCGAGCCCGGCAATCGCGCCGGCAAAGTCCCTGGCCGAGAAAGGCTCCAGATCGGCAACGCCTTCCCCGACACCGATGAAATGCACCGGCAGGCCGTATTTGGCGGCGATCGCCACCAGGATGCCGCCGCGGGCGGTGCCGTCGAGTTTCGTCATCACGAGACCGGTGACCCCGGCAACCTTGCCGAAGATCTCGACCTGGTTCAGCGCGTTCTGGCCCGTGGTCGCATCGAGGGTCAAAAGCACGGTGTGCGGGGCTTCCGGATCGTGCTTCTTGATCACACGGATGACCTTTTCCAGTTCATCCATCAGCTCGGCCCTGTTCTGCAGACGGCCGGCCGTATCGATCAGCAGCACGTCGACGGCCTTGGCCTGCGCTTCCTTCATGGCATCATAGGCAAGGCCCGCGGCATCTGCGCCTGTGGCGCGGGCAATGACGTCGGCGCCGGTGCGCTCGCCCCAGATCTTCAGTTGTTCAACGGCCGCCGCTCGGAAGGTGTCGCCGGCGGCGAGCATCACGCTCTTGCCTTCAGAACGCAGCTTCTGGGACAGTTTGCCGATGGTGGTGGTCTTGCCGGTGCCGTTGACGCCGACCATCAGCACCACATGCGGCTTCTTGCCGGTGTCGAGATCGAGCGGTTTTGCCACCGGAGCCAGGACCTTCTCAACTTCCTCCGACAGGATGGCCCGGACTTCCTCCGGAGAGATTTCCTTGTCATACCGGCCTTCGGCAAGGCGGTCGGTGATCGCCATCGCCGTGTCGACACCGAGATCGGCCTGAACCAGGACATCCTCCAGTTCCTCCAGCATGGAGGCGTCCAGCTTGCGCTTGGTGAAGATGGAGGTGATGCCTTCGGTCAGCGAGGCCGAGGAGCGCGACAGGCCGTTCTTCAGCCGCTGGAACCAGGAGAGTTTGGGTTCTTCCGTGACCGGCAGAGGGGCGACAGGTGCCGGCGGAACAGGCGCGGCTGCCGCCGGCGGGGGCTCCGACGTTTCCAGCGCTGTTTCGGGCTCCGCAGCGGGTTCCGGTTCGGAAACGGCGCCCTGTGCCGGCACGGTCTCCCGTTCGTTCTTTTGATCCGGCGCAGGTTCCGCAGCCAGGTCGGTCGGCAAGGGGTCGATTGGCTCGACCGGCCTCTTCAGCGGCGAAAACTCGTCCGGGATGCCGGGCGACACGTCCATCGGGACGGCCCGGAACGGTTCGTTGAGAGCCGCAACCGGCCGGACCTCCATTTCAACGTCAAGGGTCGGATCGTTTTCCGGCGGCTCGGAAGCGGCAGGCGCCTCCGCCGCACGTTCGGCCGGCCGTTGGGCCTCGTCTTCCGCCTTGTCCTTGCCGCCGAAGAGACGACCAAGAAAACCGCGTTTTTTCTCGCTCATGAACCCGCCCTAGATTTTCTTTCCGTCATTCGTCTGCCGCTACAGTGTTCACCACACGTCCCGCCTCATCCTGAGAAAGCGCGCAACGCTGTCTCGAAGGATGGGCCGCTTGTTCCGAGGATGCCGCCCATCCTTCGAGACGGACCCCACGATCCTCCTCAGGATGAGGGAGTTGGTCTGGCTTCAGCCCGTCCGGCTCCGGTTTCACGCCTTCCCGGCGACGGCCTGATGAAAATGTCCGCCATAGAGCCTCTCAGGCGGCCCTCGACAGGGCCTCGCCCAGAAGATGGCGACCGGTATGTCCGATTATTCTGGTGTCGACAATCTCTCCGGCAACGCCGCCCTGCAATTCGACCTGGGTGAACTGTTCCGTGCGGCCGATGCCTTCCTGTTCGATCAGGACCGGCCTGCGCAGTCCGACCTCGGCGGCAAGATGGCGGGCCAGAGTCTCCTCGCCCTTGGCTCGCAACCGGGCGCCGCGTTCCTTGACGACGTTTCGCGGCAGCTGCGGCATGCGCGCAGCCGGGGTGCCGGGGCGGGCGGAGAACGGGAAGACGTGCAGATGCGTCAGGCCGCATTCGTCGACGATCTTCAGGGAGTTTTCGAACATCTCTTCCGTTTCCGTCGGGAAGCCGGCGATGATGTCGGCGCCGAAGACGACGTCCGGGCGCAGCCGGCGGACCTCGTCGCAGAACCGGATCGTGTCGGCGCGCAGGTGCCGGCGCTTCATCCGCTTCAGGATCATGTCGTCGCCCGCCTGCAGCGACAGATGGAAATGCGGCATCAGCCGCTCGTCCTCGGCAATGACCCGCATGAGGTCGTCGTCGGCCTCGATGGAATCGATCGAGGAAAGGCGCAGCCGCTTCAGGTCCGGCACCATCTTCAGGATCTTGGCCGTCAGCGACCCCAGCTTCGGCGCGCCCGGCAGGTCGGCGCCGTAGGACGTGATGTCGACCCCGGTCAACACGATTTCGTTGTAGCCGTTGGAGACAAGACGCCGGATCTGGTCGATGACGACGCCCATCGGCACGGAGCGGGAATTGCCGCGGCCATAGGGGATGATGCAGAAGGTGCAGCGGTGGTCGCAGCCGTTCTGGACCTGCACAAAGGCGCGGGCGCGGCCGGTCAGCCCGTCGATCAGGTGCCCGGCGGTCTCTTCCACGCTCATGATGTCGTTGACGCGCACCCGTTCGCTCTCGGCGATGCCGAAGGCGGCAACGTCGCGGTAGGACTTCCGTTCCAGCTTCTCGGTGTTGCCGAGCACGAGGTCGACTTCCGCCATCGACGAAAAGGTTTCGGCTTCCGTCTGGGCGGCGCAGCCGGTGACGATCACTCTTGCGTCCGGATTGGCGCGCTTGGCCTTGCGCACGGCCTGGCGTGCCTGGCGCACGGCTTCGCTGGTGACGGCACAGGTGTTGATCAGGATAGCGTCCTTGAGGCCGGCGGCCTCCGCCTCGCGTTTCATCACCTCCGACTCATAGGAATTGAGCCGGCAGCCGAAGGTTACGACATCGATGCTCATGACGCGGCTCCGGCCTCCAGCGGCACATCGCCCGCGTCGGTCTTGCGCCAGGCGAGCGTCTCGAGATCGACCTCGCCCTCGAATTCCACTTCCGTCAGGCCGGTCATCAGCACGTGATTGTCACGCTCGCGCCACTCGATGCCGATCGGCCCGCCAGGCAGGTGGATCGTGGTCTTGCGGCCGGTCCGGCCGTCGCGCGCGGCGGCGACGCCGACGGCGCAGGCGGCGGTGCCGCAGGCAAGCGTCAGGCCGACCCCGCGTTCCCAGACCTTCACCCGGATCTGATCGGTGTCGAAGACATGGGCCAGCGAGATATTGGCGCATTCGGGAAAGATCGGGTGCCGTTCCAGGAGCGGACCGACCCGCTCCAGATCGTAGGCCTCGACGTCATCGACCCAGAAGATCGCATGCGGATTGCCCATGTTGACCACGGCAGGCGTGTGCAGGATGGGATCGTCGATCGGGCCGATCTGCAGCTCGATGGCGCGGGTGTCGGCGAATTCTTCCGCCAGCGGGATCTCGTGCCATTCCAGCCGGGGCAGCCCCATGTCGACGGTGACGCTGCGCGGGCCGTCGGCATCGAATGCGTGCAGCAGGCCGGCACCGGTTTCGATGGTAACGAACTCTTTGCCGGCCTCTTCCATCAGCAAACGGCCAATGCAGCGGGTGGCATTGCCGCAGGCGCTGACCTCGCCGCCGTCGCGGTTGTGAATGCGCATGAAGGCGTCGACGCCGAGAGAAGAGCGCTCGACGGTGATCATCTGGTCGAAACCGATGCCGCTGTCCCGGTCGCCAAGATGTGCGATTGCCTCAGGGGAAAGACGCAGCGGTTTTTCGCGCGCATCCCAGACCACGAAATCGTTGCCGAGGCCGTTCATCTTCAAAAAGGGTCTGGTTTCAGACGCCATACCGGATGCACTTCTTTATCAAGATCAAGGGAATGCGTCCGCCATCTTGCGGACATTTGCCCCTATATGGCGGAAATCGGCGCGAATTACCAGTGGGGCGGACCGTCGAAGCGGATTGGAGCAAACCCGTTCCGATCGAAAGCGGCTGCTCAGATACCCCGCCGGTCAAAGCTCCGCCGCATCAAACGTGTTGCAGGCACCAAGGTCCCCGGACTGGAACCCCCTCTTGAACCACCTTTCCCGCTGCGCCGAGGTGCCATGGTTGAAGCTTTCGGGCACCACATAGCCCTGGGACTGCCGCTGCAGCGTGTCGTCGCCGATGCGGCTCGCTGCATTCAGCGCCTCGTCGATGTCGCCCTCCTCGACAAAGCCTTTCTGACGGGCGGCATAATGCGCCCAGATACCGGCATAACAGTCGGCCTGGAGTTCGACGCGCACGGACAGCGCATTGCCTTCCGCCTGGCTCATCGTCCGTCGGGCCTTGTGAAATTCGGGCAGGATGCCGAGCACGTTCTGGATATGATGGCCGACCTCATGCGCCAGCACATAAGCCTGGGCGAAATCGCCGGGTGCGTTCAGCTGGCCGGCGAGCTCCTGGTAGAAGGACAGGTCGATATAGAGCTTGCTGTCGGCGCCGCAGTAGAAGGGTCCGGTGGCCGCGCTGGCATAGCCACAGGCGGAGGAGACCGAGCCGGAAAAGAGCACCAGTGTCGGCTGCGGATAGGTGCTGCCGCCGTTCTCGAAGATTTGCCCCCAGGTGACCTCCGTATCGGCCAGGATAACTGAAACGAATTCCGCCGTTTCCTGATCGGCGGCGCTGCGGGGCGCCTGGGTCTGATAGCCCGGGCTGTCATAGCCGCCGCCATCAAGTTGGCCGAGCAGCGCGAGCGGGTTGATGCCGGTCAGCCAGGCGATGCCGAGCACGATCAGGATACCTGTAAGGCCGATGCCGCCGCCGGTGCGGACCCTGCGGCCGGAGGGAATGCGCATGCGAGAGCCAAAGCCTGCGCCACGCCTGTCGTCGATGTTGCTGCTGCCGCGGCGGCCTCTCCAGCGCATGTCATCTCACCTCCGTGACTTATGTAACTCGTCTTAGCAGACAAGGTTGCAGGCACCTATGCAAAAGACCGGGCTGTCCTCTCACGATGCCCTCACGTAAGTTTTGTTGAACTTGGCGCGCGGTCGCAGAAACTCACACGTTTGTGATCAGGGTTACAGCGCGAGGGAACGACCATTCGTAGTCTTCCGGTAGCGGGCCGAACAGAAGGATCTTGCAGATGCCAGACGTGAATGCACAACAAGCGCAGCGCCTGATCTCTTTCGCCACCCAGAGACTGGGTCAGGTTGAAGGCAATGGTGAATGCTGGACATTGGTCAATAACGGGTTTCAGAGCGTCGGTTTCATCAAGCCGTCGGCCACCTATGTCTGGGGACGGGTCGTCGAGCAGCTTTCCGACGCACGTCCCGGAGACGTATTCCAGTTCAACCAGTTCCGGGTGACCGTGCGGACAGAACATCCCGACGGCAGCTGGGAAGAGCAGACGATTTCCCGCGGAGCACCCCGGCACACCGCGATCCTGGAAAGCGTCAACGGCAACATGGCGACGTTCCTGGAAAGCAACGTGACCGACGACCAGACGGTGAAGCGCAACAATTTCGGCGTACGCACCGCGACATCGACCGACGAAAGCGGCGTCAGGACGTCCGTCACGGTCAGCGGCAGTTTCATCATCTACCGGCCGCAAGTCGCCGCCAATCAATAAGGAGGTTGGGATCAGGCGCGGATGACCATGTCCGCACCGGTGCCGACTTTCGAGAGGATCAACCGCATATGCTCCGGCGACACGGCAACGCAGCCTTCGGTCGGCCTGTAATCTTCGCGGGCGATGTGGAAGAAGATGGCACTGCCCCTTCCCCTGACCGCGGGGGCGAGATTGCAGTCCAGCACCACCACCACGTCATAAAGCCGGTCGTCCCGCCACATCTTCTCGTGGCCGGCGGCAAATGGCAGATTTACGGGGCGGTTGTAGAGCGGATGAGCCGGATCGTCGCACCAGCCCGCATCCGGCGTCAGCGGTTCCACCGGCAGCAATGTCGGCGGCGGCAGGCCCCTGTCCGGGCGGTAATAGACATGCAGCAGCGCGAAACGGCCGGCCGGCGTGCCGCCGTCGCCCTCTCGCTTGCGCATGACGATGCCGGAACGGCCGAGCGCGCACGGAACCGTGATCTGCCCGAGACGCAAGGTTCCCTTTCGCCTGTCGGAGGGGCTGGCACGAACTTCGAGCATTCCCGCGGGATTTCCGGTCGGTTTCATGTTGTCTCCGTTGCTGCGGCCGCGTCTTTTGAAAGACCTTGATAAACCGGCCCTAAACCCTGCGTGAAGAAGAATTGACGGAACAGCGCTTGTGCGGGAACAATTTCCCCCGCACATAAGTCAGGAACAGGCTTGTGTTTCAGGCACAAGTTAATGTGATCCGGTTGAGGCATTTGGCGAGGACCCCGACGATGACCGCCCGCACCCTATTGATTGTCGACGACGATACCGAACTGCGCGAGGCGCTTGTCGAGCAGCTGTCTCTCTACGACGAATTCGAGACGATCCAGGCGGATTCGGCAAGTTCCGGCATTGCCATGGCGCGGGAAGAACATGTCGACCTGCTGCTGATGGACGTCGGCCTGCCCGATATCGACGGCCGCGAGGCGGTGAAACTGCTGCGCAAGGGCGGCTTCAAGGCGCCGATCATCATGCTGACCGGCCATGACGGCGACAGCGACACCATCCTGGGACTGGAAGCCGGTGCCAATGATTATGTCACCAAACCCTTCAAGTTCGCCGTGCTGCTGGCCCGCGTCCGGGCGCATCTGCGCCAGCACGAGCAGAGCGAGGATGCCACCTTCGCCATCGGCCGCTATTCCTTCCGTCCCGCCGCCAAGGTGATGCAGGACGACGCCGGCTCAAAGGTACGGCTGACGGAAAAGGAAACGTCGATCCTCAAGTTTCTCTACCGCGCCGGCGAAAAACCCGTGACGCGCGACGTGCTCTTGCATGAGGTCTGGGGCTACAATTCCGGCGTGACGACACACACGCTGGAGACCCATATCTATCGCCTGCGGCAGAAAATCGAGCGCGACCCCTCCAATGCCGAACTGCTTGTCACAGAAGCCGGTGGATATAAGCTTGTGCCGTAAGCAGATATTCGCGTAAATCTGGGGCATGAGCCTTGCCCAAGACATTGCGATTCTCAGACAAATCCCGATGCTTTCGGACTTTCAGGATGATCAGCTCCGCCTGCTCGCCTTCAGTGCCGAAAGCATGGATTACAGTCGCGGCCAGCGCCTGTTCGATCAGGGCGAGCGCGCCGACGGCGGGCTGGTGATCACCAGCGGGACGGTCAGCCTTCAGACCAAGGGCAAGGACGGTTACGAGGAGATCGAGCGCGTCGGCGAGGGCACTCTTCTGGGTGAAACCGCGCTTCTGGCGGAAAACCAGCGCCCCTGCCGGGCCGAGGCCGTGGAGGCCGTGCGCATCATTCGCATCCGCCGGGCGCTCTTCAAGCGCATGATCCAGGAGTATCCGGAACTGGCGCAGCGCATGCTCGACCAGCGCGTCAACCGCTTCCGCCAGACTGTCGAGGCGCTGAAGCCCATCGGCGACAAGATGGCGGAACTCGAACAACTCAATGCCGAACGGCGCGTGCGTGACGACAAGAAGCAGACCTAGATAGATCCGGTTTTGCTCCGCCATCCTTCCGGACAAGCGCAGTTTCTGCGCGCAGATCCAGGATCCGGCAAGTCGGCGCATGCATAGCGAACACGTCAGCTAAACAGATTTGGTGCACCTTCGGTGCGGAATATGTGCGGATTCCGGAATTGTTGCCGGCCCATCAGGCCCGTTTCAGCCGCAATTTCGGACGCACCAACCCGCCGACGAGCTGCAGCAGCGCTGCCGCGGCGACCCCGAGCCCGATTATTCCGACCCAGACCGCCGGGCGGATGGTGAGGGAGATATCGAAATTTGCCAGAAACACCCGGTCGGCCGGGATGCCGGTCGCAAATGCGTACCACGCAAATTCGACGCCGGCGGTCGCGGCGCTGCCAAGACCGGCGCAGGCTGCGAGGATCAGCGGATTGGCGAGGGAAAATCCTGCTTTGACGGCAAGTCGATAGAGCATCAGGAGCAGGAAGAGCCCCGTCATCAGCGTTGCCTGGGTCACGTCCGATTTCGACTGCAGGAAGAAATGAAAAAGGGCGAGAACGCCGATGGCATAGATGAGGCTGTGCAGCCGCTGCCAGTTGCGGCCGAGCCGCCGGATTGCCGCATCAAAGGACGTCGCGCCCAAGAGGACAAGCCCCAGCATGGCGAGAAAGCCGATGGTGAGATAGAAACGCAGCACGATTTCGGAGGCGATCTTCAGAATGTTCCAGTGCTCCTGCGCCGCATAAAGCGTTACGTGAAGCAGGGCATAGGCGAGCACCGAAACGCCAAGCGTGCGCCGGACGCCCAGGATGCGGTTCCAGGCAAAGATGCGCTGGAGCGGCGTCACCGCCAGCGTGATCAGCAACAGCCGCACCGTCCAGAGACCCGCCGCGTGCTGTTCCCGCTCGAACGGATCGGCCTGAACCGGCCCGAAGGCGAGGCTGTAGACGATCGCGACCGCCGGCAGCAAGAGGGCAATGAAAACAAGCAGCCTCAAAAGGCTCAAGGAGCCGCGACGGTCGGTCCAGGGCAGGTATGTGGCAAGCGTGTTCATGCTCCCGGACTATCGCACGGAACCCGCAATGACACTGAAAAGCTTTTCAAGCCTGCGTGAAGAAAAGGAGAGCGGGATAGAGCAATGCCTGCCGATCGGTCATTGCGGGCAGAATGCAGGGAAGAACCCGGCTCCAGGACTTCCGAACGGACATGAAGCGCGGGGGGGCGATCTTGATGCGGAAACAAAAAAGCCGGATCAAACGACCCGGCTTCGCAGTGTTTAACGCTGAACCTCAGACCCAGGGACGGCTCTCGCCCATCTTGCCCTCGAAACTGTCGATCTGCTCGGCCTTGGCCATGGTCAGGCCGATGTCGTCGAGACCGTTCATCAGGCAGTGCTTGCGGAAATGGTCGATCTTGAAGGCGATGTCGCCGCTTTCCAGGCCCTTGATCTCCTGGTTTTCCAGGTCGATCGTCAGGGTGAAGTTGGCGCCGCGTTCGGCCGCGTGCATCAACGTGTCCAGTTCGTCCTCGGACACCTGGATCGGCAGGATGCCGTTCTTGAAGCAGTTGTTGTAGAAGATGTCGGCGAAGGAGGTGGAAATCACGCAGCGGATGCCGAAGTCGAGAAGCGCCCAGGGGGCATGCTCGCGCGAGGAGCCGCAGCCGAAATTGTCGCCGGCGATCAGGATCTTGGCGTTGCGGTAGGCGGCCTTGTTGAGAACGAAGCTCTCGTTCTCCGAACCGTCGTCGTTGGTGCGCATTTCATGAAACAGCGCCGTGCCGAGACCGGTGCGCTTGATCGTCTTCAGAAACTGCTTCGGGATGATCATGTCCGTGTCGATGTTCACGATCGGCAACGGCGCGGCAACGCCGGTCAGGGTCTCGAATTTTTCCATCTTTTTCTCCTGATAGCAGCTCTCAAGCCGCGAGGCTGGTGGCCTGGTCGACGCCGAGCATCAGATTGAGGTTCTGCACGGCGGCGCCGGACGCACCCTTGCCCAGATTGTCGTAGACCGCGACGAGCGCAGCCTGCGCCCTGGCGTCATTGGCAAAGACATGCAGGCGCAGCTTGTTGGTGTCGTTGAGGGCCTGAGGGTTGAGGCTGTCGGAGCGCTCGAGCGCTTCCACCGGTGCGACCTCGACAAAGCCGTCGCCGGCATCGGCGAAGTGGTCGGCGATGGCCGCGTGCAGTTCTTCACCCGTGGGCACTTTCTTGAGGCCGGCAAGGTTCAGCGGCACGACCGTCAGCATGCCCTTGTAGAAGTTGCCCACCGACGGCGTGAACAGCGGCGCGGCGTCGATGAGGCCGTATTCGGTCATTTCCGGCAGGTGCTTGTGGTTGAAGCCAAGTGCATAGGGCGCAAATTCGTTGGCGCCGGTGCCGGCGGCCTCATAATCGGCGATCATGCTCTTGCCGCCGCCGGAATAACCGGAAATGCCGAAATAGGTCAGGTTGATATCGGCCGGAAGCAGTTCGGCAGCGATCAGCGGCCGGACGGCGGCGATCAGGCCCTGCGGCCAGCAGCCCGGATTGGAAACGCGCATGGCGGCGGCGATGATGTCGCCCTGGTCCCGGTCCATCTCGGCAAAGCCGTAGGCCCAGCCTTCGGCGATCCGGTGGGCGGTGGAGGCGTCGATGACGCGGGTGGTGTCATTCTCGATGAGGTCGACGCTTTCCTTGGCTGCCGCGTCGGGCAGGCAGAGGATGGCGATATCGGCCTTGTTGAGAAAGTCGGCGCGGGCGGCCGGATCCTTGCGGCTTTCCTCCGGAATGGAGATCAGCTCCAGGTCGCGGCGCATGGCGAGGCGCTCGCGGATCTGCAGACCCGTCGTTCCGGCTTCACCATCGATAAACACGCGCGCAACCATCGCCCGCTCCTCTCCTTCAAAATTTCGAATGCGTCATACACCCAATCGACCGGCTTGTCACCGCCGCGCCGCGTGCCAAGAGCTCAACGGGCCCTTGAGTGATACTCATCATTCGGGCGCATGTCCGAGGCCGCCGCCACCCGGTTGGACATGTTGAAGAAACCCGTGACAGAAGCGATGTCCCAGATGTCGCGATCGGAAAAGCCCGCGTCGCGGAGCGCCTGACGGTCGCTTTCCACGATCTCCGCCGGTTTTTCCGTCAGCTTGACGGCGAAGTCCAGCATCGCCCGCTGGCGGTCCGACAGTTCCGCGACGCGGTAGTTCATCACCATCAGCTCGCCCAGCACCGGATCGCCGGAAAGCTCGCGCACAGCCGCCCCGTGTGCCGCGAGGCAGTAAAAACAGCGGTTGACCGCCGATACCGCAACGGCAATCATCTCCCTCTCCAGTTTGGTGAGGCCGCACTCGCCCAGCATGAGGTCGTTATACATGTCGGTGAAGGCACGCAGCTTCGTTTCGTCGAAGGCATAGGCCTTGAGCACGTTGGGCACGAGGCCCAGCTTCTCCTGGCACAGATCGAAGTAGGCCTGCGTTTTTTCACTCAATGTTACATTTGAATCGATTTGCAAGGCCGTGACTTTACTTGACAATTTTCGCCTCCCGTCATGAAACCGTCTATGTCGCGCAAATATGAACTTAAGTCTAAAACCAATGGTGCGACAGAGCCAAACCATACGATCGCCTAAGGGGATGGAAAATGCCGGACAAACACGACGTCGAGAAACTCAAGCTCATCGACGCGGTCCAAGCAACCTTGGCAAAGGAAGATCCGGCGCTCGCCGAATTCTCCCGTGCCTTTTACGACAGGGGCGCTGCGGAAGACCTCGTGGCCTATACGGCCGAGGAACTTATCGGCTTCGTCCGGGATGCATGGCAGGACTTCCAGACCCATGAACTCGGCACGCACCGGGTCAGCATCGCCGATCCCTCCTTCAAGGCCCAGGGCAGCAAGGTCAAGGGCGTGACGGTCATCGAGATCGTCAACGACAACATGCCTTTCCTGGTCGATTCGGTGATGGACGAGTTGCAGGAAAGCAAGATCGAGGTGCATCTGGTGCTGCATCCGATCTTCATCGTGGAGCGGAACGGCAAGGGCAAGCTCACCTCGGCGAACGCGCGCAAGAAGCCGCCGAAGCGCACCGACCGCCAGGAAAGCCTGATCCACATTCATGTCACGCGGATCGACACGGACGAGGCCAGGGACGCACTGAAGGCACGTCTCGACAAGGTGCTGTCCGACGTCCGTTCGGTCGTCGCCGACTTCAAGCCGATGCAGGAACGCCTGGCGGAGGCCATCGACACCTACAAGACCACGCAGATCCCGGGCAGCAGCGACGAATTGTGGGAGGCCATCCATTTCCTGGAATGGATGGAGAATGACAACTTCATCTTCCTCGGCATGCGCGAATATACGTTCGAGGGCGGTGTCGAGGAGGGCGAGTTGTCGCCGCATGCAGGCACCGGCCTCGGCCTCCTGTCGGACCCGGAAGTGCGCGTCCTCAGGCGCGGATCCGAATTCGTGCAGATCACGCCGGAAATCCGTGAGTTCCTGAAAAAGCCCGAACCGCTGATCATCGCCAAGGCCAATGTGAAGAGCACCGTGCACCGGCGCGTCCACATGGATTATGTCGGCGCCAAGCTCTATGACGATGAAGGCAACATGGTCGGCGAGCTGCGCATCGTCGGGCTCTTCGCCTCCACCGCCTATACCGAACCGACAAACACCATTCCGTTCCTGCGCCGCAAGGTCGCCAGCGTGCTGGCACGCGCCGGCTACGGTTCGGAAAGCCATTCCGGCCGGGCGCTGCGCAACGTGCTGGAGGCCTATCCGCGCGACGAGCTGTTCCAGATCGAGCGCGACCGGCTCTACGACTTCGCCATCGCCATCCTGCAGCTCGACGAACGCCCGCGCATCCGCGTGCTGTCGCGCCCGGACAAGTTCGACCGCTACGTGTCGATCCTCGTCTTCGTACCGCGCGACCGCTATTCCACCGAAGTGCGCCTGAATGTCGGCACCTACCTTGCCTCCATCTACGAGGGCCGGCTGTCCGCCTGGTACGTGACCTATCCCGAAGGGCCCCTGGCACGGGTGCATTACATCGTCGGCCGCGACAAGGGCGAAACGCCGAAACCGGCCCAGGAGGACCTGGAAGCCGCCGTCGCCGACATGGTGCGCACCTGGTCCGACAGCGTGCGCGACGCCCTCAACAAGGAGTTTGCGCCGGCCCAGGCGCGCAAGCTGGCCGACCGCTATGCCCTGTCCTTCCACGGCGGCTACAAGGAAGTCTACAACGCCCAGTCGGCACTGTTCGACATCGTCAAGCTGGAAACCCTGTCGGACAAGAACGACACGACGATCACCTTCCATCAAAGTGCCGGCTCAAAGGACAACCGGCTGGCGCTGAAGGTCTATCACCGCAGCTCCCCGATCCCGTTGTCGGCTCGGGTGCCGCTTCTTGAAAACATGGGCTTCCGGGTCATCAACGAGCGCACCTACCGGATCACCCCGGCCGATGCGCCGCTGTCCTACATGCACGAGATGACGCTGGAATCGCGCAGCGGCGAGGACATCGCCTTCACCGACCAGCTGCAGTCGCGGCTGGAAAGCATGTTCATGGCGATCTGGACCGGCAAGGCCGAGGACGACGGCTACAACCGGCTGGTGCTGACGGCCGATCTCGCCTGGCGCGACATCGCTGTGGTCCGGGCCCTGTCGAAATATCTGCGCCAGGCCGGAATCCGCTTTTCCGAAGACTACATGTGGTCGACGCTGAACAATTATCCGTCGATCACGGCCAAGCTGGTGGAACTGTTCCACCTGCGGTTCAATCCGGATGTGACCGAAAAGGACCGCGTGAGCGGTACGGAGCGGCTGGAGGGCGAACTGCTCTCGAGCCTGGAAGAAGTCGCCAGCCTCGACGACGACCGCATCCTGCGCCGGTTCCAGAACGTCATCGAATCGATCCTGCGCACCAACTTCTACCAGCTCGACAAGAAGGGGCAGCCGAAGCAGACCTTCGCCTTCAAGATCAACAGCTGGCAGATCGACGATCTGCCGCAGCCGCGGCCTTTCCGCGAGATCTCCGTCTACAGCCCGCGCGTCGAGGGCGTTCATCTGCGTTTCGGCATGGTCGCCCGCGGCGGCCTGCGCTGGTCCGACCGGCCGCAGGATTTCCGGACCGAGGTCCTCGGCCTCGTCAAGGCGCAGCAGGTCAAGAACGCCGTCATCGTTCCTGTCGGTGCCAAGGGCGGTTTCGTGCCCAAGAACCTGCCGCCGATGACCGACCGCGACGCCTGGTTCAAGGAAGGTACGGAAAGCTACAAGATCTTCATCAACGCGCTCCTGGACGTCACCGACAATCTGGAGGAGGACAAGATCCTGCCGCCGGAACGGGTGCAGCGCTTCGATGGCGACGACCCCTATCTGGTGGTGGCCGCCGACAAGGGCACGGCGACCTTCTCCGACACCGCCAACGGCATTTCCGAAAGCCGCCATTTCTGGCTGGGTGATGCCTTCGCATCGGGCGGCTCGGCCGGTTACGACCACAAGAAGATGGGCATCACGGCCCGCGGTGCCTGGGAAGCGGTGAAGCGGCATTTCCGCGAGATGAACCGCGACATCCAGACTGAGCCGTTTACGGCCGCCGGTGTCGGCGACATGTCCGGCGACGTCTTCGGCAACGGCATGCTGCTGTCCAAGGCGACCAGGCTGGTCGCCGCCTTCGACCACCGCGATATCTTTCTCGACCCGGATCCGGATCCCGCAAGGACCTGGGAGGAGCGCAAGCGCATCTTCGATCTCGGCCGCTCGTCCTGGAAGGACTACAACGAGGAGCTCATCTCCAAGGGCGGCGGCATCTTCTCGCGCCAGCTGAAGTCCATTCCGCTGTCGCCGCAAGTGCAGGCGATGCTGAAGCTTGAAAAGCCGAGCGCGACGCCGCAGGAGGTCATGTCCGCCATCCTGAAGATGGAAGTCGACCTGCTCTGGTTCGGCGGCATCGGCACCTACATCCGTGCATGGACCCAGACCGACGCGGATGTGGGCGACAGGGCCAACGACCCGATCCGCGTGACCGCATCCGAAGTCGGTGCCAAGGTAATCGGCGAAGGCGCAAATCTCGGGCTGACGCAACTGGCCAGGATCGAGTTCAACAAGAAGGGCGGGCGCTGCAATTCCGACGCGATCGACAATTCCGCCGGGGTGAATTCCTCGGACATGGAAGTCAACATCAAGATCGCGCTGGGCGCGGCGGTTAAATCCGGCAAGCTCACCATCGAGCAGCGCAACGCACTTCTGGCTAAAATGACCGACGAGGTCGCCGAGCTGGTGCTGCGCAACAACTATCTACAGACGCTTGCGATCTCCATGACCGAACTGCGCGGCATGGAGGATCTCGGCTATCAGGTGCGCATGATGCGCCAGCTGGAACAGGCAGGACTGCTCAACCGGGTGGTCGAACAGCTGCCGGACGAGGCAACGCTCGACGAAATGCGCAAGGCCGGGCAAACGCTGACCCGTGCCGAACTCGGCGTGCTGCTCGCCTATGCCAAGATCACGCTTTACGACTCGCTCCTGGAGAGCACGGTGCCGGACGACGATTATCTTGCCCGCGAGCTCTTCCGCTATTTCCCGGACCAGATGGCGGAAACCTACAGGGACGAGATCAGCGGCCACCGGCTGCGCCGGGAAATCATCGCCACGATGCTCGCCAACTCCATGATCAATCGGGGCGGATCGACCTTCATCACCCGCCTGCGCGACCAGACGGACGCAACCGCGACGGAAATCGCGCAAGGCTTCGTTGCCGTGCGCAACAGCTTCGACCTGACCGAGCTCAACAGCGAGATCGACGCGCTCGACACGAAGATCGACGGCGGGCTGCAGCTGGAGCTCTACACGGAAATCCAGTCGCTGCTTCTGGAGCGGGTGGTCTGGTTCAAGCGCAACGTCTCCTTCGACAAGGGCCTGTCGGAAGTGGTCGAACGCTTCCGCACGGGCATTGCCGTCCTGCGCGGCAAGCTGGATACGGTCCTGCCGGAGGAACCTGCCGCGATCCTCGCCGAACGCACGGCCGCCTTTGTCGATCAAGGAGTTCCGGAGGCCCTCGCCCGCCGCATCGCCTGGCTGCCGGCGGAGAGGGCCATTCCGGACGTCGTCATCGTCTCGGAGGAAACCGGCGCGGATCTCGACACGGCCGCAAGAGCCTATTTCGAGGTCGCTCATCATTTCCAGCTCGGCGCGATCCTGGAACTCGCCGACGAACTCGACGTGCGCGACTACTACGACGGCCTCGCACTGGACCGGGCCCGGGGAACGCTGGTTTCCGCGCAGCGGGCGCTGGCGATCGACGCCGTCAAGGCCGGCGGCTTTGCCGCCTGGCTCACCGAGCACGAGTCGGAAGTCGGCCGGCGCAAGCGCGCAGTCTCGGAGATCCTGGACGGCGGCCTCAGCGTCTCCAAATTCTCCGTCGCGGCGAGCCTGCTGGCGGAGATCTGCGGGACGGCATAAAGCGATACGCTCAACGCACCAGCAAAGGCCGGCACGGATGCCGGCCCTGGATTGCCGAAAGGAATCGATCCTCTCCGTCGTCATCCCGGCCAAGCGAAGCGCGAGCCGGGACCGGGGAGGCGCCGGTCCCATCGTCAGATGCCTTGAACCCCATGAAGGTCTCGGTTCCCCGGTCCCGGATCTTCGCTGCGCTGCGTCCGGGATGACGCGGTGGGGATTTTTGAATATTCTCCGGCCGGCTGCTTGCTGCCGGCCCTTTTTTAACCTTAGTAACCGGAACCGGACATGTCGGCCGCCGCAGACCTTACCCAGCAGAAGGCCAACCGCCGCGCCATTCTGTCCTGGGCCTTGTTCGACTGGGCGGCGCAGCCGTTTTTCACGCTGATCACCACCTTCGTCTTCGCGCCCTATTTTGCATCGTCTCTTGCGGCGACGCCGGCAGAGGGACAGTCGCTCTGGGGCTTTGCGACGGCCGCGGCCGGGCTCGGCATTGCCGTCGCCGCGCCGGTTCTCGGCTCGGTCGCCGATGCGACCGGCCGGCGCAAGCGCTGGATCCTGGCCTGCTCGATCCCGTTCGTGATCTCCTGCTGGGCATTCTGGTTCGCGGCACCGGGAAACCCGCACGGGGTCGCCATCGCGCTCATTGCCTTTGCCGTCGGCACGCTTTCCATCGAGATTGCCACGGTTTTCAACAACGCGATGATGCCTGCCCTTGTCCGGCCGCAGCATATCGGGCGGCTGTCGAGTTTCGGCTGGGCCATGGGCTATCTCAGCGGACTGGTGACACTGGTGATCGCGCTCGGCTTCCTGGCGGCGAGCCCGGAAACCGGCAAGACGCTGCTGGGTCTCAAGCCCGTTCTCGGCCTCGATCCGGCAACGGGGGAAGGCGACCGGGCAACCGGGCCCTTCTCCGTGCTCTGGTATCTCGTTTTCGTGCTGCCGATGTTCCTCTTCGTGCCGGACATGCCGCATCGGGCAAAGCTCGGGCCTGCCGTCGTTTCCGGTCTCAAGACCCTTCTGGCGAGCCTTTCCCAGGCCCGGGCCAACCGCAACATCTTCCTGTTCCTGCTGGCCAACATGATCTTCAAGGACGGGCTCGTCGCCCTCTTTGCCTTCGGCGGCATCTATTCCGCCGGCCAGCTCGGCTGGGGCTCCATCGAGATCGGCACCTTCGGCATCATCCTCACCATCACCGGCACGCTGGGGCTCTTGCTGGGCGGCCCGATGGACGATCGGTTCGGTGCCAGGCCGGTAATCATCTTTTGTATCGCCACCAGGGTCAACCGGGGATCGGACCAGGTTTCCGAAAATGCGTTGGGAATCGCCGCCAGTGGCCCGTAACGAACCTCCCGCAGCATGTTATCCGGCCAGCTGACCTGGGCCACACCGGCACCCACATAACCCTGCTCGACCCCCTCCACCTCTCGAACAGCGGGGGTAACCTGCAGGGTCA
>ENA-ORCZ01000219-ORCZ01000219.1-marine-metagenome-genome-assembly--contig:-NODE-219-length-37168-cov-3.983931_pt1 | contig 37168 bp, 34 predicted proteins | sample MGYA00237785_ERZ508519 | MGnify/ENA primary metagenome ERZ508519 (study PRJEB26189, sample SAMN06268790) | marine metagenome | isolation source: Bioluminescent Bay, La Paraguera, Puerto Rico | place...
TCCGTTCTGTTAGCGCAAAAACGGAATCACACCGACCGGGATCACTCAATCCTTTTCGGGCCAGTCTCTCAGGATGAGGTTGTAGCTAAACCCCACTCACCCCTTCGATATCGAATTACCGCCGTCGCAGAGCATCGCCGAGCCGGTGACGAAGGAGCTGGCGTCCGACAGCAGGAACTCGGCCGCCTTTGCGATCTCGTCCGGTTCAGCCATCCGCTTCAGGGCATGTATGCCGGCGATATAGTCGAGGAAGGCCGGGTCGTCCCCTGCCATCGCCGTCTTCGTGCCTCCGGGCAGAAGGGCGTTCACCCGGATGTTTTCGGGCCCGTGTTCCACGGCCAGCACCTGCGTCAGGCCGATCAGGCCAGCCTTGGCTGCCGCATAGGCCGCCATCCCGGGAAAGCCGATCGTGTGGCCGACGAAGGACGAGGTGAAGACGATGGACCCGCCGCCTCGGGCACGCATTGCCGGGATCTGGTATTTGGCCGCCAGAAAAGCGCTGTTGAGATTGGTGGCGATCACCTGGTTCCAGTTCTCAAGGCTCATGTCCGGCACCTGTCCCATGTCGCCCATGGTGCCGGCATTGTTGAAGGCGCCGTCCAGTCCGCCAAAGGCATCGAGTGCCGCCTTGACCGCGGCCTCGGAGAAACCCGGATCGTCGACATCGCCGACGAAGAGTGCAATCCGGTTCGAGGCTTGCGGCAAAGCGCCCCTCACCTCTTTCAGCTTGTCTTCCCGCCTCGCGGCGAGGACCAGGTTTGCCCCGGCCTCGGCCAGCAAGCGCGCCGCAGCAGCGCCGATGCCGCTGCTGGCGCCGGTGATCAGAATTGTCTTTCCATCCAGCATGTGAAGGCTCCTCTGTTGTCGAGGACACCTAACTGAACCAGAAATTCTGCCGCTGAAACCCGATTTCCGAGTGGTCAGGCCTTCAGCCGCCATGATCCTTGTCGCGGTCGCCTATGTTGTCGAGATCGGTGTCGGATTCATCACCGTCGTCCTCAAGCCCGAGGGACGCATCGGCGAGCAGCAACTTGCGATGCGCCCGCCAGGAAAACGGAATCGTCAGAAGGTAGAGGACCGCGCCGCCCGCCAGCATGCGGAAGGGGTAGCTGACCGTCAGCGCCACGATCAGGACAGCGAAGACGAAGAGCGGCAGCACATAGTCGCGGCGCACGCGGGTGCCGAGCGTCTTGCCGGAATAGGTCGGCAGTCGGCTGATCAGCAGGAAGGCAATGACGATCGTGTAGGCCGCGACAAAGGCGGCATCGGCGAACCAGTGCGGGAAGAGGCCGAGAAAGTCGAGATAGAGCGGCAAGAGCACGGTGAGCGCGCCTGCGGGCGCCGGAACGCCGGTGAAAAAGCGGGAGGCCCAGACCGGCCTGTTGGGATCATCGAGCGCAACGTTGAAGCGCGCGAGGCGCAGGGCCGCGGAGATCGCAAAGATCAGGCCGGCGATCCAGCCCAGATTGCCGGCGTCCTTCAGGATCCAGAGATACAGCATCAGCGCCGGCGTGACGCCGAAATTGACGAAGTCCGACAGCGAATCCAGTTCAGCGCCGAAACGGGACGTCCCCTTCATCATGCGCGCGACCCGGCCGTCCAGCCCGTCGAGCACGGCCGCCACCAGCACGGCGCCGACGGCAAATTCCCAGCGGCCCTCGAAGGCCATGCGGACTGCCGTCAGGCCCGAACAGAGCGCCAGAAGCGTTACCATGTTGGGCACGATCAAGCGCAACGGAACCCTGCGGAAACGCTGGCTCCTGTGGGAGCGGGATGGTTTCGGATCGGGGGTGTCGGACACTTGAGGCCTCAGCTTACACGGGTCAGGGTCTGTGCCGGTCCTTGCGGTCCGGAAAGATCCGCCAGCACCGTCTCGCCGGCAATCATGGTCTGGCCGAGGGCGACCTTCAGCTGGGTCCCGGCCGGGAAATAGACATCAAGGCGCGAGCCGAAGCGGATCAGGCCGAAACGCTCGCCGGTGGAAAGCGCTTCGCCCTCCCGCACGAAGCAGACGATACGGCGCGCCACAAGGCCGGCAATCTGAACGACGCCGATCTTCAGATCTCCGCTCTCGATTACGAGGCCGTTGCGCTCGTTCTGTTCACTCGCCTTGTCGAGTTCGGCATTGAGAAACTTGCCGGCGCGGTAGGCAACCCGAATGACCCGGCCACCGATCGGAGCGCGGTTCACATGGCAGTTGAAGACATTCATGAAGATCGACACGCGCATGAGCGGTTCGCTTCCGAGTTCCAGTTCGACCGGCGGCCGCGCCAGACCGGCATGGCTGACGACGCCGTCCGCGGGGGAAGTCACGAGGCCGTCGCCGACAGGGGTCACACGCGGGGGATCGCGGAAGAAATAGCAGACCCAGCCGGTGAAGATGAGGCCGATCCAGAACAGCGGGCTGATGAAATAGCCAACCACAAGCGTCACCACGAGTGCGATCGCGATGAAGGGCCAGCCTTCCCGGTGGATCGGAACCATGGCCTTGGTGACGGAATCGACAATCGACATATCTCGTTCGCTTTCAATTGCTGCCGGGGCACAGGAGAGGTCTGAAACCACTTTGAGGGAATGCACCCTTTGCGCTTGTTCTTCTGTCCCGCTTCTAGTGGCTTTTTGAGCTCATGAGAACCTGCTTTTTCCTAAATTCAGCAGCGAGCGGAATGGCTTTCAGGGGTTTTCGCCGTCCGGTAATCCGTTTCCCAGTAAGGGGGACGGCCATATTTTGAAATCAGAAAATCGACAAGCGCCGTCACCTTTGGCGGTACGAACTGCGTGGGCGGATAGACCGCCCAGATCGCGCCGGTTCGCGCAACCTTGTAGTCTTCCATCACCTCCACCAGCCGCCCGTCGCGCAGGTCCTCCCAGACATGCGCCAGGGACTTCAGGCTAAGGCCAAGGCCGTGCAACGCACCGTCATAGGTTAGATCGCCGTTATCGCCCTTGATCACCGGTTTCCGGACTTCAAACGCGATTTCCCCCTCTGGACCCTCGAAGTACCAGAACGGCATGGATCCCATGGCGATAAAGTCGTGATTGGTCAGATCCTCCGGTGTCCGGGGTGCACCCTTGCGGGCGATGTAGGCCGGCGAGGCGCACAGAACACGCGGATTGCCTGCAAGCCTGCGTGCAAGCAGGGAACTGTCGGCAAGCGGCGCCGTGCGGAATGCCATGTCGTAGCCTTCGTCGATCACATCCACGATGCGGTCGGACATGTCCATCTCCAACCGAACGTCCGGATAGAGTTCCCGGAATTCGACCAGATAGGGAAGGATATGCTTGCGACCGAAGAAAGTGTTGCAGGAAAATCGGAGCGAGCCGCGCGGGGCTTCGGTCGACGCCTCCAGGACAGATCTTGCCTGTCGGATTTCCTCCACGGCTGTCCGGGCATGCTGCAGCAGCACCCGTCCTGCTTCCGTGAGGGAGGTCCTCCGCGTGGTGCGGGCAAAAAGCTGGGCACCGAAGACCTTTTCCAGACTCGTCAGCCGCGTGCTGGCAGCCGACGGCGAAAGCCCTGCTTCGCGACCGGCGGCGGCCATGCTGCCGAGTTCGGCGATGCGGATAAAGAACTGCAGATCTTCCAGTCTCATTGTTCTAAACTTTCGAAGAATTATTTCTATTTTTGCCTCATTCTTCGACCGTCCGCAATATGAGACAAAGGCTCATCCAAACCGAAGGAGAGCATCATGTTGCACTCAGGAGATATCTACGAGGGCCTCGCCCGCACCGCGCGTCACCAGGAACTTCGCCGCCTGGCAGGAGCCGTCCATACCTTGCTGTTCCGTTACGGAACAGCCCGGGCAATCCCGGACAGCAGATCGGTTGCCGGCTTCGAAATTGCCAACGACATCAACTTGACCAAGACAAATCGCGCGGCCTGAGAGCCGCGCATTTTCTTATGTTTTTCAGCGGAATAGCGCACAGACATTTCGACCAGAGTTATACTGCAATCGTCGCAATTTTCACCTGAGTGCACCCCAATCTCTCCCTGTGATCTCCGCGAACGCGGAGACCCGGGAAACCTCATGGCCTGCCATTCTGCCAGATAGCCCTCGACCGGGTATCCTTGAACCGCGATCGTTGCTGCGCTCCGACGGGAATGACAGTCGGCATATGCGGTGCGCACTTCAGACGCATAAGCAGGCAGGTCTACTTTGCCGGAACGTAGTCCGCCGTCTGGCCGCGAGTGACGATGCCAAAGTCGTCGTTCTCGCGCGCGGCCCGCAATCTCTCTTCCGCCTCGTCCGCTTCGCGCTGGCGGGCCCACATGGAGGCGTAGAGACCGTCCTTGGCAAGAAGTTCCGGATGAGTGCCGCGTTCTGCAATCTCGCCGGCTTCCAGCACGATGATCTGGTCGGCGTTGACGACGGTCGACAGACGGTGGGCGATCACCAGCGTGGTGCGGTTCTGCGATACCTCGTCGAGGGCCGACTGGATCTCCCGTTCCGTATGTGTGTCGAGGGCCGAGGTCGCTTCGTCCAGGATCAGGATCGGCGGAGATTTCAGAATGGTCCGGGCGATGGCGACGCGCTGTTTTTCGCCGCCTGAAAGTTTCAGGCCGCGTTCGCCGACTTCGGAGTTGTAGCCTTGGGGCAGGTTCTCGATGAAGCCGTGAATCTGCGCCATGCGGGCAGCTTCCCGCACGTCCTCGTCGCTGGCGCCCGGGCGTCCGTAGCGAATGTTGTAGGCGATGGTGTCGTTGAAGAGCACCGTGTCCTGGGGCACCATGCCGATGGCATGACGCACGCTATCCTGGGTGACGTCACGCACGTCCTGTCCGTCGATCTCCACGGCACCGCCGGTCACATCGTAGAAGCGGAACAGCAGCCGCGAGATGGTCGACTTGCCGGCACCCGAGGGACCGACGATGGCGACCGTCTTGCCGGCCGGCACCTCGAAGTCGATGCCCTTCAGGATCGGCCGGTCCGGATCGTAGTGAAAGTGGACGTCACGAAACACGATCCGCCCCTCCACCGCCTTGAGCGGCCCGGCTCCCGGCTTGTCCTCGATCTCCGCCGGCACGCCGAGAAGATCGAACATGGATTCGATATCGGCCAGGCCCTGCCGAATTTCGCGGTAGAGGAACCCGATGAAGTTGAGCGGAATGGAAATTTGCATCAGCAGTGCGTTGATCAGCACGAAGTCGCCGATATTCTGCTCACCAGCCAGAACGGCCTGCGCCGACAGGCCCATACAGGCCGCCATGCCGAGACCGAGGATCACCGCCTGGCCGAAGTTGAGCCAGGCAAGCGAAGTCCACGTCCGGGTCGCCGCTCGCTCGTATTTCTCCATCGACACATCGAAACGCTGCGCTTCCATGGCCTCGTTGCCGAAATACTTGACGGTTTCGAAATTTAGCAGGCTGTCGATGGCCTTGGAATTGGCGTCCGTGTCGCTGTCGTTCATCTCGCGGCGGATGCCGATGCGCCAGTTGGAGGTCTTGATGGTGAACCAGACATAGGCAACGATCATCACCGCGACGATCACGACATACCAGAACCCGAACTGATACCAGATCACCGCCGCCATGATCGCGAATTCCAGAACGGTCGGAATGCCGTTCAGGATGGTGAAACGGACGATCGACTCTATCCCTTTCACCCCACGCTCGATCACCCGGCTGAGACCGCCGGTGCGACGGGCCAGGTGAAACCGCAAGGACAGCTGGTGCAGGTGGCGGAAGGTCATGAATGCCAGCTGGCGCACCGCGTGCTGGCCGACGCGGGCAAAGAGCGCGTCCCGGACCTGGTTGAAGGCAACGGCAAGGACACGTGCGGCGTTATAGGCAAGCACCAGCATCACGGGTGCAACGAGGAAAGCCGGCAGATCCGCATCCTCCCCTGTCAGCGCATCTGTCGCCCAGGCGAAGAAATAGGGGGACAGGACCGTCACGATCTTGGCAATGACAAGAGCGAAAATCGCCAGCAGCACGCGCTGTTTCAGATCGGGCCGGGCGGAAGGCCAGATATAGGGCCAGAGGTTGGCCAGCGTCGTCAGCGTGTTGCCCTCGTCGGCACTGACGGATTTTCTGCTGTTCCCTGGCTTGTTCGACTGGCTGCCGGATGCCGCGCCCGAGGGTTTGTGCGGCGGGGTCGCTGTCTGATCGGTCACAAGGTTCTCCTGGCCGCAATCGACGGCCATCTGGTTCGGTCTTATTCGGAAGTTGCACGCTCAGCGGCCGGCGCAGCCGGCCGTGCCGTATCAAGACGCGCCCAGAAGTCCGCGGAACAGCGTTCCGCCCAGGCGATCATCTCCCAGTTCAGCACATAATGGCAATTGCGGCCGCGCGTGTCGCAGGTCAGGAGCCCTGCGTCCTTCAGAACCTGCAGATGCTGCGAAACGGTCGATTGGGCCAGCGGCAGGTGATTGACGATTTCACCGCAGCAGGCTTCGTTCGACAAAGCAAGCTTCTTGACGATGGCAAGCCGTGCCGGATGGCCAAGCGCTCGAAAGATCGCCGCCAGCTCCTCGCAAGACTCGAGGCAGGCCTTCGTCGCCGTGCAGGCCGTCTCCGGCGGCGCTTGCGTCCCGCTCATCGGGCGGTTCCTCGTTCACAATTGATTGTTTTCATCGTTGATATGCGATGAATGCCCACAAAAACAAGGGCTGAACGAAAAAGAGCGGGGACATGTCCGGACCCCGCCCCGCTCACTCGACCGAAACTGTTTCGATCAGCCGTTGTTCTCCGGCAGGGGTTTCCAGTTCAGATCCCCTTCCGGCGTCAGGAAGACCTGGCCCGGATAGATGAGATCCGGATTGCGGATCTGTTCCTGGTTTGCCTGATAGATCGTGGTGTAGCGGACGCCATGGCCGTAGAGCCGGCGGGAAATACGCCAGAGATTGTCACCCTTGCGGATGATGACGACGGGCAATGCCTTCTGCACTTCCACGTCCTGGCCTTCCGGCCCGGCACCGGCGCCGGACGCCACAACCTTGGTCAGAACGATCTGCTGGTCCTTCTCCTTTTCAAAGGTCACAGCGGCGCGGGCATCGACCGCATCGCCGTCGTTGCCGATCAGGTCCGCCCGGACTTCGACATTGCCTTCGGAGATGTTCTTGCTGCCCTGGACCAGCCATTTGCCGCCGGCATCGACCTTGGCCTCGCCCTGGAACTCGTCGCCGACATAGACCCGGACGGAAGAGCCGGGTGCGCCCGTACCGGCCACATAGACCTTGTCCTGTTCAGATTCAACCGCTTCGACCGTAACGGTCGGCGCATCGGGCGCCGCTTGCGGCGCCGCCACGGCTGGATCCGCAGACGATGCTTCAGCGGTCACAACGGGAGCGGCGGCCCCCTGATTGTCCTGCCCTTCCGGCGCGGAAGCGGAAGATCCGCCAGACGCCGTGGTTTCCTGCGTGGAAACCGGTGCTGCCGACGGCTGTGTCTCAACGGCGGCGACCTGTGGTTCCTCTGCGCGCGCACCAGTCGCGGACTTCACTTCCGGAGCTTCGACTACGACGGTCGCGCCTTCATCTGATTGCGGCGCAGAAGGCGCAGGCGACTGGCTATCTTCGGCGGCGGCCGTTGAGGCGCCGGAAGTGGTCGCTGCGCCAGCCTGCTCGTTTGTAGCAGCCGATGTTGCCTGGCCGGGGGTTGCATCGCTCGGCGCTGCGCTTGCCACCTGCTGTTCGCCGTTGGCTGTCGGCGTGGCGGCATCGGCCGCCGGAGCTTCGGCAGCGGCATTTGCCGAGGTTTCCGGAGCTGCAGGAGCCGCTTCCGCCACCTGTTGCACGCCGGCCGGCTTTTGCAGAATGTCAGACGGGCCATCCGGCGTATTCAGCACGATCAGCGGCTGTTCCTTACCGCCTTCAGGCAGCGAGACAGCGACACGTTCCCTGGACGTTGAAATGGGTGAGCCGGTATCGTCATGCACTTCCAGGCCCACATCGTAGTCGCCCGGTTTCAGCGGCTCGTCCAGAATGATGGTCCACTCGCCGGCTTCGTTGGCAATGCTCTTGCCGATCACGCTACCGTTTGCGGTCAGGGCGACGATTGCGCCGGCTTCCGACCGGCCCGCGACAACGGTCTCACCGGTCGGCTCCACTCCGACAACGTCGAATGTGGCGCTGATTCTGTCGGAACCTGGCGCAGGCGCCGCGTTTTCCGCGGTCTGGTCTTCGCTGTCAGCCGGAGCGTCCGCGGTGGCCGAAGGTTGAGCCTCCTCGCCCGTTTCCGCCGGAGCCACAGCCGTTGCAGGTCCGTCCTGGAACGGCAGCCGCCCCGTGTCGCGGTAGATGTAGCCGGCGGCCAGCGCGGCCAGCCCAACGGGCACGGCCACGATCAAAGTCCAGATGAGTGTCTTGTTATTCATTGTATTTCCTGCCGGGAGATCAGCCAGGCGATCCGGCGCTCTCCAATCCGTCCCCTGTTTCACCGCGATGCGGGTGCTTCGCCCCCCAGACCGGCACAAGGGCCTTCCCGGGCCAATTTTCTGCCGCCGGCATTCGGGCAATCTGCTCCATGCATAGCTGTCTTTTCCGGGCGCGGCAAGAAAACCTGCTTCAGAACCAAGGCCTTTCAAACAGAATGCTTGACCTTGCGCCGATCTGAATGCCACATCTTTGCGTCATGAATACGGTTTCTCAAAATCAGCTTACAAGCGTCTGCGTTTATTGCGGCTCCAGCTTCGGTTCGGACCCTGCCCACGAGGCCGCGGCAACGCGGCTCGGCCAGCTCATCGCCGAGGAGGGCCTCAGGCTCGTTTATGGCGGCGGCTCGGTCGGCCTGATGGGGACGGTCGCCAATTCGGCGCTCGATTCCGGCGGCAAGGTCACGGGCATCATTCCGCATTTCCTGGAAGAGCGCGAGGTGATGCTGGAGACGCTCGACGATCTGGTCATCACCGAGAACATGCATGAGCGCAAGCATCTGATGTTCCAGAAGTCGGACGCTTTCATCGCCTTGCCCGGCGGCATTGGTACGCTCGAAGAAGCCGTTGAAATGATGACCTGGGCCCAGCTTGGCCAGCATCACAAGCCGGTCGTGCTGGCCAATATCAACGGGTTCTGGTCGCCGCTCCTGGAACTTCTCGATCATATGCGCGCCCAAGGCTACATCCGGCCCGATACCGAGGTGCCCTATCTTGTCGCGCGAAAGGTGGAAGACATCCTGCCAATGCTGCGCAGGGCCCTGAGCGGAGATCATCTGTCCTCTTCCGAAGACTACGCCGCGGTAACCAAGCTTTAGAGCGCTCCAGCCTGATAGGATCGTTCCAATCCGGCCGGCGGCTCTGAAAAATTGGAATTAACCAAATTGAAGCCACAGGAGTTGGATAGTACGGTCGGGCCAAAAGCTGCGGAAACAGGCAACTCCATGCAAACTACTCTTCTGGTTGAAGACGCTGCGTTTTTCGAAAAGGCGATCGTCAAGAAGCTGCATGAAGTCGGTCGTCACCAGATCATGGTCGCGCGCAGTTATGAAGAAGCCGAAAACTGCCTCAACCTGCCGATCGGTGAGCCGGACCTTGCGCTGGTCGACCTGACCCTCCCGGATGCGCCCGACGGCGAGATCGTCGACCTGTGCGAAAAATGGAACATACCGACGATCGTCTTTACGAGCCGGTTCGATACCAAGACCCGCAGCAAGATGCTGGAAAAGGGCGTGATCGATTATGTGCTCAAGGATTCGCCGGGCAGCCTGAACTACGTTGCCGACCTCATCCGCAAACTCGCCCAAAACCCGAAGATCGGCATACTGGTGCTGGACGATTCAGGCGTTGAACGCGATGCCATTTCACGAATCGTCGCAAAGCACCTCTACAAGGTCTATCAGGCGGCTTCGACCGACGAAGCGCTGGCGATGCTGAAGGAGCACGGCGACATCAAGCTGGTGCTTGCCGACTATTTCATGCCCGACAAGGACGGCTTTGCGTTCCTGAAGGCGGTGCGGCGCGTTCATAATTCGGAAAAGGTCGGCGTCATCGGCATGTCTTCCTTTGCCAATCCGGACAACCGGGTGCGCTTCCTGAAATACGGTGCCGCGGATTTCGTGGACAAGAACTGTTCACCGGAAGAGCTGCTTTTGAGGGTGTCGCAAAACCTCGACTACATCTACCGCATCGAAGAACTGAACAACATGGCGATGCGGGACGTGCTGACGGGCCTCTATAACCGCCGCTATCTGTTCGACAAGGCGATCAAGTCGATCGGCACCTGGCCGGTCACTGAAGGAGGCGCACATTGGCTGGCGCTGCTCGATCTCGATTCCTTCAAGGCCATCAACGACTCGCTGGGCCACGATTTCGGCGACGCGGTCCTGACAAGTTTTGCCCGGCATCTGACGAAGCTCGCCAACAAGGACGACATCGTCGCCCGCCTCGGCGGCGACGAGTTCTGCATCGTCTTCTGCAACAAGGGCCGGGAAGAAGTCGTCGATGGGCTGCAGACCCTTCTCGACACGATCGAGTCGTCGCCGGTAAGACACGACGGCGACGAGCATCTCATGAAGACCAGCATCGGCCTCTCCTCCATCGAGCACGGCAAGGTCGGCGATGCCTTCAAGATCGCCGATCACCGGCTCTACTCGGCAAAGCGCAACGGCCGGGGCCAGTTGGTGGCCGCGGGCTGACCCTGCCAAGCACCCCGTCACCCGGCACACGCCGGTCGACGGTAGCGGCGCCAGCTGTCGAAGCTGAAGATCACCAGCGCCGCCCAGATCATCGCAAAGGCCATGAGCTTGGTCTGGTCCAGTGGCTCGCCCCACAGATAGACCGCCATCAGGAAGTGCATGGACGGCGCGAGATATTGCATCAGCCCGAGCATGAACAGCGGCAGGCGGCGTGCGGCCGAAGAAAAGCAGATCAGCGGCAGTGCCGTCACGATGCCTGTTCCGGCAAGCGCCAGCAGCACGGGCGGATCGTTCAGCACCAGCGAATCCAGTCCCCATGCCAGGTTCAGGAGCATATAGCCGGCCGCGAACGGAAACAGCAACAGCGTTTCCACCAGGAGGCCCGGGGTAGCCTTGACCGGTGTCACCTTGCGCACGTAACCATAGCCGGCAAAGGAAAAGGCCAGCACGAGCGACACCCAGGGAAGCCCTCCGGCGAGCACGGCCTGCAGCGCCACCGCCAGCACAGCAATCCCGACCGCGATCACCTGCCCCCTGGTCAGCCGCTCATGCAGCACAACAAGGCCGACAAGGATGCTCACCAGAGGATTGATGAAATAGCCGAGTGAAATGTCCAGAACGAGGTTATTGGCGATCGCCCAGACGAAGACCAGCCAGTTGACGGCGATGAAGCAGGCCGAAGCCGCCAGGCTCATCAGCACCTTCGGCTGACGAAAGACGTCGCGCACCTCGCCCCAGCGGCCACGCAGGTACAGGAAAAGGCCGACAAACAGCACCGACCACAGGATGCGGTGGGAGACGATGATATCCGCCGGCACGGAATCCGTCAGCTTGTAATAGGCCGGGAGGAAGCCCCACATTCCGTAAGCCGCAAGACCGAAGAGAAGGCCCTGGCGGAAGTCGGCATTCGCCTCGGCGGTCGGCGCCGTCTGCGACATCGGTTTGCCTTTCTAAAGCATTCACCCAACACGCTTTATCTGTCTGTTTGACGCACGTCTTGTTGCCTAGAGCCGGTAGCCACTTGTTCGCGACATGCTCCGGCACTCGGCAGGCGCGCGAGCCTGTCAGCCCGCGTTCGCTTTCATGAGCGCGAATGTGATGGAATCGACAAGGGCCTGGAATGAGGCATCGACGATGTTGGAGGATACGCCGATCGTGAACCAGCGCCGGTGGGTGACCGTGTCGTGGCTCTCGATCAGAACGCGGGTTACCGCGCCGGTCCCACCATTGAGGATACGGACCTTGTAGTCAATCAGTTCCAACCCTTCGATGGCAGACTGATACTTGCCGAGGTCCTTTCGCAGCGCCATGTCGAGGGCATTGACCGGGCCGTTACCCTCGGCAACCGACATGCGTGTCTCCCCGTCGACATCCACCTTCACCACCGCCTCCGACACGGTTACAAGGTCGCCGATGGCATTGAAGCGGCGCTCGACCATGACCCGGAAGGACTCAACCGCGAAGAAGCGCGGCACCTCACCCAGTTCGCGCCGGGCAAGCAACTCAAAGGATGCATCGGCAGCTTCATAGGCATAACCTTCCGCCTCGCGTTCCTTCACCCTGGCCAGCAACCGGTCGAGACGCGGATCGGCCTTGTCGACAGTAATGCCTACACGGGCGAGTTCACCCAGCAGGTTGCTCTTGCCGGCCTGATCGGAAACCAGTACGCGGCGCTGGTTGCCGACGCTTTCCGGGGTCACGTGCTCATAGGTCTGCGGATCCTTCAGGATCGCCGAGGCATGGATGCCGGCCTTTGTTGCGAAGGCGGTCTCGCCGACGTACGGCGCCTGCCGGTCCGGCGAGCGGTTGAGGATCTCGTCGAAGGCGTGGGAGATCGCCGTGATGTTCGTGAGCTGGGCGTCGCTGACGCCGATCTCGAACCGGTCGGCAAAGGCCGCCTTCAGCTTCAGCGTCGGGATCAGAGTGATGAGGTTGGCATTGCCGCACCGCTCGCCGAGGCCGTTCAGCGTGCCCTGGATCTGGCGGACGCCAGCATCCACGGCGGCCAGCGAATTGGCTACCGCGTGGCCAGTGTCGTCATGGGTATGGATACCGAGATGCGTTCCCGGCACCACTTCCTGCACTTTCGTGACGATGTCGAAGATCTCGTCCGGCAACGTGCCGCCATTGGTGTCGCACAGCACGATCCAGCGGGCACCGGCATGATAGGCGGTGCGGGCGCAGTCGAGCGCGTAGCCCGGATTGGCCTTGAAGCCGTCGAAGAAATGCTCGCAGTCGATCATCGCCTCCTTGCCGGCGGCAATGGCGGCGGTGACCGTCTCGTAGATCGAATCGAGGTTATCCTCGTTGCTGCAGCCGAGGGCCACACGCACGTGATAATCCCAGGCCTTGGCGACGAAACAGCAGGCGTCGGCGCTCGATGCGAGGACTTCCTGCAGGCCCGGATCGTTGGCAGCCGAGCGCCCTGCCCGCTTGGTCATCCCGAATGCGGTGAAGGTGGCCGACTTCGTGCGCTTTTCGGAGAAGAATTCAGTGTCCGAGGGATTGGCGCCCGGATAGCCACCCTCGACGTAATCGACCCCGAGCCGTTCCAGAAGTTCGGCAACGACGACCTTCTCGTTCATGGAGAAGTCGACACCGCTCGTCTGGGCGCCGTCGCGCAGCGTCGTGTCGAATAGATAAAGGCGTTCCTTGGTCATGTGCGGTTCCTGGGACGAAGTCTTGGACGTGGTCCGGGCGGCTTGCGGGCCACGATTGTCATATGTCATTTGCGCGGGGCTCGACCGGCGGCCAAGTGTCCGTGTCGTGATCAGGGTGCTGGAAGGACACGAGCGTCGCCAGGAAAGGCGCCGCCTCCATGTCGTCCTCGGTCACCCGTTCCGGGATCTCCGCCATCCGGTCGGTAAACGGCAGCTTCGCCTCGACACCGAACTGGATCACCGGCGGAGCGGCTGCCGGATCATCGAAAGCACCGATTGCGAGCGCTATGCCGTCCGGCGCCTCGTAGGTCAGCGGCGTGCCGCAATCGGCGCAAAAGCCACGCGCGGCATGGTTGGAACTTTGAAAATGCTTCAACCTTCCACGCGTCCAGGCAAGCTTCGCCGCATCCGGAACGCTGACAAGCGGTGCATAAAGACCACCGAAAGCTTTCTGGCACATGCGGCAGTGGCAAATCGAGGCTTCTCCGAGAGGCCCTTCTACCCGGAACCTTACCGCGCCGCACTGGCAACCGCCGGAATGAACTTGCACCATCACTTCCTCACCTGTCGCTTGCCGGCCAACGGTCCGTGTCGTGATCCGGATGCTGGCGGTTGGTTGATGAAACATCTTCAATCCCGCCGGGCAGATCATCGCGGTTGGAGCCGGTTTCGGAAAGCGCGAAAAGTTCGGCATAGAACGGCACGCGCCCCTCCACGCCCGACTGCTCGACCGGCGTCACCGCCGCAACATCGTCCAGGCTTCCATGGGTGATCGAGATATGACTGCTGCCGACAGTGTCGAATGCGAGCGGCGTGCCGCACTGACTGCAGAATCCGCGGCGGACCGGCTCGGAGGAATGAAACCAGCTTGGTTCGCCACGGGTCCATTCAAACTTTTCCTTGCTTGCGCCGATCAATGGCAGGAAGAAATTTCCAGACGCCTTCTGGCACATGCGGCAGTGACACAGATGCGGATACATCGCCTCCCCGCGCATTCGATACCGCACAGCCCCACACTGGCAGCCACCGGTGAGAGGTTTGCCTGCTTCCCTCATCAGCACTGCTCCTTGCCGCAAGCGTCCAGGATTTGACGGCAGACCCCATCGAGGTCTTCCCGGATCGCCGAATTCCAGATGCGCAGGACGGTCCAGCCCAATTGCGCCAGCTTTTCATCGCGTGCTTTATCTCGGAGAAGCCCACGCTCTTCCCCGTACTGCGAACCGTCCAGTTCAACGATCAATCGATAAGCCGGTGCGGCGAAGTCGACGATGTATCCGGCGATAGGCAGTTGCCGTCGGAAGGCAATCCCTTCAAGCCGATGCGCTCTGATCGCTTGCCAGAGCTTCTTTTCAGTCTCTGTCATGTCGGAGCGTAGGCGCTTTGCGTTCGCCCTCAGGTTTTCCGAGACTTTCCGATGCACCATGTATCGCGTCCCTTTCTGGAACCGATACTCAGCATATGACGCGAAGACTGCATACCCCCCTCCGTCCGCTAGCGCGGACATCTCCCCCTCAAGGGGGGAGAGAGGAATCCGTTGCAATCTTCCGTAGCGAAACACGTTACCTGTACAAGTCGTCTTTTCGTGAAACAGACACCCAAGCTCGTTTCGGCGCAACCATCTCGCACGGCTTCTCTGCAGACGCCCCTCTCCCCCCTTGAGGGGGAGATGCCCCAAAGGGGGAGAGGGGGGGGTACCCAGCCTCTCCGCCGGGCACGGTCTCACCGCTTGACCTCCCAGGTTGTCACCCGCTCGCCGGTTGCCGAGTCTTTTGAATCCTTTAGGAGGATTCCCTGAGACGTCAGGTCATTGCGAATGGCGTCGGCCTCGGCCCAGTTCTTGGCGTTGAGCGCCTCGAGACGACGGTTGATGGCGGCAAGGATCTGCGTTTCGTCGATGCCCGACAGATCCGCCTTCACGGGGCGGACACCCATAAGCGCCGCAGAGGCGGAATAAACCTCCAGCTTCGCGGGGTCCTTGGCCGCTTCTACCGCGAGACCGTGCAGAACCTGGATGGCCGCAGAGGTGTTGAGGTCGTCCAGCAGCGCGTCCAGAACCTCTCCGGCCGGCGCCACATCGGTGTTGACCGGGTCCGGCCAGCGGGCAAGCAGGTTCTCCGCTTCTTCGAGCTTGCGCAGGGAGAAGTCGATGGGCTCGCGGTAGTTGGTCATCAGCATGGCGAGGCGCAGCACTTCGCCCGGCCATTTGCGGCCGCCGAAACTCTCCGTCTCCAGCAGTTCCTGGATGGTGAAGAAGTTGCCCTCGGACTTGGACATCTTCCGGCCTTCGACCTGCAGGAAGCCGTTGTGCATCCAGTAATTGGCCATAACCCTGGTGCCATGGGCGCAGCGTGACTGGGCGATCTCGTTTTCATGATGCGGGAAGATGAGGTCGAGCCCTCCACCGTGAATGTCGAACACCTCGCCGAGGTGATGCGCGCTCATCACCGAGCACTCGATGTGCCAGCCGGGCCGGCCACGGCCCCAGGGGCTGTCCCAGCCGGGCTCCTCTTCCGAAGAAAGCTTCCAGAGCACGAAGTCGCCCGGATTTTTCTTGTGCGCGTCGACGGCGATGCGCGCCCCGGCGAGCTGTTCATCCAGCTTGCGCTTTGAAAGACCGCCATAGTCCGGCATCGACTGGGTGTCGAACAGGACTTCCCCGCCGGCCTGATAGGCATGCCCCTTCTCGATCAGCGCGGCGATCATCTTCACCATGCCGTCGATATGCTGTGTCGCGCGCGGCTCGAAGGTCGGCTCCAGGACGCCGAGAGCCTTGATGTCCTTGTGATACTGGTCCGCCGTCCTTTTCGTCACCAGCGCGATCGCATCGTTGAGCGCCATCGACGGATGATCGCGCAGGGCCCTGGCGTTGATCTTGTCGTCGACGTCGGTGATGTTGCGCACATAGGTGACGTGCTCTGCGCCGTAGAGATGGCGCAGCAGGCGAAACAGCACGTCGAAGACGATCGCCGGGCGGGCATTGCCGATATGGGCGTAATCATAGACAGTCGGGCCGCAGACATAGAGACGCACATTCCCGTCATCGATCGCCCGAAAGTCCTCCTTCTGGCGCGTCAATGTGTTGGTGAGCTTCAAGCCCTTGAAAGTGCCGGATGTCCCTGTCTCAGCGGCGCTCATGTCAAACGGTCTCCTGGCCGGCTGGCCGGGCGGTCCGTCTCAGAGGAATTTTTGCCAAGAGGGAACGGCCACAGCCAGCGGTGTCGCTAGCTGCAAATAATGGTGATCGAAATGATGTTCCGTGTGGCCGTCATCATGGACCGCTTTATGGACCGGAAAACGGAAGCCGGTCAAGGCTGCATTTGCGCCGAAATCGCCATATCCCGCGCCTGCGGCGTTGGCGCTTCATCCCAAACACACTAGAGTTCCTCCATTGGGAATCAGAGGGGGAATTTCCGATGCTATGCATTCGGTCCGGACGTCACAGAGGTGCAGGCTTCATTCTGGCACTGGCTTTGGCCTTACCGCTAACACCGGCGCTCGGCCTCACCCCCGTTCAGGCTCAAGAGCCGTCACAGGTGCAGGCGCCGACAGCGACCGAGACCCAGGTCGTCCCTTCTCCGGTTTTCAAGGAGCCTGAAACTCCGATCGCGCAGGCCATCCAGGCGGCGGTCACGCCGGAACTTGCCGAAGGGCTTGTGCTTTATTACGGCGAACGTGCCTATGCGCCCGTCTGGTTGAACGAGGCGGGCCTTACCGAAAACGCCCACCTCACCATCGCCGCCATGGCAGCGGCAAACGACCATGCGCTAAATCCCAACAACTACGACCCGCTCGGGCTGCTGCAACAGTCGGAAGCGGCGCAAAGCAAGGAAGACTGGGCCCGTTTCGACATCGGGCTCTCCGTCCAGTTCCTGCGTTACGCAACCCATTTGTCCTCGGGCCGGGTCCAGCCGAACAAGATCAACAACGCACTGAACATCTTCCCCGACCGGCCGGAGCCGCAGATCCTTTTCAAGAACGCCGAGCAGGCGGTCGATTTCAGCGCCTTCCTGGAGAGCCTCGCACCGCAATCGGACAATTATGCACGCCTGAAGCGGCGCCTTGCCCAGTTCCGGGAAAAGGCGGCCCAGGGTGGCTTTACGCCTGTTCCCGACGGCGAAGTGCTGAAGCCCGGCATGACCGATCCCCGGATCGAGACCCTGAGGCTGCGGCTGATGGAAGAGGACATTCCAGGGGCCGAGGCGCATGCGGGCGATATGTATGACGGCACGCTGGTCGAGGCGGTCAAGCTCTTCCAGGAATATCACGGCCTCGACGCGGACGGCGTGATCGGCAAGGCAACGCTCGCCCAGCTAAACGTGCCGATCAACGACAAGCTCATCCAGATGGAGCTCAACATGGAGCGCCGCCGCTGGATGCCGGATGACCTCGGCGCGTTCTACGTCTTCGTCAACCTCGCCGACCAGAACCTGAAGGTGGTTCGCAACGGCAAGACGATCCACACGACGAGGGTTGTCGTCGGCAAGCCGTATCATGCAACGCCGGTCTTTTCCGACAGGCTTGAATATGTCGAGATCAACCCCTTCTGGAACGTGCCCTATTCCATCGCCACCAAGGAATACCTGCCCAAGCTCAAGCAGAACTCTGCTGCCCTCAGCGGAAAGAACATCCGCGTCTTTCAGGAAGGCAACGAGGTCGCGCCGACGCAAGTAGCCTGGAACAGCTATTCCGGGGGCAACTTCCCGTTCCGCCTGCGCCAGGATCCGGGCGACGACAATGCGCTCGGCCGGATCAAGTTCATGTTCCCGAACCAGTTCAACATCTACATCCACGACACGCCGTCCAAGTCCCTCTTCGCTCGGGCCGAGCGCGCCTTCAGTCACGGATGCATCCGGGTTTCCGATCCGTTCGGCCTCGCCGATGTCCTTCTGGCCGACAACAACGCAGCGCCGGGACATTGGGAAGGGATCAGGGACAGCGGCCAGCGCACAGTCGTCAAACCTACGGTCGCCATTGACATCCATCTCACCTACCTCACGGCGTGGATGAACAAGGACGGATCCACCCATTTCAGAAAGGACATCTACGGACGCGACGAGGTGCTTCTGGATGCGCTGCGAACGGCGATGACGCAGAACCTGTGACTTCTTAAGTACTTGAAAAGACGAGGATTTCCTTTCGTTTACCTATCTGAACGGTAGCTGAATGGGGCACTCAGCATGGGTTCAAGGCGCGCCGCCTATTCTCCAGTCAATCGAAACGGATTGCCATCTGGAGACCACCATGCTGAACCGCCTATTCGTAATTCTTTTCCTCGGCCTGCTGTTCGGCGGCCCGTTTGCCGCGATCGTTGCCATCACCGACGGCACCCAGGCGTTCGGCCAGGAAGCCCAGCAGAAGGGCATGTGCCTGACGACCGGCACGGGCTGCGGCAACGGCAACATCATCGTCACGGTCGCCGGCCGGATTTAACGGCGGATAGACAGGCGGCGTCTCTTAAGCATGCTTGCAGTTTCCGACGTTGTTTGGCAATGTTGCGCGATGGACTATAAAGCACTTGAAGATAAAGCAGAATCTGCGGCGGAGTTCTTGAAGATGATGGCATCCGCGCCGCGTCTGCTGCTCATGTGCCTTGTTCTGGAAGAGGAGCGCTGCGTCAGTGAACTTGCCGAGAAGACCGGCATGCGCATGCCGACCGTCTCCCAGCAACTGGCACTGTTACGCGCGCAAGGGCTGGTGACCACCCGCCGGGAAGGCACCACCATCTATTACCGCCTCGCCAGCGAACCGGTCAAAGACATCATGGCGATGCTCTACAAGCATTTCTGTGCAGGCACCGACCTGCCGGTCGCACGGCATCTGGAAACGCTGGAAGCGGAGTGACCGCGCCCTCACCTTTCCCTAGCCCATCTTCCTCATTGTCTCAACGACAGACGTACGTCTGTCTTTCGCGCCGGTCAGCCGACATTCTCTGCGTCATATTATATGGCGCCGGCGAGATTGCCTTCCCTATCCTGAAAGAAAAACAGCTCGTCTGCACCGTCGATGCGGAAAGCCGCATGATGCCCCAGACGTGAAGAAGGTCATCACCTTCGGAAGAACGCAATCCTCTTGTGAAAATGCGGCTGAATGGAGCAAGCGGCCCATCCTTCGAGACGGCCTTACGGCCTCCTCGGGAAGAGGATGAGTTGATCGTCGTGCTGAAAAAGGCGCTCACACGTTCATCCCCCATCCTGAGGAAGCGCGCAGCGCTGTCTCGAAGGATAGGCCACTTGCTCCCAAGGCCACCCGTCACAACCGTTCGCGTGGGACTTTCCTCACGCCAGGCCAGAATAAGCAGGAGCCTTTTCCGGCATCAGTCCTTGACGAAGTCGCCGCATTTCGGCGGCATCTGATCGCCCCACGGCATCAGCGGCACTGTCGATGTCGAGTTTTTCGGGCTTCCCTCGATCAGCTTGTCCGAATAGACGAGATAGACCAGAACGTTGCGCTTGGCGTCGCAACCGCGCACGATGCGCATCTTCTTGAACATGAAGGACCGGCGCTGGCGGAACATTTCCTCGCCCTGTTCGAAATTCTCCTTGATCGTCACCGGGCCCACCTGACGGCAGGCCAGAGATACGTCCGAGACTTCTTCCGCGACACCTAGCCAGCCGGAAACACCACCCTTTTCCGGCACGGTGAAATGGCAGGAGACACCTTCCACGATCGGATCGTCGATCGCATAGGTTGCCAGCTTGTGATCCGGGGTCAGGAATTTCCAGACGGTCGATTTCTTGAAAATGAGATCGGGTTCGTCCGCACCGAAAGCTGCACCCGCAGCGGAAACAGCGAGTGAAAGGGCGATGGCGGCGGCGGTCGGAAAACGCATGAAAATCCTCCGGATCGTGGAACTTCCCACATGTAGGGATCGCTCATGTGCGATCAAGCGCCACTAAAAACAAAGCGCGCGCCCGAAGGCGCGCGCGATCCCTGCCCCGACTTGCCTGGCCTGAAAGGGTCAGCGGGCGTGCTCGAGCACCTTGTCGGACTTCGCGTCCTCTTCAAGGATATCGTCTTCCGACAAGTCGAGCGCGTTTTCGTCATCGTCACTTGCGTCAAGCGCCAGCGAGGCTGCAAAATCGCTGTCCGACACCAGGTCCGAGGTTTCCGGAGCCTTGTCCGCATCTTCCCCGGCAGTGCTCGTTGCGTCCGCGCTATCCTGTGGTGCCGCCGCGTCGGCAGTCTCGTCGGTCACCTCTCCCGGAATTGCCTGAGCGGCCTGCGTTGCCCCGCCAAGGGCATCATAAAGGTCGGCGATCCGCTCCCGGGTCCATACCTGGGGCTGGTCGAGGCCAAGCGCCTCGTCATAGGCACGGGCAACGGATACCGGCAGATGGAAGTCAAAATCGGACTTCGATCCGAAGCGGTGTGCCAGCGCATCGTGAACCGCATGGAAGGTGTCCTTGAGGCCGAGCCTCTGCTCGACGCAGGCAGCGGCGGCGTCCCGCAGGGTGACGACGAAATCCCGGGTGGTCTCGACAGCTTCCGCGACGGCCTGGGGACCGACAGCGGCCCGGCCGCGTCCGGGAACAAGCGCGGTCGGCCGGAAGGCTGTGATGCGGTCGAGCGCCCGCGGCCAGTCGGCAAGGTGAGCATCGCCACAATAGGGCACGGCCGCCTTCTGCACCAGATCACCGGCATAGATCACGCCACTCTGCGGCACCCAGACCACCAGATCGCCCATCGTATGGGCCCGGCCCAGATGCATAAGCCGCACTTCCACGCCCCCGAGATCAATCGTCATGGACGAGGCGATCGTCATCGTCGGGGATACGACGCCGGCATTCGATGACAGGCCGGAAAAGAGCTTCGGATCCCGGTTGCGGGAAACACGGATCTCCTCTTCCCCGCGCGTGTCCATCATCCGGCGGGTTAGGTCCGAGGCAATCACCTCGCCCGCTTCGAAGGTGGAAGTGCCGAGAGAATTTTCTGCATGGAAATGGGTCAGAACGACGGACTTGACGGGTTTGTCGGTCCGTTCGCGGATCTTTTCCAGAACCTTCCCGGCCAGCGCCGGCGTTGCCTGACCGTCGACGACGAGAACGCCGCGATCGCCGATCACCACACCCGTGTTGGTGCAGCCGTCGGCACTATAGACGTAGCAGCCGGGGCCGAGTTCCTCGAACCGTTCGTTCGCTCCCCGGACGGCTTGCGACTTGTTCGTCATGTCTACCATTGCGGTCTCGCTTTCCTGCCAGTTGCCTGACGACTTGTTTCGCCGCGCGCGCTTGAATACACGCTTTTTCCTGTTGACTGCAGCGTCTCAGCTTCAGGGTCTGATTCGCAATTTTTCACTCGTGAAATCCTTAACAATTCCCTGCTTATCAACAGATAGGTCCGCCAATTCGCCATCGTTCGTCTGCACTGGCCCAAGCTCTCCGCAATGCTTGCTTTCGGGACTGTCAATTTTGCCCGTTTACCGGGTTGTCTTTCCCCGGTACTTCGTTTGGATATACTTGCTAGTCGCAGAAAATGGCCGGATCACGGCAGCATTCTTCTGTTTCGCAAGCAGGCTTAACGATATTCAAGAGGCACCGGCTTCCCATGCCCGGCAACAGGAAGAACCAGACGCGGCAAGGAACCGCAAAGGCGGCGGCCAGACCGGTCCTCCGGCTGAGCGGTTTTCTGCCCTACAGGCTCAATCATCTGGCGGAAACGGTCAGCCGGTCGTTCTCGCGCATCTACGCCGAAAAATACGGCATCGGCATACCCGAATGGCGCGTCATAGCCACGCTCGGGGAATATGACACCATGACCGCCCGCGATATCAGCCAGGCGACGTCGATGCACAAGACCAAGGTCAGCCGCGCCGTCGCGGCACTGGAAAAACTGGCCCTCGTGCAACGCGTGCGCAATCCGGCTGACCAGCGTGAACAGGTGCTGCGGCTAAGCCCCGAGGGCGAGGAAGTCTATGCCGACATCGTGCCGCAGGCCCTTGCCTACTCCGCGAAACTGGAAGACGCGCTGACTGCGGAACAGAAGGCGCTCCTGAATGATCTGTTCGACCGCCTGCACAAGGCGGCCGAGACAAGCGAAAGCGGCTGAAACCCGCCGCTCCCGAAGCCGGCGCCATTAACCTAACGTCAGAGCTTTCGTTGCTATTGATAGGAGCAACAGCGATACTAAGCCCTGGAGCCGATACGGCGCGGGGAAACGCTGTAGGGGATGGGTGATGAGACGTTGCTGGCCTGACAAGACCGGATTTCTGGTGCGCGCAATCGCGTTCGGCGCCGGTTTGGTCCTGTTGGGAAGCGCCGCAAACGCCGCCAGCTGCTCCAGCCTCAGATCGGAACTCAGCCGACTTGAGGCAGGTTCCTCGGCACAGTCCCCGACTGCAAGCAAATGGAGCGCGGCGAAAGCCGCGCAGCAAAAGGCGATCAATGCGGCCGAGCGGGATGCCAGCTATTTCGGCTGCGCCACCTCCGCAAGCGACAAGTGTTCCGGCCTCAACGCCAAGATCAAACGCATGAAGGCCAATCTCGCCGCCATCGAGCGTCAGCTCGCCAAGGCCGGCGGCGGCTCTTCCGGCAATGCAAAACGCGTGCGCCAGATCCATTCAGCGCTCGACCGACAGAATTGCAATAGTCCGCAGGCCACCCGCGAAGCCAGCCGGCAAGGCTCCGGCGACGACGCACCGCGGTCTCTCTTCGCGCGCCTCTTTAATCCGCAGCCTCAGGCCGAACCTGTCGCAGCCACCACTGGGGACCGGGAAATCGCGACGGTGCGCAAGCAGACGCAGAGTGCGTCGAACCGTTATCGCATACCCTCCGGCGGCACGTTCCGAACCCTGTGCGTGCGCACCTGCGACGGTTATTTCTTTCCGGTGAGTTATACGGCGCCGAAGGACCAGTTCGCCTATGACGCGTCGCGCTGCAACGAAATCTGCCCGGCGGCCGAGACACATCTTTATGTCTATCGAAATCCGGGCGGCGACCAGTCGCAGATGATGTCCCTCGCCGGCGACCTCTATTCCGACCAGCCTTTCGCCTATCGCTACAAGAGCGAATATGTGGAGGGCTGCAGCTGTCGTTCGGCACGACAGACGAAACGGCAATCCGCCTGGACCGAAGTCGGCACCGGCGGCGGAAGCCGGATCTTTTTGTCCGACATCAGTGCCGGCGTGCCGCGACGCACGCTGACGCCGAGCCGCGGCGGCACGTTCGAAGAGGAAAACGACCTGCCCTCGCCGCTTTTGCGCACGCCGCTCACCCGGGCGCAATTGCCACGCTACGAAGATCCGGACACGCTGATGAACCTGGAACAGGGCTTCGACGTAACCAAGAGCCTGGACCTCGCGGCCGTCCGCCTGGACCGTACGCCCGGCCTTCTCGAGGAGGCTGGCGAAACAAGCGACGGGCTGCCAGTCCTGTCGGTCCGCTCCGGGGCCAAGGACGATGGCGACGAAGTTGCAGCCTTCGCGCCGGTGTTCAAGCCGGCAGACGAAGGACTTCAGCCTGCCAGCGAGCGCAAGGGCCCTGTCAGGGTAGTCGGTCCAGAATATTTTGTCGCCCAATAAGGGGCAACAGCATTTTCATGTCAGGCCCGTGATCCATGCCGGTCAGGACGCGGCGCAGTGGCATGAAGAGCGTCCGGCCCTTGCGGCCCGTCGCTTCTTTCAGCGCGGAGGTCCAGGCACCCCAGCTCTCCTCCGTCATCTCGCCGTCGGGCAGGAACTCCTTCGCCTTAGAAACAAATTCGGCATCTTCCGCCTCGATCTTGGTTTCGACGGGACCGGCAATGATCTGCCAGTAGTGCCTTGCATCGGCGACGGTCTCGCAGTTGCCGCGCACAGTTTCCCAGAAGGCGGCGTTCGGGCGAATGCCGAGGCTGACCAGCCGTTCCTGCACAGCCTCGAAGGGCAGTTCGTGCACCAGCCTGGCATTGAGGCTCTTCAGTTCATCCGGGTCGAACTTGGCCGAAGAGCGGGAGACGCTTGCGAGGTCGAATTTTTCGACCAGCGCTTCCATGCTCGCGACAGGCTCGACCGCCTGGCTCGTCCCGGTGAGGACGGCAAGCGAGGCAACCGCCATCGGCTCCAGCTCGGCCTCGCGCAGCGAGCCGATGGAGAGCGCACCCTTGCGCTTTGAAAGGCCTTCGCCATCGATGGTCGTCAGCAGGTTGTGATGGCCAAAGACCGGAGGTTTTGCCCCCAATGCCTCGAAAATGGCGATCTGCACCCCGGTGTTCGAAACGTGATCCTCGCCGCGGATAATATGGCTTATCTCCATGTCGATGTCGTCGACGATCGACGTGAAGGTGTAAAGATAGGACCCGTCCGCGCGCACCAGAACCGGATCAGACATGGAGGCAAGATCGATGGTTTGCTCGCCCCGGCAGAGATCCGACCAGGCGACATCGGTGCGTTTCGTCTCGAAGGGATCGCCGTCGTGGTTCGGCAGCACGAAGCGCCAGTGGGGCTTGCGGCCCTCCGCCTCGAATGCAGCCCTTTCCTCTTCCGTCTGTCTGAGCCCTGCGCGGTCATAGACCGGCGGGCGACCGAGAGCGCGCTGGCGTGAACGGCGGCGTTCCAGCTCCTCCCGGGTCTCGTAGCAGGGATAAAGCAGCCCTGCGTCCCTCAGCTTTTGCGCGGCTGCGTCGTAGCGGTCGATCCGGTCCGACTGACGCTCGATACGGTCGGGGTCGATGCCGATCCAGCGCAGGTCCCTTTCGATCGAGTCGGCGTATTCCTGCTTCGAACGCACAAGGTCCGTGTCGTCAAAGCGCAGAATGAACCGGCCGCCCTCCTTCCTGGCAAAGAGCCAGTTATAGAGAGCCGGACGGATGTTGCCGATGTGGATGTGGCCGGTCGGCGACGGCGCAAAGCGTACAGTGACAGTCATGGCGATGAGGTAGCGCGGCTCCGGTCCGCCAGCAACTTAAAAAAGCGGCAATCTGCATCAAGAGTGCCGTTCCTCCCGGTAGGCTCTCGCGACCAGAGCCAGAATGCCGCTGAAGAGAAGGCAATAGAGGCCCATCGCCGTGACCTGCCTGTCGAATTGGACGCCGAGATCGATCAGCCAGCCGACAAGGCCGGGACCGGCGGCAGACGCAAAGACCATGGCGGAAAAAGCGACGGAGCGGATGGCACCCATGTGGCGCGTGCCGTAGACCTCCGGCCAGAAGGCGCCGACAAGCGTGCTGTTGAAGCCGTTGGAAACGCCGACGAGAAGCATGAAGACAAAAGCTGCGACGGGAGCGTGGAAGTTGGCGAGGACAAAGCAGGCGATGGTCAGCGGCAACAGGGTGAAGGGCAGCAGCTGACGGGCCGAGAAACGGTCGATCAGCGGCCCGATCACCAGAGAGGCGCAGACGACGCCTGAGGCCATCAGCAGGAAGGCGCTGGCAAAAAGCTCCAGCGTCCAGCCGCGCAGTTCCACCAGATAGACCTGGTGGAAGAAGATCGAGGTGCCGATGAAGGCCGGCGCGTTGACGCCGAGATTGACCAGCCAGAATCTCGTGTCCCGCAAAGCCTCGGCCCGCGTCCATTGCCGCCCTTCCGGCTTTGCCGACGCGACCTCCAGGGCACTCGGGATCCTGTCCTTCGCCAGAAGGATCATCAGCACCGGCAGTGCCACCAGCATCAGAACGGCGGTGGACGCCGTCCAGGCGCCGCGCCAGCCGAAGGCGTTGCTCAGCACCACGAAGCAAAGCGGAAACAGGGCTTCCGCCGTCGGGAAACCGAGAACGGCAATGGAGACGGCCCGGCCGCGCTGCGCCGAAAACCAGCGGCCGGCCGCCGTGATCGAGGTATGGGTCATCATGCCCTGCCCGCAAAGGCGCAGACCATAAAAAGCCAGCCCCACCATCCAGACCGAAAACGTGTTCGCCATCGCCAGGCAGAAGAGTGCGAGACCGGTCACGACAACGAAAGCAATCCGCTGCACCGGAAAATGATCAAGGCTACGGCCGACATAGGGAAGCGTCAGGGCACTGCCGAGTGTCGCCACCATATAGAGCAGCCCGAGGTCACCATGGCTGAGGCCGAATTCCGCACGCAGGTTCCCGCCGGAGAGCGAAATGAAAAAGGTTTGGCCGAAGCCGGAAAAGACTGCCAGCAGGTAGCTGGCCGCGAGCCAGCGTGCATTTTCTCGCAGGAAGGTCAGGTAGGACATCGGGACTGGGTTTTCTTTCAGAAAGCAAACTTGTTTGCTGCGAATTAAATCCTCATCCTGAGGAAGCGCGAGAGCGCTGTCTCGAAGGATGGGCCGCTTGTTCCGGAATTCGTGGCCCATCCTTCGAGACGGGCCTTACGTCCCTCCTCAGGATGAGGGTGATTGTTCTGCGAGTGCCGAGCGCTGCCCGTTGCTAAAAACCTAGGTGACAGGAACAGGCCAAGATACGAGCGCTATCTCCAGTACGAGAATTTGAAATAGTCCAGCTGCCTCAGGACCGGTCGCGGAAGCGGTTGGTGATCGGATAACGGCGATCCTTGCCGAAATTGCGCTCGGTGATCTTCACGCCGGGAGGCGCCTGGCGGCGCTTGTATTCGGCGACGTAGAGAAGATGTTCAATGCGGTGGATCAGCGCCCGGTCATGGCCGCGCTTCTCGATGTCGCTGACCGACATCTCGTCCTCGACGAGGCATTCCAGGATATCGTCGAGCACCTCATAGGGCGGCAGGCTGTCCTGGTCGGTCTGGTTTTCGCGCAGTTCTGCCGTCGGCACCTTGGTGATGATGTTTTCAGGAATGACCTCGCCGTCCGGTCCGAACAGGCCCTCCGGCCGGTTGGCGTTGCGCCATCCGGCGAGATGATAGACCTGGGTCTTGTAAAGATCCTTGATCGGATTGTAGCCGCCGTTCATGTCGCCATAGAGCGTCGCATAGCCGACCGACATTTCCGACTTGTTGCCGGTGGTCATGACCATGCGCCCGAACTTGTTGGATACGGCCATCAGGATGACGCCCCGGGTCCGCGACTGCAGGTTTTCCTCCGTGGTATCCTCGTTGGTGCCGGCGAAAAGCCCGCCGAGTGCGGAGCGGAAGCCCTCCACCGGCTCAGAAATCGGAACCGTGTCGTAGCGGATGCCGAGAGCTTTTGCGCAGGCGGCGGCATCCGAGATGCTCTCTTCCGACGTGTAGCGGTAGGGCAGCATGATCGCATGCACCTTGTCGGCGCCGAGCGCGTCCACGGCCATCGCCGCGCAGATGGCGCTGTCGATACCGCCGGACAGGCCCAGGACAACACCGGGAAAGCCATTCTTCCTGACATAGTCGCCAAGGCCGAGAACGCAGGCGCGCCAGTTGGCCTCGTCAAGGTCCGGCAGCTTCGTCACCTCGCCGTTCTCGCAGATCCAGGTGTCGCCGTCGCGTATCCAGTCGCTGATGCCGATCGCCGTTTCGAATTGCGGCATCTGGAACGCAAGCGAGCGGTCGGCATGAAGCGCGAAGGAGCCCCCGTCAAAGACGAGCTCGTCCTGGCCGCCGAGCTGATTGCAATAGATCAGCGGCAGGCCGGTCTGAACGACGCGGGAGACCACCACCTGCAGCCGGTGTTCGGCCCGGTGCTCCCAGTAGGGAGATCCGTTCGGCACCAGGAGCAGCTCCGCCCCGGTCTCCTCGAGGCATTCGCAGACCTCGTCGTTCCAGATATCCTCGCAGATCGGCAGGCCGATGCGCACCCCGCGGAAGTCCACGGGTCCCGGCAGCGGACCGGCGGCGAAGACACGCTTTTCGTCGAAGACGCTGTAATTGGGCAGATCGTATTTGGTCCGAACCGCCTTGATTTCGCCGCCGTCGAGCAGAAGCGCGGCGTTGTAGACCTTGCCCTTCTCGTCCCGCCAGGGTGTCCCCAGCACAAGACCCGGACCGCCGTCCGCCGTTTCCTTCGCCAGCGTTTCGGCCGCTTCCATGCAGCGGCGCACGAAGGCCGGTTTCAACACCAGGTCTTCCGGAAGATAGCCGGCCAGCACCAGTTCGGATGTCAGCACCAGATCGGCGCCCTTCCCGGCAGCCTCCCGGCGTGCTTCACGGACAAGATCGGCATTGCCGGCAACATCGCCGACGGTCGGATTAAGCTGGGCGACGGCCAGCCGGAAACGGTCTGAAATCATCTGAGGAAGTACCAGGAAGTGACATGGCCTTCTGATGTAGCGGCTCTCTCGGCATACGTCCAATCGGAATCGAACGTTGTGGACGGGAACCGAGTGGCGGTGAAAATTTTAGAGCAGCGCCAGGCCGCCCGCGTCCGCTGCCGGCCTCGGGGCTTCGATCGCCGAAACGTCTGTGAGTGGCAGACTGCCCGTCTGCCTCAGACGGCCCGGCCCGAGTATGCCCTTTGAGCGCCCGTAGATCTCCTGGCGCTCAAGGATCTCGCCGACATGACGGTAGAGGATGGCCGGGGCGATGGGCTTGGCGACAAACCCGTGGATGCCGATATCGATCGCTTCCACGATCGTCCCGCGCTTGGCATGGGCCGTCACGATCAGCACAGGCGTGGTGGAAACGATGAGGTCGCGATCCGAGCGCAGGATGCGCAGGAATTCGTTGCCGCCGAAGGGGCTCATGACCCAGTCGCACAAGACGATATCGGGTCTGCGGTCCACAACCAGTTCGAGCGCCTCGGCGCCGTCGCCGGCTTCAAAGACGGAGCGGATGCCGAAGCCGGAAAGGACGGAGCGCAAGATGGCGCGCATGTGAGGATTGTCTTCTGCGATCAGGCAGGAAACCTTCGCCAGATCCCACTTGTCCCGCAAAACCTCTCTCCCTGCCCGCGTGTTTCCCTCAAGGTGTACGTATGCGCTGCGAGCGTTAAGCGAGGCTTACCCGAAGCCCCGGAACACGAAAAAATTTGATGAAAAATCAAAAGGGGCGGCAAAAGCCGCCCCTTGAATTAACGCAACGTAAGCGAATGTAACCCCTACGCACTCACCGCAATCGGCTCTGCCTGCTTGCCGTCACGTTCCTTCTTGAGGTTTTCCGCAATCAGGAATGCCAGCTCGATCGCCTGGTCGGCGTTGAGTCGCGGGTCGCAATGCGTGTGGTAGCGGTCGCCGAGCTGGTCCTCCGTCAGGGCGCGCGCTCCGCCGGTGCATTCGGTGACGTTGCGGCCGGTCATTTCCACATGAACGCCGCCGGCATGGGTGCCTTCGGCGCGGTGCACGGCGAAGAAGGCTTCCACTTCCTTCAGGATCCGGTCGAAGGGCCGGGTCTTGTAACCACCGGCGGTGATGGTGTTGCCATGCATCGGATCGCAGGACCAGACGACGGTCTTGCCTTCCCTCTCGACGGCCCGCACCAGTTGCGGCAAGTGGTCGAAGACCTTGTCGGCGCCGAAGCGGGCGATCAGGGTCAGACGGCCCGGTTCGTTGTCCGGGTTGAGAATGTCGATCAGCTCCAGAAGTCCGTCCGGCGTCAGGGACGGGCCGCATTTCAGGCCGATCGGGTTCTTGATGCCGCGGAAATATTCCACATGGGCGTGGTCGGGCTGACGCGTGCGGTCGCCGATCCACAGCATGTGGCCGGAGGTCGCGTACCAGTCGCCGGAGGTGGAATCGACCCGGGTGAAGGCCTGTTCGTAACCGAGCAGCAGCGCCTCATGGCTGGTGAAGAAATCGGTCGAGCGCAGCTGCGGCACGCTGTCGGAATTGATGCCGCAGGCCCGCATGAAGGCGAGGGATTCGGAAATCCGGTCGGCCAGTTCCTTGTAACGGTGTCCCTGCGGGCTGTCGGTGATGAAGCCGAGCATCCAGCGGTGTACCTGGTCAAGGTTGGCAAAACCGCCCTGAGCGAAGGCGCGCAGCAGGTTCAGCGTCGCGGCCGACTGGCGGTAGGCCATCGCCATGCGGTTCGGATCCGGAATACGGCTCTCGTCCGAAAAATTGATGTCGTTGATGATATCGCCGCGGTAGCTCGGCAGCTCGACATCACCGATCTTCTCGACATTGGAAGAGCGCGGCTTGGCGAACTGACCCGCGATACGGCCCACCTTCACCACCGGCTGGCTGGCGGCAAAGGTCAGCACGACCGACATCTGCAGGAAAACGCGGAAGAAGTCGCGGATATGGTCCGGATGATGCTCGGCAAAACTCTCGGCGCAGTCGCCGCCCTGGAGAAGAAAACCGTTGCCGCGGGCGACATCGGCCAGTTGGCTCTTCAACTTGCGCGCCTCGCCTGCAAAAACCAGCGGCGGATAGGTCGACAGGCGTTGTTCAACTTCCGCCACAGCCTCTTGATCCGGGTATTCCGGCACCTGCAAGATCGGCAAGGATCTCCAGCTGTCCGGGGTCCACTTCTCCGCCATACTTCCTACTCCTCACTGGACGCGCATGTATTTTCGCTTCAACAAGTGCGCGGTCCGCGACATTTTCCTTCGTTTTGGCCTGCCATAACAATGCAAACGTGCGGCCTTATACACTCCATGCGGCACCAACGCCACAGGGCAATCGGCCAAAAATGGCGCTGAAAACAGCATCCGTTTCGCCGAAGTTCAGCCTGGACGAAATGGACGTCCTTGAGACTGATCATTGTACACCAATCCGGCATGGCAGATGCTTGGTCAAACCATCCAGGATGCCTGCATGCCGAAGCAACGACTTGAGCACAGCCACTCGCCCGACGCCATAGCGACGCGGCTCGCCACCGGGCCGGATGCCAGTTACCTTCGGGACTGGATCTATGGCGGCATCGATGGTGCGGTGACGACCTTCGCGATTGTCGCCGGTTCCATCGGCGCCGACCTGTCGACCCGCGTGATCCTCATCCTCGGCGTTGCCAATCTGTTTGCCGACGGCTTTTCCATGGCGGCCGCGAACTACAGCGGCTCGAAGTCGGAGAACGAGGACTATGCACGGCTGAAGGCGGTTGAGGAAAAACACATAGCGGTGACACCCGACGGCGAACGGGAGGAAATTCGGCAGATCTTTCTGGCGAAAGGCTATGAAGGCGAGGATCTGGAGACGATCGTGCGCCTGGTGACCTCCAATCGCGCCACATGGATCGAGACAATGATGCAGGCGGAATACGGGTTGTCGAACGCCGGCAGGCATCCGCTGAAGGCAGCGCTCTATACCTTTGCCGCCTTCGTACTGTTCGGTTCGATCCCGCTCCTGCCCTTCGCCTTGTCGCTGCCCGCAAGCGCTGCTTCGGCGACGGGCCTGACAGCTCTTGCCTTTTTCGTCATAGGGTCTCTGCGGGCCAGCTGGTCTCAGCGGCACTGGCTGTCGTGCGGTGTCGAAACCACCGCCATCGGCATGTTCGCCGCCGGGATTGCCTATCTCGCCGGACACGGACTGCAAAGTCTTCTCGGCTAGTAGTGGACGATCAGCCCTTGGGCCCGATGTAGGTCAGCCCGACCGCCTTGAGCTTGTCGTCGATCAGCTCCACCAGCTCCGGCCCCAGGGCGACGGCCCTCGGGTAACGGGGCCCCTCCCTGTCTTTCAGAACCGGTACGTGCCAGCCGTCGGTGGTGTTCAGAAAGTGGTCTATGCCTGCCTCGCCCCAGATCCGGAAATAGCCGGCCAGGACGCAATCGAGGTAACTCTGAAGGATCGGATGGCTATGCGTGCCCCAGCGGTTGTGTTCGGGTGCGGCCCTGAAGAGGAAAAGGTCAGCCGGCCCCGGCAGCTTTTCGCCGTCGCAGCGAAAGGCGGTGCCGACGGAAGCCACTTTCAGATAGCGCCTTTCCCGCTCTTCCAGTTCTGCAAGGCGCGTCAGCGGCTCGCGGGCCATGACGCCCCAGATTTCCGAACCTTCCGCCTCGCGAACCGTCAGGGCGCAGCGCCCCTGCCCGTCGGCGCCTTCACCGCAGACTTTCCATTCGCGGACCCAGCCGGTCAACCTTCCCGGGGTGATTTCCGCGCCGGGCGGGATGGTGTCAATGTTGACGAGGGAGCCGTATCCAAAATATGTGATCGTCATATGTTGCTTGTCGAAAATTTATAGATTTGGTCCAACGCGCAGCCGGAGACAGCCATGATTGTTCCTTCCCTTTCCCAGCAGGATGTCGCGCTTTTGAGGGAGGACACGCCCGGTGTACGCCAGCTGATCCACTTTAACAATGCCGGAACGGGGCTTGCCCCGACGCCGGTGCTGGACGCAGTCAAGCAGCACCTGGATCTTGAGGCAACACTTGGAGGGTATGAGGCTGCGGCCGCCGCGAAGCCCGCCATGGACGCCTTCTATACGGGCCTCGCCGCGCTGATCGGCAGCAAGCCGCATGAAATCGCCTATGTCGAAAACGCCACACGGGCATGGGATATGGCCTTCTACGGCATCGACTTCCGCGAGGGCGACCGGATCGTGACCGGGCGGGCGGAATACGTCTCCAACTATGTTGCTTTCCTGCAGATGAAGCAGCGCAAGGGCATCGAGATCGATCTTGTCGAGGACGATGCGGCCGGTCAGATCGACCTTGCTGCGCTGAAGGCCGCGATCACGCCAAAGACGCGGCTGGTAGCCCTCACTCATGTGCCGACCTTTTCGGGTCTGATCAATCCGGCCGAGGAAGTCGGCGAGATCGCCCGTTCGGCCGGCGTGCTCTACCTGTTGGATGCGTGCCAGTCGGCGGGACAGATCCCGGTCAATGTCGGCGAGATCGGCTGCCACATGCTCTCGGGGACCGGCCGGAAATATCTTCGCGGACCGCGCGGCACCGGCTTCCTTTATGTGAGCGATGCGGTGCTCGATCAGATCGAACCGCCTTTCGTCGATCTTCAGGCGGCCAACTGGATCGACGAAACACGATATGAACTCGCGCCCCATGCCATGCGTTTCGAAACCTGGGAACGTTACGTCGCGGGCCAGATCGGCCTTGGCGTGGCGGTCGCCTACGCTATCGGCTTCGGCATGGAGCGAATCGGCAATCGGGTTTGCGCTCTTGGTGCACAGTTGCGCTCCGAACTTTCCGCCCTGCCGGATGTCACGGTGCAGGACAAGGGCAAGCGCAAGGGCGGCATCGTCACATTCACGGTCGCAGGCGAAGACCCGGACACCACCAAGGCCCGTCTTGGGAAGGCCGGTATCAACGTGTCGGTCAGCAATGCCAGTTCTGCCCGGATCGACCTTCCCGTACGCGGTCTCGACGCAGTCGTCCGCGCCTCGCTGCACGCCTTCAATTGCGAAGACGAAATTGAACGCTTCGTTAAGGCTCTTGGCAATTCTGGCTAGTCTGACGCCACGACAGGTCGAAGACGCACGCCCTGTTAAATGTCTTCGACCAGAAAGAAGGCTGTTCGAAAAAAACGGGTAGCAGCTGTTGATTGATCGGAAGGGATGGCATCGTGGGCCGTATCGGCGGCGGCGAATTCATCATTCTGCTTCTTCAGTATATCGACTGCGAGAACCTCGGCACGCTCGCGGACCATCTGCAATGCCATCTCCAGCCCGATCGGCATCGGCATCGCCAGCGCGCCAGAATGCGGTTCGACGGAGGTCGACCTGATCCGTATTGCCGACATGGCGCTTTACCGCGCCAGGGAAAAGGGCCGCAACTCCCATGAATTTGCCGGCCCGCACAGCCTGGATACTGCCAGGAACCGCAGACATGCCGATTTGCATTCCCATCCCGTTCCGGGCTGGCGGCGCTTCAGGAAACCCTGTTAGAAATACTGCTGACGAGCGCTCCTTAAGAGGAAATACTTATCCTGGCCGATCAAGCTTTTAAATATTCCCACGACTTGTTAAGGTATTCATCGCTAAGGTGACTTCACCTCGACAGAACGAGATTTTAAAACAGGGTAAAAAAACCTGAGCGGACGTGCAACTTGACCGAGTTTAGGCGTAGATATAGTGACCAGGACGCGAGAGTGCCGCGACAGCAGATCTCGAGGCTGGCATTCGTTCTTGCCGGGCTCTTGATTGCCGTCACCGCCGTTTCACTGCTGTTTGTCGGATTTGTCGCCTCCGAGGCGTCCCGAAGGCAGGCGATCGCCAACGAAGAACGCCTCTTCCGCAGCACCCTGGCCGACAGGCTGCGTTCAATCGTGCACGAGCAGCTCAGCATCACGGCGTCCGACAAGTCGGTCCGCAATCTCGTCCGGTCCTTCAATCCCGCCTATGCGCGGGAGAGTTTCAACACGCTGTGGGCCGACTACCGGCACAGCAAGGTGATGCTGATTTCCGGCAGCGGCGAAGTCCTGGTGGAGGCCTTCGAGGACTATACACACATCATCCGGCGGCCGGTCTCCGAGACACCGGAGATCGAGACGATCCACGAAAAGTTGAAGAGCCTGTACCAACGCAATCGGGTCCGCGTCCCTGGAGGGTTCGGCCACCGCTCGCTGCAGGGCGTCGATCCGAGCGAATATGCGCTCATGGGCTTCGTGCATATCGACGGCAGGCCGGCGCTATTCGGGGCCATGCCGATCATTCCGGACGACTACGCCACGACCCTTCCCGACGGTCCGCCGATGATTGTTCTTTCGGCGCATTATGTCGACGAGGATCTGCTGCGGCAATTGAACGCCCAGCTGAACTTTGCGGATTTTGTCTTCATCGAGGACCGCAGCGCGGCGCGCAGCACCGCAGGCAGCGAATTCCTTCTCGATCCGGCAAGCGGTCCGCGCCACATGGTGTCGGACCAGAACGGCGAACCGATCGGCGCCTTCCGGTGGAAAAGCCAGACGGTCGGCGATTCCATTTGGCCGACGATCATTCCGGTGATCGTCGTCCTCAGCATTGCCCTTGGCGCCCTCGCTTTCGGCATCGCCTGGCGGATTGGACAACTCACCTCCTCGCTTCAGGCCAGCGAGAAGCAGAACCGCTATCTGGCGCTGCACGACACCTTGACGGGCCTGGCCAACCGCTTGCAGTTCAACCGTGTTCTTCACAGTTCCGTCAAAGATCTGCCGGACAAGCCATTCGCCGTCATCCACTGCGATCTCGACAACTTCAAGGCGGTCAACGATACGTTCGGCCATGCGGCCGGCGACGTCGTCATCCAGATCATGGCAGAACGGCTCAGGAACGTCGTCGGCAAACCGGGGCTCGTCTGCCGCATCGGCGGCGACGAATTCATGGTGATTTACCGGGGCTCAGTGGCAAGGGCTGACCTCAGCACTCTCTGTACTGCCCTGGTGGCGGCAGGACATCAACCGGTTGACCTGCCAGATGGCAACAGCGCGCAGATCGGCCTGAGCGTCGGCACAGCGATCGCACCACAGGACGGATCCACCTTTGAGCTGCTGGTCAACCGTTCCGACGCTGCGCTCTATGATTCCAAGAAGGAAGGCCGCGGCCGCTTCTCGTTTTTCGCGGACATAGCCGAGAGCGATGCGGACGACAGTCTGCAGCCGCAAGCTTCCGCGCTGCCATAGCCCCTTCGGCCTCCCGGTCACTATGGCCCCGCCGCCACATCACACTGCGGCGGGACTTGATGCATCGATCCCGAAAGCCCGGACCTCAGCCGCGCAACTGCTCCGTCGGTTCGCGCATGGTGACCAGCTCTTCCGCAGCTGTCGGATGCACGGCGATCGTGCGGTCGAAATCCGCCTTGGTCGCGCCCATTTGCAGCGTGATGCCGAGCACCTGGGCGAGTTCCCCTGCGTCCGGTCCGACAATGTGAACGCCGAGGACCTTCTGGCTGTCCGCATCGACGATCATCTTCATCAGCATCTTTTCGTCGCGGCCGGACAGCGTGTGCTTCATCGGCCTGAAGGACGACTTGTAAATGTCGAGGTTGGGCGTGCGCAGCTGCGCTTCTTCCTGCGTCAGGCCGACGGTGCCCAGTTCGGGCTGAGAGAACACCGCCGTCGCGATCAGGCTGTGATCGACGGTCCAGGGCTTGTTACCGAATACCGTATCGGCGAAGGCGTGGCCTTCCCGGATCGCGACCGGTGTCAGGTTGGCACGGTTGGTCACGTCGCCGACGGCATAGATCGAAGCGACATTGGTCTGAGAAGCAGCGTTGACCTTGATGGCGCCTATGGCATCCGTCTCCACACCGGCCTTTTCCAGACCGAGATCGCGGGTGTGCGGATTGCGTCCTATGGCGAACATGATCTGCCCGGCCTCCAGCACCTTGCCACCCTTCGTGTGACCGGCAAGCTTGCCGTCGGCGTGTTTCTCGATTTTCGAGAACGTGTCGTTCAGGATGACCTTGATGCCCTTCTTTTCCATTTCCTGGCGTACGGTCGTGCGCAGGTCGCCGTCGAAACCGCGCAGGATCTCCTCGCCGCGATAGATGAGCGTCGTATCGACGCCCAGGCCGTTGAAAATGCCGGCAAACTCGACGGCAATATAGCCGCCGCCTGCCACCACGATCCGGTCCGGCAGCTCCGCCAGATGGAATGCCTCGTTGGACGTGATGACATGTTCCACGCCCGGAAGACTGGTATCGGTGTTGGGGGAAGCACCGACCGCAATCAGGATGTATCTTGCAGTGACGGTCTTGCCCGTTGCAAGCAGGCGGACAGTGTGAGCGTCCTCGATCACGGCGCGGCTGTCGTGAACCTCGACGTCTGTCCGCTCCAGATTGCGCCTGTAGATCCCTTCGAGGCGGGTGATTTCCTGATCCTTCGCGGCAATCAGTTTTTGCCATGAAAACGTGCGTTCGCCGACCGACCAGCCGAAGCCTTCCGCATCCTCGAACTCCTCTGAGAACTTGGAGGCATAGACGAACAGCTTCTTGGGCACGCAGCCTCTGATAACGCAGGTGCCGCCGTAGCGGTATTCCTCGGCAATGCCGACCCTGACGCCGTGGGTCGCGGCAATCCGCGCCGCGCGAACGCCGCCGGAGCCGCCGCCAATGACAAAGAGATCGTAATCGTAGTCGGTCATTTCTGCCTCATGTTCCTCGGACGTCTGCCCCAGATAGGCGACGGGCGCGGGCATGCAAGCCCTCGCCCCGGTCACCGGCGGTCCGCTCGATACCGTCGGGACGCCTGGACAAAAGAAATGGGCCGCTTGCGCGGCCCCGAAGCCGGGTGATTTCCGGCCTCACATCTTCGTGCGGTCAACGTGTTTTTCCCGGAGCGGCCTGACCGCCGGCGAAAAACGCGTCCC
>ENA-ORCZ01000221-ORCZ01000221.1-marine-metagenome-genome-assembly--contig:-NODE-221-length-36344-cov-4.019412_pt1 | contig 36344 bp, 32 predicted proteins | sample MGYA00237785_ERZ508519 | MGnify/ENA primary metagenome ERZ508519 (study PRJEB26189, sample SAMN06268790) | marine metagenome | isolation source: Bioluminescent Bay, La Paraguera, Puerto Rico | place...
TCTGAAGAACGGCAACTACGCCAGCATGCTGAGCGGCATCGTCCTGCTCGGCTCCCCCAAGGATCCGAATTTCCTGTCTTCCAGCGCCCTGTCGCGCAACGTGCCGATCTATATGGGCCAGGGCACGCTCGACACGGTCTATGACTGGGAAGACCAGGCGAATTTCTTCAAACAGATCAAGACGAAGGCGCCGAATTATCCGATCAGGTTCACCCTCTTCGATACCGGCACCCACGGCACCCCCATTCGCATGACCGACTGGCGGCTGGTTCTGAACTGGATGCTGGGGTAGGGGGAGAGCTGAACAGGAGCGCACTTTCATTCTCTCGAAGCGCCCACCGAAAATATATGGTAATGAAGCTTTCGCTACGCTAGATTGAGATAAATTTCATAATATTTTTCTGGTTGCGTATTATGACTCGAACTCTTCCGAAGTTTTCCGCTCTGGACGGTTCCTATCCGACCGAGATTCATCCTTGCGATCAGGGATGGGACAATCAGTGTGCAATCAGGATGAGTATCTGCCTGATTGATGCGGGCTTCCACCTGTCAGGCTACAAGCAGGGCCCGCTGTGCAAGCATGGTCATGCACGCGGTGCGCAGTCGCTGGGAGATTACATCTGGTCTGAGGTTCGTCGACCGACGATTATCCCGGGCGGCGCGAACGCCAAGGTCAAGGTAAATAACAAGTCGGGGGTCGTATTTTTCAAGGATATTGCCGGATTTCGAAACGGAATTGGCGATCACATCGATCTTTGGGACGGAAAAGCGAGCAAGACCGGTGACTATTTCGAAGACTGCAAGGAAATCTGGTTCTGGCCGGCGAGCTGAAAAGTCGCTGACTGTTCTGGCCCTCTCTCTATTGACTGCCGGCATCGGCACGATGGCGTTCGCGGGTGCGCCGGTAGGGATTGACCTTTCCGGGTCGGAAATCCGGTTGGACGGTTGCGTCGTGGTGCTGACAGGCGAAACGGACGAGGTGGCACTCGATACAGGACTGCCCGCGACTTGTGACTTCGTGTTCAACAGCGACGAAAGCCTGCGCCTTTTCGAAGATGGAAACCGAAAAATATTGCTGGTGTACAGCACTCGCAAAGAAGCCGATGAGCGATGCGATACGCGTCTGCGAGCCGTCGTGGTGGACGAGGGCACTCTTTCGATGTCCGAGCGCATAATGGCAATCTCGTCCTGTTCCGTGACCGACATGGACGAAAAGATGTATCGAGTACTGGCGCACAGGACATTGCCGGCGAAGATGTGAGCGCGGGTCAGCCGGCCAAAGCTGGCCACGCCATCAGACAGCTATTGATCAGCAGCGACACACGGCGAACCGGGCGAAGCCATCAACAGGCCCTCCGCCAAATGGTCGAACACCACTCGGATCCTGCGGCTGGTGTGGAGTTCCCGGTGGGTGACCAGCCAGATCGGGAAAGTGACCGGGGTGACATCCGCAAATGCCGGGACGATCTCCGGAAAGCGGGCGGCGATTTCGTCCGCCATGATCGAAAGACCCATGCCCTGGCGGACGAATTCCCAGGCAACGACACCGCTGGGCGAGCCGAGACGAATATTGGCTTCGCTGACCCGCAGTCCGAAGCCGCGCAGGTACCCGACAAGTTCCTGATTGTTGTCGAAGCCGATGAAGTCGAGATCAGGGGCATCTTTCCTGGTCAGCGGCCGGCCGAATTTCTCCACCAGAGATCGCGCTCCGAAGATCCGCGCCGGTGCTTCGCGCAGCTTGCGGGCGTAGAGGTCCGGGTGATCGGGCTCCACATGGCGGATGGCGATGTCGGCTTCGCGCCGGCGCAAATCGCTGAGGCTGTTGGTGCATAAAACCTTCACCTCGACGCCCGGCGCCTTGACACGCAATTCCTTCAGGATGTCCGGCAGCACATGGGCGGCCATCAGATCCGTGGCCGAGACCGTTACCAACCCTTCGACCTGTTGCGACTTGCCGGATGCGGCAAGCGAGACGCGGCTCGCCGCTTCACCCATGGCACGGACATGGTCGGCAAGCTCAACGCCCGCTTCCGTCAGGATGAGGCTTTTCGAAACCCGCTCGAACAGCGTGACGCCGAGCCGCTCCTCAAGGGCGGCGACCTGACGGCTCAAGGTGGGCTGCGTCAGTCCGAGCGCTCGCGCTGCTGCCGACAGCGAGCCTTCCTCTGCGGTGACGAGAAAGGCCCGGGCCTGGTTCCAGTCGAAGGTGATGCTCTGCCAGTTCATGCAAAAACGTATATCACCCAGCCGGATTTTCGCAATTTCCATTCATTTCTGAACGAAGTACTTTTATCGGGAAAGGAGGCCGCCAATGTGTCCGTCCACGGTGATGATCCACTTGGCAAACATCGTTCTTGCGCTTCTGGAATTCCTGGCTTCGCCCACCGGCGGCCGTGACATCGGTCGTGACATTCTTCATCAGGTCGGCCTGCGCGGCGGCCGCAAGAAGAAGAAATAGGGTTCAGTCGGGAAGGCGGGGGCGTCCGGTTCCGGCATTCGCTCGGAACACGAGATTGCTTTTGCCGAGTTTCATCCTTTGACTTTCACCGAAAACGCGGCGGTCTGAACCGAACTGCCCAACTGTCCGAACAGGAATGGAAAAACCCACCATGGCGACAACATGGAGCAACGAGAGGCCGTCTTCCGCGAGCTTCTGGAGCAAGACCGCGCGCAAATATGCGGCTTCTCCGGTCAGAAACCAGGCTGCCTACGAGACAACGCTCGCCCGCACCACCGAGCATCTCGGCCCCGAAGACAGCGTCCTGGAACTCGGCTGCGGCACCGGGTCGACCGCACTGCTGCTTGCCGGCAGCGTGCGGTCCTATCTTGCGACCGACTTTGCCGGCGGCATGATCGAGATCGCGGAAAGCAAGCTGGACGCGGAACGTACCGGCGGGACCGCTCCTCAAGGCCTGCGTTTCGCCGTTGCCGATGTTTTCAGCGCAAAGGTCGAGCCGAAAGACAACGCCGGCTACGACGCGGTCCTGGCCTTCAACTTCCTGCACCTGGTGGAAGAGGCGGAAGATACGCTCGCCCGGGTGCGCCAGCTCCTGAAGCCCGGCGGTCTCTTCATTTCCAAGACCGCCTGCCTGAAAAGGCGCGCATGGCTGTTCGGACCGCTGATCAAGGTGATGCAGCTCTTCGGCAAGGCGCCCTATGTGCGCATGTATTCCTTCGACGCGCTTGAAGGGTCGATCCGCGCTGCCGGATTCGAAATTGTCGAAACGGGAACCTACCCCGCGCCCTACAGCCGGTTTGTCGTGGCACGCAGGATCTGAGAGGCGGACTAACAGCGCGTGCGCCGGGAGCGATCTAAATCGATTGAAGTGCCGTGAGTGGGCCGCTTGCGGAGGGGGGAAGCCGGTGCTAGGACTGATTGTCCCACCCAAAAGCTTCTCCTGAAAGCTGCCGATGCTCCTTCGCGACCGCGCCTTTTTCGCGTCCATGTTCCTGACGGTTCTGGCGGACCAGATCCTTCTGTTTCTGGTGCCTTTGGTAATCTTCCAGATCACCGGCGATGTCGCCTGGTCGGGGCTTGCCTTCTTCGTGGAAACTCTGCCGCGCTATCTGACATTTCCCGTCGCCGGCATCCTGTGCGACCGCTTGCCGCCGATCCTGCTCCTGCGTATCAGCCGCATCCTGCGGGCGGCTGCCTGCATCGCCGGACTTGCGGGCCAGCTCGCCTTCGGCGGCGTCTGGTGGCTGATCGGTCTTTCGGCCGTCGTCGGCATCCTGACGACCCAGGGCTTGCTGGCACTGGAGATGGTTCTGGTGCGCGCTTTTGCCGACCAGCGTTTCGAGAAAGTGGCGAGCTACGGCCAGCTCGCCTCGCAGATGGGCGTCGTGCTCGGGCCACTGGTGGCGGCCTATCTGATGGCCTTCTGGCCCTGGCAGGCGGTGGTGGGCGTGGCGATCGTGCTGTTCCTCCTTGCCGATGCGGCCTTTCTGCTCTGGCCGGGACAGGCGCGGATGGAAGGTATCGCTGCACCGCGCAAGAACCGTCATCCCGTCGCTGACCTCAGACATGCACTCCGGCTCGTCTGGTCCCTGCCGGGCCTGAGACGTGCGATCCTGCAGGCTTCGGGCGTGAACCTCATCATCGGTGCCACTCTGGCAACGGCTGCCGCCATGATGACCGGCTTCTACGCCCAGAGCGAACAGATCTATGCCTGGCTGCAGGTCGGCGGCGCATTGGCAACGCTCGCCGTGCTGACGCTGACCGCCCATGTCGCGCTTGGTCTCACGACACTGGGCGTCACGGCCTACGGCCTGATCTGCCTTGGCGCTGTGCTGACAGGGCTCGGTGCGCATCCCCTGGTCTACGCGGCCGGGTTCCTGCTGATTGCCGGTTTCGACAAGATGTTCAACATCTACGTGCGCACCTTGCGCAAGGAGATCATTCCGCCGGAGGAATTCGGCAAGACCACCGGCGTCATCATCTGCCTCAACAATCTGTCGCAGCCGCTTGCCGGTCTGATCGTTGCGCTGTTTGCCGCTGGCGACGATGCCCGCGTGGTGCTTCTGGGTCTTGCGGCGGCCATGGCCGCACTGGGCCTGTTGACTTTCCGAAAATGAGCTTTGCTTTCGCAAGGCGGTCAGGCAGGTGGTGTGTCTTCCTCCGGGCGGATGGTCTTGATGTCCCGGGAGGCAGCCCAACGGTGAATGTCCTCCCTGCGCAGGGCACAGGCCATCAGATCCGGAAACTGGTCCGGCGTTGCGGCAAAGACGGGCACGCCGAGCGCGGCGACGCTCGTTGCCAGACGAGCGTCAAAGGAGGGCGCGCCTGTGTCGGTAAGCGCGAGAAGCACGATCACGTTGACGCCCTGGCTGGTCAACCTCGCAATCCTGCCGACGAGTTCTTCAGCGTTGCCGCCCTCGAAGAGATCCGTGATCAGAACGAGGTGAGACTTCGCCGGCCGTTCGATCCGGTTCTGGCAATAGGCGACCGCCTGGTTGATATCCGTGCCGCCGCCGAGTTGCACGCCGAAGAGCACATCCACCGGATCGGCCAGGTCGTCGGTTAGATCCAGAACCGCAGTGTCGAAACAGACAAGTTTCGTCGACACGACCGGGAGCGAGGCCATGACGGCGGCAAAGATCGAGGCATAGACCACCGATGTGGCCATGGAACCTGACTGGTCGACGCAGAGCACAACCTCGTCGAGATCGACGATCCGGCGCTGGCGGCGCATGAAACCGATAAGCTTTTCCGGAACGATGGTAGCGTGGTCCGGCTGGTAATTGTGCAGGTTCGCGCGAATCGTGCGTGGCCAGTCGATATCGGCGAATCGCGGACGGAAGGTGCGCCGGGACTTGTCGACGGCACCGCGCAAGGCTTCGGCGGTACGGCGTTCCAACCGTTCCATCAGTTCCGAGACCACCTTGGCGATGACCTTGCGCGCGGTATCCTTGGTCTTGTCCGGCATGACACCGCGCATGGAGACGAGGTCGGCGACGAGGTTGACATCAGCCTCCATGATGGCGAGGAGTTCCGGCTCAAGCAGCATCTGCCTGAGACCGAGCCTTTCAAACGCGTCCTTCTGCACGACCTGGACGATGGAGGCCGGGAAGAATTCGCGGATGTCTCCGAGCCACCGCGCCACCCGGGGCGCCGAGCCACCGAGGCCGCCGCGCCGGCCTTTGCCGCCGGACGTGGCATCCTCCACATTGTAGAGCGCGCTGAGTGCGGTGGAGAGCCGCTGATCTCGCCCGGCGAGGCTGTCATCGTCGCCGCCAAGCGCCAGACGCCAGCGGCGGCCACGCTCGTGCCTGGCCTCAGTCGCGAGCTCGTTCATGGTCTTGTCCTTCGTGTTATCCATGAGGCTCTCCCGTCATCAACCGGGCCAGCATTTCCAGGTGTCCGGGCCAGCGGGTGTCGGCGTCCGGCGCCGGGATCAGGCCCATATCGCCGGTCATCGCCTTGCCGAGAAGAGCATCCATCAGCCGGCGACGCTCGGTCTTGTCCATGTTGGAAAACACGCGCCGGAAGAGGGGAAGGAACTCAATGAAAACCTCCTCGTCCAGTCCAAGCAGCCAGTCATCGACACATCCGCGCAATCCGGCATCGTAGAGCAGGCGCTGTCCGGCGCCTTCCAGGAAACCTGCGAAGAATGCGGCGGCGTCCTCGACAGCAGTGCCGGGCGTCAGCATACGGGCAAGCAATTCGACAGCAGCCTCCGAAGGCAGCAGGTCGGCTTCGAAAAGAAGGCGGGCGGCAAGTCCCGAAATCAGCCGGTTGGCGTTTGGCTCTCCAACAATCGTTTGAAGTGCCGTCTGCCAGACACCATGCAGGTCCGGCCGGTCATCCAGCAACCTGACGGCACCGTCCGCCGCCTGGAGACGCTGGCGCAGCTGCTGCGATGCTTCCTTGTCGAGGGCGCGCACCGCATAAGGCAGGGCAAGTGCAGCATGGGTGGCAATGCGTTCGAACAGGTTGCCGAGTTGGACAGTGTCGATATCACGGGCAGCGCCATAGCGCAGAATGTCGGCGAGCGCGGGCAGGGCCGTAAGCAATTCACCGCAATCCGAGGTTTGTCCGGCACGTTCGCCCAGTAGACGGATGCCTTCTGTGGCGGCTTCCGGAAGCTGGGCGGTCATGGCCTTGTAGACGAGCTCGGCAAGCGGGCCGAGTGCATGGCAATTCCGCAGATCAGCACTGATCTTTCCCGTGGCCGCCTGCTCGATCGTGGCGCCGAAGATCAGGTTGTCCACCAATTGGACCGCATATTCCGGCTGCCAGTACAGGAGCCAGCGTTCGCGGAAAGTGCCGCGGCTGCGGCCCGGGTCGAGCGGCTGGCCCCAGGGAACGGACAGCAGGCTCAGGCGGTGGAGAAGGGTGGAGCGGAAGAGGCCGCTGTCAGACCTGAGGTCCAACTGCAATTCCCTTTCCAACGCCTCGGGTTTGAGCTTGGCCTTTTTCTGTTGCCGCTGGAGGTCCTCCAGAAGGGGGGCCATCGGGACGTCGTCCGGGATCTCCCCGGTTTGAGACCCGACCAGGAGCTCGCTTGAGACCGTCGCCCAGATGAGAGCATTGCCGAAGCAGAGACAGGAGATCGCGGCGTCGCGCAGTTCCTCAAAGCCCGGTTGCGGCCGGCCGCGGACAGCGGCAAGCGAGACAGCCAGACGCTCGGTTTCAATCAGCGAAGCCGTCGAGACGATCTGTCCCTGCCGGCGCAGGGCCCTGGCGATCTTGGCGACCCAGCGCGTCGTCTTGCCGGCACCTGGCGTCTGCCACAGGTGCTGGCACCAACCTGGAGCGGCGACACCAGCGCCATAACAGCTGGCGAAGGCAAGCCGTGGCGAAGTCCAGGGTACCCAGGTGGCCGAAATCCGGGCTTTGGGAGCTTCCTTCAGCAGCGCGCGATCGTCCTTGGCCATGTGCCTGACCTTCAAGGCCGGCACATGCCATGCGCCGCAGACAACCGCAAGAGGGCCTTCGGCCAGCTTTTGCGACTTGCCGATCTCCAGCCGCATATGCGCTTCCCGTGCAGCTTCACGGGCGGGAAGGCGGGTGACGCGTTCCCGCAATGCCGTCATAGCATCGGCGACCGCCTCGAAAACGGGGCCGGGAGCAGGATTCTCCTCGATGACGTCCTGCCACCAGCTTTCGCCGTCGAGATACCCGGCGGCTTCCGCGAGCGCGCCGACCGGATCCCTTCGAAGCCGCTTTTCTTCTTCCGGTTCCTGCAGATCTTCTCCGGCATTTGCCGTTGGGTTCGTCCCGGTATCGTCCTCGGCAGCCTGCTGCTCCTGTACAACGTCGAGGTGCCAGGCGGTCGGCAGGTCGATGAAACGCACGGGCACACTGTTACGTACGGCCCAGAGAACCGCCTGGTATTCCGGCGAGAAGTCAGCGAAGGGCCAGAAGACGGCCTTTTCCGGCAGGTCCGCCGGGTAGGCCAGAAGAGCAACGGGCGGTTTCATGGCCGGGCTGGCGAGCATTGGCAGAAGCGATGAAAGGTCGGCAGGCCCTTCCACAAGCAGCTCCACGGGACGGAGCTTATCAAGCGCTTCGAGAAGCCGCCGCGCGGAGCCCGGGCCGTGGTGCCGGATGCCGAAATAGGAAACTTGAGCCGTCACGTGGTCGCCGTCCCGTTACGCTCAGACCAGGTCGGTCAGGGCCTGGTAATAGTCTGAATAATCCCGTCGCTTTTTCAGAACGGTTTCGAGATATTCTTCCAGCACCACCTTGTCCTGAACCGGGTCCTTGACAACCGCTCCGAGAAGATTGGGTGCCAGGCTCGTGGCGGTCAGGGCACCCTTGCCGAAGAAGGCCGCGTGGCTGAGCCCGCCCACGGTGACGGCAATGGCTTCCGCGGTCGACAGGTTGCTGGACGGTTTCTTGAGTGTCGTTTTGCCGTCCAGGGTTTCACCGGCCCGCAGTTCCCGGAAAATGGACAAGAGCCGGGTAACCTCCTCGCCAACGTTTTTCGGAGCGGGCAGGTCCAGCGAAAGCGCCATTTCACCCACGCGCTTGGTGACGATGGCAACCTCTTCGTCCATGTCGTTCGGTAGCGGTAGCACGACCACATTGAAGCGACGCTTGAGCGCGGCGGAAAGTTCGTTGACGCCCTTGTCCCGGTCGTTGGCCGTCGCGATCACGTTGAAGCCCCGGGTCGCGTAAACCGCTTCGTTGAGCTCCGGGATCGGCAGCATCTTTTCCGACAGCACGGTGATGAGCGTGTCCTGGACATCGGAGCCCATGCGCGTCAACTCTTCCAGACGGCAGAGCTTGCCCTCTTCCATTGCCCGGAAGAGCGGCGTCGGCACCAGGGCTTCACGGCTTGGTCCCCTTGCCAGGAGCTGGGCGTAATTCCAGCCGTAGCGAACCTGATTCTCGTCCGTGCCGGCAGTACACTGGATGACCAGTGTGGAGGTGCCGGATACGGCGGCGGCCAGATGCTCCGAGACCCAGGACTTCGCCGTTCCCGGAACGCCCAAGAGCAGCAGCGCCCGGTCGGTGGCCAGCGTTGCGACTGCGGTCTCGATCAGCCGGCGGTTGCCGACATATTTGGCGCTGATCTGCGTCCCGCCGGCTTTGCCGCCCATGAGATAGGTGATGACCGCTTGAGGAGAAAGTGCCCAGCCTTGGGGCTTGGGCAGGTCGTCGGCCGCTTTCAGCGCAGCGAGTTCGTCGGCAAAGGTAATCTCGGCGGGCTGCCGGAGAATGTCGCTCATGAGGAAACTCCAGGGGCCAGGGCGGCGTTGAACTGCAGCATGAGCAGTGCCGGATCGGACCGGCTCATATCCGCCTGGATAAAGGATTGGACGAGGTTCTGCGCTGCTTCCTGGTCGGCAAGCAGCCCAAGCTGGAACAGTTGTGTCTGAAAATGCGCGGACTGGTTCGTTTTGGCAGTATCCGCCGCCTGATCCCCTGCGCTTTTGAGCAGTGCTTTCAGGAAATGCGACGAGGCGAGCGTTCGCAGACCGAGACGGCCAAGATTGTCGCCCGCGCATCGCATGGCCGTCGGCAAAACCGAGGGATCTTTTTCCAGGAGGGCCGGCAGCCGCTGCCATTTGTCTTCGGGGCCCAGACGATCCAGCAGCGCATGCAGGGTTTCGGCAGAGGCGGACGTATCTGACAGGACCCGGTCCGTCAGCGCCGACACAAGCGGTATCGCTCCCGTTCGGGCGACGAGGCCGCAAAACTCGCTGTCTTCCCGGAAATTCCCAAATTGCCAGCTGGAAACGAGAGCCTCCTCCGCCACGCCGAGCGCTTCGGCCAGTCCGGGCAGGCTGACGGTCTCGAAGAGCTCCGTGCGCCGCGCCTTCTGGGCGCCCGTTTTCAGTTTTCGCGTCTTGACGGTGGTCTTGCGATTGATGAGGCCCTTGTTGCCGACTTCAAGAAAGTCGGCCAGTTCCTTCGCGCTTTCCGCCTCGTCCAGGACGGCGCCGAGCCGCGCGAGAAAGGCTGCCGCGAGAGCTTGTACCTTTGCGGAGCGGTCATTCTGCCGCAGCCTCTCAAGAAAGGCGGTATCGTCCTGATGCAATCCGGTTTCAAGAACAGCAATCACCTTGAACCGCTGCTCCGCCGGCATGCTGACCACCTTGGCAGCAATCAGGTCCCGGGCGGCCGTTCCGTCCCTTTGCCTCAGCTCCCGCAGCGCATTGACGCGCTCGGCCGGCGGAAAATCATCCCAGCTGTCTTCGCCAAGTTCTACCTTGAGGGTTCGGGACTCCTGGTCGCCCCATCCTTCCCAGGGACCGTAGCAGGGCGGCAGATCGTCGAAGCGGGCCGGCATGTAATCTGCCGGATGAACCGTGTAGCCCCGGCAGGCCAGGAACTGCAGCAGCAAGTTCGCCTCGTCGGTGGAAATCTTCGACAGCTTAAAAAATCGGCGGAAGGCAGGGCGATGCCGTTCCGGCAGCACCGGCAATCCAAGGCGCGGCAGGACGGGAAGGGGCGTCAGGCCGACTGCCGGAGCAGGCCGGAAGGCGACCTGCCCGGCCTGGGCGGCGACGGCAAGAAGGGCAAGGTCCGGGATATCCGCAAGGTCCGCAACGGCCTTCAGTTCCGGTGACGCCTGATCGACGGCGGAGCCGCCGACCATCCACCGGCTCTTGATCCTGTCGAGGGTCTGCTGGAGATCAGTCATCAAGCTGCACCCGTCCCCAGTCCGTATGGGCGCAGAAGAACGACAGACGCCGGCCATTCCAGAGGGCCGCCGCACACTGTTGTTCCATACCCGCCAGATGCGGTGCGAGCGTGGTGCGGACGGGCAGGGCGTGCACCCCGTCGGTGGATTGCCACCAGATGTTCTTTCCTGCCTGGGCAAAGCGGCCCTTTGGCAGCAGAACCGGGGCACTTGCCGTCCAGGGGGCGGCGTCTTGCAGGTTCATGTAAGGCCGAAGGGGATCCCCTTCCGGCGCGGCCGGCCAGGGTAGCGCTTCCGCAGCTTCGGATTTTCTCTCCCCGAGCACGGCCCTCAGCGGCACGCGCGCCGGGTAAAAAACCAGCTCGGCCTCGAATTGCTCGCCGGCGACAAAGGAACTGGATCTCTTGCCAAGGCTGGCGGGAAAAAAGTCCAGAAATACTGCGAAGGCTGGTCCCTCGCCGAGGTTCATGAGCCAGGTAGCCTGGCTCACGAGACCATCACGCCGTGTGGAAATCTCTTCGCCGATCACTTCCCAATGGGAGGCGACCCTTAAAGCATCCGGATTTTCGAACAGGCTGTCCCTCGTCTCTGAAGTGGAGATCGCCCGGCGCAGCTCCGCATCCGACGGGGCCGCGCGCCAGGCTTTCAAGAGGATGACGATCTTGCCGAGTTCGGTCAGAACCGTTTCCAGACGCTCCTCGCCTGCAAGCGCGATGATCTTGGCAGGCAGCTCGTCCAGACGTCCGGCAAGCGCCTGGGCCTTGCCATCGACCAGGCGCGCCGCGATCGCCCGGCAACGCGATGTCATGTCTTCCAGAAAGCCTGCGAGACCCGTCCGCAGCTGATCGGCAATCCATTGTTCCAGCTCGTCTGCCGCCGCCAGCAATGCCGCCTCGGTGTCCTTGGCCCTCTTTTCGGCGGCCGCCTTCCTGCGGGCTTCCACCTGTGGATCTGCAGGTACCAGCCTTTCCTCGATCCGTGCTGCCGCAAGGGACTTGCCTTCCGGTGACGTGCCGGACCTTGGTGCAGGAGCAGAACCGCTCGTGCGCCGCCGGCCGAGCCAGTCCGTTACCCATTCCGGAACGGGGCCGGGCTGAAAAGCGGTGGGGTCGTCCGAATGCATCCACATCAGGGCGAGCACATGCTTGCAGGGAAACTTGCGCGATGGGCAGGTGCATTTGTAGCTGTGGTTGGCATCGTCGAAGACGGTGCGATAGGGATTGGCGCCGGACCCCTGGCACTCGCCCCAGACCAGATTGTCGGATTCGGATTTTTCCCGCAGCGGCCATTTCGCGCTCTTGGTCAGCCCGTTTGCCGCCTTTAGAGATGCCTGGTCGGGAGCAAGAGCCGTGATGGCATCATGTGTGAGCGGCATGCAGGGAAAACCCGTTGAACAATTGGGCCGAACCGGCACCGGACTGGAGTGTTTCGGAGACCCGCGAGTTCAAATTTCATAACGAAGCAGCGCCGATTTAGGCAAAAATCCGCGGCATTGTAAATCGCGAATAGACAAATTCCCCACCCGGGTTTCAACTTCAGGACGCAGAATTCCATGTGCATCACTTATGAGGCTTCGATCGACCGGGTTCGTCGCCTCCAATCGGGTCAAGCTGCGCCCGGAGTATCCGCTCTGCTGTTCTTCGAAAGGCTGGCCGCAGATCTACGAACGATCTCGGCGATTTCCTGAAGCTGGTTCGACAGCGCGCTGGACTTGCGCCAGACCATGCCGACCGTCCGGCGCGGTTCGGGCGCCTCGAAGCGGGAGATGGCGACGGCGGCCGAACGGGTCTCCACAGGTACTGCCATTTCCGGAATGAGCGTGATACCCATGCCGGCACCGACCATCTGGACGAGGGTGGAGAGGGAACTGGCGTCGAGCATTTCCCGCGGCGGGCCGGCAGGCAGGTTGCAGAACGAAAGGGCCTGATCGCGGAAGCAATGGCCTTCCTCCAGCAGCAGCAATCGCATCTCGCGCAGACTGTCCGCACTCGGCAGCGGCATGTTGGCTTCCCGGGCTGAGCGCACCAGGACAAAACCCTCGTCGAAAAGTGCGGTCTCGGTCAGCGTCGGCTCGGAAACAGGCAGCGCAACGATCGCGGTATCCAGCCGGCCTTCACCAAGTTCCTCGATAAGCTTCGGCGTTACCGTTTCGCGCACATGGATGTCGAGGCCGGGATAGGCTGCCGTCAATTCGCCGACGACCATGGGTAACAGATAAGGCGCAACGGTCGGAATGACGCCGATCCTGAGCCGCCCGACCAGCCGTTCTCGCGAAGCCCGGGCGAGGTCGCCCAATTCGTCGGCGGCGCGCAATATCTCGCGCGCCCGCTTGGCAGCGACTTCGCCGAAATGGGTAAGCCGCACCTGCCGGGCACCGCGCTCGAAGAGCGGAGCGCCGAGCACGTCTTCCATCTCCTTGATCTGCATGGAAAGCGCCGGCTGGGAAATCGCGCAGGCCTCGGCGGCCCGGCCGAAATGGCCGTGGCGGGCAAGCGCTTCGAAATAGCGCAATTGCTTGAGTGTGATATTGATCATCAGAATAAGTTATCGAACAGATCAGAAAATTCAACTTCTTCTGATTGAATGGCTTTGCTAGTCTGACAGGAAATCAGATCGGATTGCCGCCATCGCCGACGAACCGGCGGGGTGCAGCCCGATCTCTTCGTCGCGATTTTCAGGTCCTGTAGCCGTTCGAAATCACAGTTTCCGGCCGCCGAAAATAGGCCGGATCGTCAAAAAGGTGACAACGGTTCAGGGTTGTATGAGCAGGTGCGGCGCACCGCAGAAAAATGGAGAGGGAAATGGACGCTAAAGTAGAGAAATCAGGCGGTTGCCCCGTCATGCACGGTGGCAACACTGCCATGGACAAACACGTCACGAAATGGTGGCCGAATGCCCTCAACCTCGACATCCTGCACCAGAAGGGTGCACGGACCGACCCGATGGATCCGGACTTCAGCTACCGGGAGGCCGTAAAGGGTCTCGACCACGAAGCGGTCAAGGCAGATGTCCGTGCCCTGATGACCGACAGCCAGGACTGGTGGCCGGCCGATTGGGGGCACTACGGCGGCCTGATGATCCGCCTGGCCTGGCACTCCGCCGGGTCCTACCGCATGCAGGACGGCCGCGGCGGCGCAGGCTCCGGCAACATCCGCTTCGCTCCGCTGAATTCCTGGCCGGACAATGCCAGCCTCGACAAGGCCCGCCGGCTCCTGTGGCCGGTGAAGAAGAAATACGGCAACGCGCTCTCCTGGGCCGACCTCATCATTCTCGCGGGCAACATGGCCTATGAATCCATGGGTTTCAAAACCTTTGGCTTCGGCTTCGGCCGCGAGGATATCTGGGCTCCGGAAACCGATGTCTATTGGGGCTCGGAAAAGGAATGGCTTGCACCAGTCGAAGGGCGGTTCGGCAACGCGGAAGATGCCACGTCCCTGGAAAATCCGCTCGCCGCGATCCACATGGGGCTCATCTACGTCAACCCGGAAGGTGTCAACGGACAGCCGGACCCGGTCAGGACGGCAGCCCATGTGCGTGAAACCTTCCGGCGCATGGCCATGAACGACGAGGAAACCGCGGCGCTGACCTGCGGCGGCCACACCGTCGGCAAGGCCCACGGCAACCGGCTGGCCGAAGGCATCGGTGTGGAGCCGGAAGCTGCCGGCGTCGAGGCACAGGGCTTTGGCTGGACCAACACAGAACAGGGCGGCCTGGCCTCCAACGCCTTTACCTCCGGTATCGAAGGCGCATGGACGCAATTCCCGATCCAGTTCGACATGGGGTATTTCGACTATCTCTTCAACTACGACTGGGAATTGCGCAAATCCCCGGCCGGCGCATGGCAGTGGGAACCGGTGAACATGCCGGAAGACAAGAAGCCCGTCGATGCCAGCGATCCGTCGATCCGCCGCAATCCGATGATGACCGATGCCGACATGGGCATGAAGATGGACCCGGTCTATAACGAGATCTGCAAGAAGTTCATGGCGGACGAGGCCTATTTCCGCGATTGCTTCGCCCGGGCCTGGTTCAAGCTGACCCACCGCGACATGGGCCCGAAGGTCAACTATCTCGGCCCGGACGTCCCGTCGGAAGACCTGATCTGGCAGGACCCGATCCCGGCCGGCTCGACCTCCTATGACGTGGACGCCGTCAAGGCGAAGATTGCCGCCAGCGGCTTGTCGGCTGCCGAGATGATCGCGACCGCCTGGGACAGCGCCCGCACCTTCCGCGGTTCGGACAAGCGCGGCGGGGCAAACGGTGCCCGCATTCGCCTCGCGCCGCAAAAGGACTGGGCCGGCAACGAGCCGGAGCGTCTGGCGAAAGTACGGGCGAAGCTCGAGCCGATTGCGGCGGAAACTGGCGCATCGCTTGCCGACGTCATCGTGCTTGCTGGCAATGTGGGTCTGGAACAGGCCATCAAGGCATCCGGGTTCGACGTCAGGGTCCCGTTCGCCCCGGGCCGCGGCGACGCGACCGAGGAACAGACGGACGCGGAATCCTTCAGCGTTCTGGAGCCGCTCGCAGACGGTTTCCGCAACTGGCAGAAGGAAAAGTATGCCGTAGGCCCGGAAGAGTTGATGCTCGACCGTGCGCAGCTTCTGGGTCTGACCGCCCGGGAAATGACCGTCCTCGTCGGCGGGCTGCGCGTGCTCGGCACCAATCACGGCGGCAGCAAGCATGGCGTCTTCACCGATCGCGAAGGTGCTCTTACCACCGACTTCTTCGTCAACCTGACGGACATGGCCAACAGCTGGCATCCTGTCTCCGACGGCACCTATGAAGTCCGCGACCGCAAGCTCGGCACGCTGAAATGGACCGCCACCAGCGCCGATCTCGTCTTCGGCTCCAACTCCATCCTGCGGGCCTATGCGGAAGTCTACGCCCAGGACGACAACAACGCGAAGTTCGTCAAGGACTTCGTCGCGGCCTGGACCAAGGTGATGAACGCCGACCGGTTCGACCTGATGTAGGGCCGCGTCTGCGGACGGGAAGAAATTTGACGGCGCGCCGGTTCTCCGGCGCGCCGTTTTCTTTTGAAATCTCGTAGCTTGCGCCGGACATATCAACCGGTACCAGGAAATCGGAAGAACCGGCCGGATAACAATAAAAAAGGGCGTCCGGGCCTCTCGGACGCCCCCACAGAGCCCCCCTGGAATTGTTTTTGGAGTTTGGCTCTGATCTGAAACGCGGTTTCGCTTCGCCGGCGAAAGACGGCTCTCGCAAACGGGGCGGCCGGAACAGGACGTTCCGCCCATGCTGCGAATGCCGGCAAGCATATCAAGAACGGCGCATGTCACAAGGTCCGGTGCGTGTGCGCAAGGCAGGTTTTTCCAGGACTTTGGGCCGGGCATCTGAATTCATTGCCGTTTTGACGGCAGGATTTCTTGAAGAATTTTTCGCCGCCTTCCTATTTGCCGCCGGAACGTCTACTTCTTCGTTCATCAAGTGCCTTTCAAGCCTTGGCGGACGCTTCATAAAGCCGCCGGGCGAGGATTAGGACGGGTGGAGCCGCATGTTCGACTGGGTCTACAAGAAGCGCCTCAGGGACGATCTGGAGGAATGGGTCGCCAAGGGCTGGGTCAGCTCCGCCGGTGCCGCCGCCATCCTGAAAGAGCAGGAAAAGGACGACGGCCGCTCGCGCCTGCCGATGGCGCTGGCCGGTATCGGCATGGTCTGCGTGGCGCTGGCACTCTTTGCCTTCATTGCGGCCAATTGGGGTGCGATCCCCAAGAGCGTGAAACTTGCGGGCATCGTGCTTGTCATCGCCTTCAGCCATGGCCTTGCGGCTCTTGCCGCCGCGAAGGGGCGCAAGGGTCTCGCCGACCTGGCGACGGGCTTTGCCACATTGGTCTTTGTCGGCGGCATGTCGCTCGTCGGGCAGATTTTCCACCTCCCCAGCGACTGGGCCGGCGGCGCGTTCCTGATTTGCCTTGGCGGTCTCGCCGCGGCCTGGCTGACCGGCTCCAGGTCATCGCTGGCCGTCGCCGCGATCGCCGCCATCACCTGGCAGGTGATGCGCTCCGACATCGGCGCAGGAAGTCAGGTGGGTTCCCTGATCGGACTGGTCTTGCTGATCGCGATCTTCGTGCATCCGCTCGCCCATCCGGCACGGCTTTCCCGCTGGGCTGCAATCTCTCTCCTTTGGGTGACCTATGGCCGCTGGTTCGCGGATGTCGCCGAAGTCTCTTCCTCCAGCGACGATGCACTGACGGCGATGTTGCTTGCCGGAGCCGGCGGGCTGGCATCGGTCATGATCCTGCTCGATCCCGTGGCCGATCTTTGCGTGAAATGGTCCAGCAACCGCCCCGCGCGCAGCCACGGCCACTGGCTGATGGCCCGGTCCATGCAGGATGTCGGTGTCCTGGTCCTGAGCATCCTGATCGTGCTGGCGCTGATCGTGGCTCCCGAGATCGCGGACGATCCCTATCCGCGTGCGCTGCTGACTTTGCCCGCTTTGCTGCCGCTCGCCCTGGCTGTGCTGCTTCTGGCGAGCGGGCTGCTGCTGTCGTACAAGACCGCGAAATCGGGTGTCCTGTTTGCGGCGATCGGCCTTGCGCTGGTCGCGGTCCTGACGCCTGTCTTGACGGTCAACGTGCTGGTGCTGGCCGCGGTTACGCTTGCGGCGCTGATCGGTCTGTGTGCATTGGGAACGTGGTACAACAACCGTTTCTGGATGCTGTGCGCCTATCTGGGCCTGACGGCTGTCGCGCTGTGGCTCTTGCAGGTGACCATCGGCTCGCTGCTCGGCCAATCGCTGTTCTTCCTGGTGGCTGGTGTGGTGCTGCTGGCGATGGCGCTGTGGCTGGCACGCCTGTTGCGCAGAGGCAAGGGTAATCCCGCGCCAGCGGCGGAAACTGGGGAGGTCAAGCCATGACGGATACAGTCGCATCTGCCGCAAGTCGGCCGGCGATCCGCGCACCCTGGCTGCGCTGGGGTCTTGTTGCCCTGATCCAGCTCGTGCTGATTTCCATTCCGCTCATTGACCGTCTCCAGGTCCAGGGCAGCGGTCAGACTGTTCGGTTGGCCGTTGTTCCGGTCGATCCGCGCGATCTGCTGCGCGGCGACTACGTGATCATCAATCTGGCAATCGGACAGATCTCCAAGGAAGTTCCCGGCAGCGAAACCGTTGCCTATGGCGACCGTGTGTTCGTGGGGTTGCGGGCCTCCGGTGATATCCCGGCAGAGCCGGTCCTTGTCGCCAGGACACGCGAGGAGGCCGGTGACCTGGCGATTGCCGGAACGGTCCTCTCCGTGCTCGACGATGAAATTCGCGTCGACTACGGCATCGACGCCTTCTTCCTGCCGGAGGGAGAGGGGCTGGAAATCGAGAGATTGGACCGGTCCCGGATCCAGCTGGAAGTTACTGTCGCTGACGACGGCAGGTCGCTTCCGGTCAACCTGCTTGTGGATGGTGTCGTGTTCCGGTCCGACGCGATCTTTTGACCTGCAGCCATTCTGACGCTAAGAGCACACTCGCTCATTTCCTGCCGAAAGACTGTCATGTCAGATCCCGCGCTCGCGACACTTGTGCTTCCCCTTCAGATTGGGGCTATCGAGCTTGCCGAAACCGCACGCGTCCTGTTTCTGCGCGCCCGGTCGGGCCCGGCTCTCGCGGAGCTGAAGGGTCTTGAACTCGTCTGCGAGCAGAGCTTCGCACCGGACCGGGATGCGCTGAAGAAGGCAGGACTGACCGTCGAGGGGGAAACGGATGCGACGGGCTTCGATGCGGTTCTGGTTCTGCCGGGCCGCCAGCGTCAGGAAGCACGGGCACAGCTTGCCCGTGCGGTTTCCAGAACAAGGGCCGGCGGTACGGTGATCGCCTGCGCGCCCAACACCGAAGGCGCCAAGACACTGGAAAGCGACCTTGTAGATCTGCTCGGCAGCGCCGACAGGCTGACCAAGAACAAGTGCCGTGTGGTCTGGGAGACAGTTCGCACCGACCGGTTGAACGAGGGCCTGCTTGCCGAGTGGCTGGCTCTCGATGCGCCGCGCAAGGTCCTGGACGGCGCCTATGTCAGCCGGCCGGGCATCTTTGCCTGGGACAGGATCGACCCTGCATCGAAACTTCTGGCAGGTCATCTGCCCGATACGCTGAAGGGCCGCGGCGCGGATCTCGGCACCGGGTTCGGCTATCTGGCGCGCACTGTCCTTGAAAAGGCTCCCAAGGTTGCCTCGATGGATCTTTATGAAGCTGAAAAGCGGGCGCTGGATCTCGCCGAACAGAACCTTGAAGCCTACAAGGGCAAGCGGACCATGCATGGCATCTGGTCGGACGTGACGAAGGGCATCGACGGTCCTTACGACTTCATCGTATCCAACCCGCCCTTTCATCAGGCCGGCAAGGCCGACCGCGCCGATGTCGGCCAGGGTTTCATCCGCGCCGCGGCAAGTGGGCTGCGCTCCGGCGGCGAATTCTACCTGGTCGCCAACCGTCACCTGCCTTACGAGCATACGCTGGCGGAAGTCTTTGCTACCGTCACCCAGCTCGCCGACGAAGGCGGCTACAAGGTGATCCGCGCGGTAAAGGGCAAGGGAGGACGTTGAGATGGGGTTCTTTCTTCGTTTCTCCGATGGCTTGGCTCTTGGTGCCGGTAACCGCCGGGGGCTTCTGACATGCGGCTCGTAAAACTCCTCGCCAATCTCGGCTATGGCAGCCGCAAGGAAATGCAGACCGCGATCCGGCACGGCTGGGTGACAGATCGGCAGGGCAACCGGCTGAAGGCGGATGCAAAGACCGCGCACGAGGATATTCTCTTCGACGACGAGCCGCTTGATGCGGCTCATGGCGTCGTGATCCTCATGAACAAGCCGCTTGGCTATACCTGCTCGACCAAGGACCAGGGACGGCTGGTCTACGACCTGCTGCCTGACCGTTTCCGGATGCGCAAGCCGGCGCTGTCGACCATCGGGCGCCTCGACAAGGAGACATCCGGCGCGCTGCTCTTCACCGACGACGGCACCTTCCTGCACCGGGTGATCTCACCGAAATCCGAAGTTCCGAAAGTCTACGAGGTGACCCTCGACCGGCCCCTGAAAGGTGATGAGGCCGCTCTGTTTGCGTCCGGCGAAATGATGCTGGAGAGCGAGGAAAAACCGCTGAAGCCCGCCGAGCTTGAGGTGCTGGACGCAACTCATGCGAGACTGACCCTGCACGAGGGACGCTATCACCAGGTCCGCCGCATGTTCGCGGCAACCGGCAACCATGTCACCGACCTTGCCCGCAGCCGCATCGGCGGACTTGGCATTGACGGACTGGAGACGGGGCAGTGGAAGGCGCTCACCGATGCGGAGAAGGCCCTGATCTTCGAAGGGTGAGGACCTCAGCCCGGGGCGAAATACAGCATTCGGAAATTTTTTTGACCGGTGCTGCATCCGGAATTCGATCTGCCGTGTACCCGGCATGTGAGGCCATTTGCGAAGCCTCCTGCCCTTAAGAGACGGAGATCTGAAATGACGTTTCCCAGACATATGCTTCTGACCGCATCCGCGCTTGTTCTCGCCGCCGGTACCGCACACGCCACGACCGCCATCGGCCTCGCGGGTGAAAAGACCCTTGTTGTCATCGACAGCAATTCCGGCAAGGTTGCCGGGACGATGGAGGTTGCCGGCGTCGACCGGCTGCTCGGCATCGACCTGCGCCCGGCGACCGGTCAGCTGATCGGCGTCAGCGCCGCGCACGAGATCGTGGAGATCGATCCGCAGACCGGCAAGGCGACCGTGATTTCCAGGATGGACACGATGCTGCCTCTGAAGGACGGCCAGCAGGTGATCGTCGACTTCAACCCCAAGGCCAACAAACTGCGATTCATGACTGGCCTTACCAACCATCGCGTCGATATCGAAAGCGGCAAGGTCACGGTCGACGGCAGCCTCGCCTTCGAGGCGCAGGACATGCATGCAGGCGAGACGCCGAACATCGTGGCAGCCGCCTACAGCAATTCCTACGGCCAGCCGGAAACCACCGCGATGTACGACATCGACGCGACAATCAATGCGGTCATCCGGCAGACCTCCCCGAACGACGGCACCCTGGCGGCGATCGGCAAACTCGGCGTCGATGCCTCCGAAACCTATGCATTCGACATTGCCACGGACGCTGAGGGCAACAACAAGGCCTGGCTCGCAACCGGAACCTGGCTGCATACGGTATCGCTCGAGACCGGCAAGGTGACGGGAAGCTGGGAGCTGGAAGGCCTCGCCTGGCCCCTGCGCGACATCACTTTCATGACTGCGAACTGACCCCGAAACGGGTCTCGCCTTTGGAGCATCCTTGGCCCGAGCGTCACAAGGATGCTCCCGGCTTTGCGGTTCCTTGCCCACCTCGAGCCGCAAAGCCGCCTGCCGGAGCAGCCTGGACCACCCACCCCAGGCTGCTCCGGTCCTTTGTCGCCGGCCAGCCGGCAAACCGCGTAAAAAACTGGTCCGGCGGCGTCCGGGCCGCGTAACAGGCAAGCGCCCCGCCTGAAACTGATCGAATGAGACCGACCGTGTTGGATATGCCTGTACCTTCCAGCGACCTGGATCATGCGGAATTGTTGTCGGCTTGCGCCCGCAGGGACAGGCGAGCCCTGCGCCTTATCCTGGAAATGGAGGGTCCCAAGATGCTCGGCATCGCCAGGCGCATGCTGCGCCGGCAGGACCTGGCCGAGGATGCCCTGCAGGACACGCTCGTACAGATCTGGCGCAAGGCGGCCCAGTTCGATCCGGCTCGGGGATCGGGCCGGGCCTGGATCTACGCGGTGCTGCGCAACCGCACCTTGAACATGCTGCGCGACGGGGCGCGCGAAGCGGCAACCGAGGACGACCGGCTGGAGCGCAGCATCGATGGCGGCGAACTGAACGATGCCTGGGAAATGCTTGGGCATGACAGCGAATTGCGGCGCTGCCTGGAGCGCCTCGAGAGCGAGAAACGCAGCGCCGTGCTGATGTCCTATGTCTGGGGCTACACCCATGGCGAGATTGCCGGACGGCTTTCGGCTCCCCTTGGCACGGTCAAGGCCTGGGTGCGGCGCGGACTGACCTCCCTCAGGGAGTGCATGGCATGAGAACGGTCCGTAGGGACAAGGCCGAACTGGCGGATGAATTCGTCATCGGCCTCTGCGATCCGGAAGAAGAGCGCGAAGTGGAAGACCGGCTGGCACGGGACCCGGAGCTTGCCGTCCTGGTGGAACTGGCCCGGCAGCGATTTTCCGCGCTGGATGCGACTGCCGCCGAGGTACGTGTGCCGAATGATCTGTGGAGCAGGGTCGAAAGACGTCTGGATGCCCTGGACGAAAGCCTTGAAGCTTCGACCACGCAAAGGGCGGCGTCGAAGCCTGTTGCCGACCTCGCCGGGGAACGGAAGAAGCGCGGCGGTCCGCTGCTATGGACTGCTGCCGCGAGCCTTGCCGCAAGCCTGATCCTTGCCGTCGCCTTGGCCTGGAGCCTGCTGACGACAGTCGAAACTCAAGTTATCGCCGTGCTCGTGAACGATGCCGGCCAGCCGGTGGCGATGGTCGCGGGGGCGGAGGACAATGCCACCGAGGTGACGTTGCTTGGCCAGACCAACGTCCCGGCGGGAACAGTGCTTCAGCTCTGGACAAAGCCCGATCCGGACGGCCCGCCTGTATCCATCGGTGTCTTCGACGAGCCCAAACGGACGCTCCTGCAGGCTGCCGGACTGCCGGTGCCCCAGCCCGACCAGCTCTACGAGATCACCTTCGAACCGCCCGGCGGCTCGCCGACGGGCCTGCCGACCGGTCCGATCCTGGGCAAGGGCTTCGCCAAGGAGCCGAGGTAATAAACGAAGCGCATGTCGGCTGATGTCTTCCGGGGAACTTAACACCCAACCAACACCTCTCCATTGTCATCCCGGATCTTCGCTGCGCTGCGTCCGGGAGGACGAATCGAGGGGCGTCTCGCAGATAGACGCCCGGTTCTGGCCGGGCGTCCCCTTCTTGATGAAGACCTATCCCCGATTCCGGCTCAGCACCCGGATGCGGCTGTCGAACTCACCCCGGTCGACATAGCAGCCGCGCAGATGACGGAAACCCGTGCCGGGATCGAAGGCAGCCCGGCCATGCAGGACGCGGCGGTTGTCGAAGATTACCATCTCGCCGCCCTTGAGTCTTGTCGTGATGACGTAGCTCTTCGATCGGGTCATCTGCATGATTGCCCGATAGGCCCGGTAATAGGCCTCCATCTCGCTGGCCGGAAGGTCGAAGATGCCGGCAAGGTGGGCGTTGAAATGCAATTCCTGAACGTTGCCGAAGAGATCGAGATCGATCACCGTGTGATGACGGCGGATGTCGTAATCCTCGTCGTGGAAGCGGAACGGCACCGGCGTTTTCGAAAGCAGCCGGAAGGCGTCCGGATCGTCCCGCGCCAGGTCCGCCGCGATGGCAAAGCCGTCGGAGAACGTGGAACCACCCCCGACAGCCTCGTTGGCAAGGCAATGCAGGAACTGGAAACCCGGGGGTAGCTCCTGGTTGGCAAGGTCGGTGTGCAGTGGCAACGCATGGGACGTGTAGGCGAGGTTGTTCGGGTTCGGCTTCGACATCACCTCGAAGGTGGTTCCGAAATTGGTTTCCCGCAAGAAACCGATCCGCCGGGCGACCGTAACGCCCGCTTCCAGGTCGTTATCCATGCCGTCGACCAGCGCGAGGCCGGCCTTCTTGGTGGCAATCAGAAAGGAGAGCAGGGCGTCGTCGTCCTGCATCAGGTCCATTGCCGCCGCCCGCGGCAGGGAGGCCGGATCCAGATCTCCACGCCAGGGGTCGGGCTCGATCCAGGCCGGATCTTTCAATCCGATGCCCGGCCGGTGGTCGTGCAGCCAGTCGCTCCGGTACCGGCTGACATGACCATCGTCCTTCCAGGTCAGCACAATGTCGTCGCCATCCCGGTCGGCACTGGCAATGGAAATGTCCATTGGAATGCCGGTCAGGTCGAATTGCCGTTCCTGGGTCTGCGGGTGGAAACCGCTCGGGCAATTGTCCCGCAGCCAGAGAAAGGGATAGTCGGCACCGGTCCCGTCCGGCCAGGCGACATGAAGCATGCGGTCTTCACCGCGCAAGGTCACGTTTGTCATGATGGAAAATCCGTTGATGTCAGAAGTTGGGAACGCGCGCGCCATGGCGCGCAAACATCAACGATTGGCGGGGGGCGGCCACCACCAATAGGCCTTGTTGTGCGGATTGCCCTGGTTACGACCGAGAACGGAGATCATCCACGTGAAAGCCGAGTGCGAGCGTCGCTCGCTGTTGAACCTTAAAAAAGGCTACATCAGAATTGGCAGCCGGCAAATGGATATTTGCCGGCCTTGCAGTCTTTGGTTTCGCCGTCCGGTTAGCCCTTCGACGCTTTCGCCGCGAGAGCGATCGCAATGTAGCTCCAGCCGTTGATCAGGACCGAGATCCCGGCCAGCAGCCCAAGCGCCCAGGCGGCGGAACTCGGCAGTTCAAGCCAGATCATGACGCCGGCGGCGAGGGACACGAGACCGGCAACCAGCACCCAGACCCAGCCTTCATGCGGCTTCAGCTTGAAGGCGAGCAGGATCTGGCTGATGCCCTGCGCGATGAAGATCGCCGCGATGACAAGCGTCAGCGCGAAAGTGCCGGCAAGGGGGTTCACATAGATGACGATGCCACCAATGACCGCGATGAGGCCGGTGATCAGGTTCCAGAGAAAACTGCCGGAGCCCTGGGTCTTGAAGGCATTGTAGATCTGCACGAGACCACCGACAAAAAGCACGGCCGCAATCAGGATCGTGACGGCGATCGAGGTCGCAAGGGGCGCGGCAATCAATATCATCCCGCCGATGACCAGTGCGATGCCCAAAGCCAGGAACCAGCCCCAATTGTCCTGGATCTTCTTTCTCATGTCTTCCATTGCCTGAACCGCGTCTGTCATCGTGACCTCCTCACGCCCAAGTTGCCGCTGACGACCGTAACTCCTTTGCGCATAAACGCAATATGCCGAATGCATTTCCGGAGAAGCGCTTCTCCCGGTCATTTGCTTGACATTTTGTGTGTATATGCACACAACAGGAACATGGAAGAGGACGATTTCACGCTCTGTGTTCTGGACAATGCCCGCAAGGCAGCGCGGGCGGTCAGCCGGCACTATGACCGCCTTGCTCGGCAGGTCGGCATGACTGCTGGCCAGTTTTCAGTGCTGGTGGCCGTGCGCGGAAGCGAAAGGGCGACGACGGCGGGCCTGGCGGAACGCCTCTCCATGGAGCGCACGACGCTGGTGCGCAACATCGCTCTGCTGGAACGAAAGGGCCTGGTTACCTCCGTGCCGGTGACCGGAGGACGGGGAAAAAGTTTTCGGCTCTCGGCAAGCGGTGCCGCACTGCTCGAAAGGGCGGTGCCGCTGTGGCGGCAGGCTCAGGCGGATGTGAAGGCACACCTTGGCGGAGAAGATTTTCTTCAGACAATCAACGCCTTAAAGAAACTGTCTGATCTTTGATGAACACCAGTTGAATCAGTTTCTGAGCGGACTGGCAAACCGCTCGGGAACTACCTACCTGCCGGAGCGGGGGCGCTGGCGAAACCAATTGCGAGGTAAATCATGCGGCGTGTGGTCGTGACGGGACTGGGGATCGTTTCCCCGCTGGGAACCGGGCTCAATGCCTTCTGGAATCGGGTGACGGAGGGCGAAAACGGCATCCGCCGCATCACCCATTTCGACGCAGGCGAACTTGCGTGCCAGATTGCGGGCGAGGTGCCTTCAAGGTCGGAGGACGAACACGGCTTCGATGTCGATGCCGTCATGGATCCGCGTGAGCAGCGCCGTTCCGACCGTTTCATCCATTTGGCCATGGGCGCGGTTCAGGAGGCTCTAGCGCATGCCGGCTGGGAGCCGAAGACGGACCGGGAAAAGGAACGCACAGGCACGATCATCGCGACCGGCGTCGGCGGTTTCCCGGCGATGACCGCCGGCACGCGGCTTGTGGACGAGAAGGGTCCGCGCCGCGCGTCTCCCTTCCTGGTGCCATCCTTTCTCGCCAACCTGGCCGCCGGTCAGGTGTCGATTCGCCATGGTCTGAAGGGCCCCATCGGCGCGCCGGTCACCGCCTGTGCGGCCAGCCTGCAGGCCCTTGGCGATGCCGCCCGGCTGATCCGTGCCGGTGAAGCCGACGTGATGGTCGCTGGAGGCTCGGAAGCCTGTATCGACAAGATCTCCTATGCGGGCTTCTGTGCCGCCAAGGCCATGAGTTCGAAGCGCAACGACGATCCGGCGCATGCGTCGCGCCCCTTCGACCAAGACCGGGACGGTTTCATCATGGGGGAGGGGGCCGGGATCCTGATCCTGGAAGACTACGACCACGCCGCGGCACGTGGTGCGCCGATGCTGGCGGAACTCGCCGGCTACGGCACCAGCGCCGACGCCTACCATGTGACGGCTTCTTCGCCGGATGGCGAGGGCGGGCTCCGTGCGATGCGCCAGGCCTTGTCGACGGCACATCTCGCCCCGGGCGATATCGGCTATGTCAACGCCCATTCCACTTCGACGCCGGTGGGCGATGCGGCAGAGATCGCGGCGCTGACGACGCTCTTCGCCGGCAGGGGCAAGGACCTCGCGGTTTCGTCCTCGAAATCGATGTTCGGACATCTCCTCGGCGCCGCCGGTGCGGTAGAGGCGATCGCCTGCGTCAAGGCCCTGATGAGCGGCCTGCTGCCACCGTCCCGCAACCTTGAAAACGCGGACGAGGCCATGAGCCGTTTCGAGATGGTCCCGGGCAAGGCGATCGCCCGCGAAGTGAACCACATCCTCACCAACGGCTTCGGCTTCGGTGGCGTCAACGCCAGCGCCGTCTTTTCGAAGGTCTAGTCTGCTCATTCTTTGAGCTTGGCAAAGAGCAATTTCCCATTTATGAGAAAATTCTCAAATATGGGAAATTGCAATGTCGAGTCTTGAACAATCTCTCGCTCGGCGGCTGACGGAGTTGCGCCGGGCGCGGGACTGGCCGCTGGAAGAACTGGCGGAGCGCACCGGCATCAGCCGGGCGACCCTATCGCGCATCGAGCGCGGCGACACCAGCCCGACCGCCAGTGTGCTCGGCAAGCTGGCCACCGCCTTCAATCTTTCCATGGCCGAACTCTTCGGTGCGGCGTCCACCGATGTGGAACGGCTGATCCCGAGGGCGGCGCAGAGTGTCTGGACGGATCCTGAAACGGGCTATCGCCGCCGGGTGCTGACGCCGTCAGGCGGCGGTTACCGCGGCTCGATGATCGAGGGAACAATCCCGCCGGGGGCAACCGTCTCCTACGCCGCACCGCCCGTGCCCGATCTGGAGCACCAGCTGCTTCTCCTGGAAGGCGTCCTGCGCCTGAAAGTCGGGCCGGACACTTATGATCTGTCTCCAGGCGATGCCCTGCGTTTCCGCCTCAACGCCTCCAACAGCTATCATGCGGCAGGCACGGTGCCGGCCCGCTATTTCCTGACGGTGATCCTGCCATGATGTCTTCAGATCTTTCGAAAATTTCCGCTTGCAAGAAGCCCTTTCGACCGGAGGCACCACTCTGTCTGCTGTCTGCCGAGGAAATGAAAACCGCACTTCCGGCGCTTGGCCGGTTGCTGAGAGCTTGCGTCGAGGATGGCGCTGGCATCGGTTTCGTGCTGCCGTTTTCGCAGGAAGAGGCGCAGGCCTTCTGGCAAGGCAAACTGACTGCTGTAGCGAACGGGGAAGCGTTCCTGTTGGCTGCATTGGAAGGCGGGGATATCGCAGGCGTCGTCATGCTGGTGCTCGCGCCGCAGGACAACGGTCGGCACAGGGCCGATGTCGCCAAGCTGATGGTCCATCCCGACCATCGCCGCAAGGGTCTCGCCCGCAAACTGATGGCTGCGATCGACAGACTGGCCTTGTCCCAGGACCGCTGGCTGCTGGTGCTGGATACCGTGACCGGTGACCGGGCCGAAAAGCTCTACCCGACCTGCGGCTACATCAAGGTCGGCGTCATCCCCGACTACGCCTATGGCAGCCATGGCCAACTGGACGCGACGACGGTTTTCTACAAGGATCTCAGATGAAGAGGCTGTTTCGAGCCGATACCCGGCCTAGCGGCCGCGAACCGTCCTGCTGATGTGTCAGTCGCTGAACTCGACCGAGTCCGGTTTCACGCCAAGCTTTTCAAGAACGTCCTGGACCGCGTCCATCATCGGCGGCGGGCCGCAGAGATAGAAGCGCTTGTCGAGATCCGGAACGAGGTCCTGAATGAGGTCCGCATCGATCAGTCCGTGATGGCTGCCGGCCGTGTCCTCGTCCGACAGCACATGATCGACCTTGAGGCCGTCCATGGCTTCTAGCTCTTCGCGGCAGATGATGTCATCGGAGGTCTTGTTGGCAAAGATCAACTGATTGCCGGCAAGCTTTCCCTTCTTTTCCAGGTCCCGGAGAATGGCCAGGAATGGCGTTATGCCCGCACCGCCCGCGATGAAGACGCCCGGCTCCTCGTAGCGGAAGGTCTTGAACGGATCGGCCAGCAACACATGATCACCTTCTTTCAGGTCATGAAGGCGCTCGGTGACACCGTCGTGATCCGGATAGCCCTTGATGGTGAATTCCAGTGTCCGCTCCTGCGGCAGCGACGTCATGGTGAAGGGGCGCGTCTCTTCGCGCCATCCATCCTCGTCGAGCGCGATCTCCGTCGCATCGCCGACCTTGAAGTCGAAACCCTCCGGCTCGGCGATCCGGAACCGCTTCACGTCATGGGTCACCTGGTCGATCTTGAGAATGGTGGCCTTGTGCATCTTGCGTCTCCTTCTTTTTCGAGAAGAAAACGCGAAGGATGGGGCAGGGTTCCGCGGGAGCTTGCCTGAAGTTTGCACGTTCAGGCTTGGAAGAAAGGGCCACAATGCGGACCTTCGCGCGGCAATGAAGTGCATCCCAAATTGAATCAGTTTCTGAACTCCGGGAGCCGGGGTTCTCGCCTAACCCGCCTCGTTCAGCATCTCCAACTCCAGCCACTGTTCTTCAGCGGCATCCTTTTCCGCCGTCAGATCAGTGATTTGCCGCGATATCTTGGCAAATTTGTCAGGGTTCTTCACATAAAGCTGCGGGTCGCTCATTTCGCCCTGCAGCTTTTCAAGCTCGGCTTCAAGTTTCTCGATGGTCCCGGGCAGCGACTTCAGCAGATGCTGCTGGGTGAAGGTGAGTTTCGTCCTCTGGCTCGGCTTTGCGGCAGAAGCATCTGGTTCTGACGGCTTTTCCTTCTTCTGCAGTGCTGTTTTCTCGACCTTGCGCGCGGTAACGCCTTCGCCGCGCTGCGCCAGCATGTCCGTATAGCCGCCGGCATATTCGCGCCACAGGCCGTCGCCTTCCGAGACGATAACGGAGGTCGCGACCCGGTCGAGGAAGTCGCGGTCGTGGGAGACGATCAAGGCCGTGCCCGGATAATCCGCCAGCAGTTCCTGCAGAAGGTCGAGGGTTTCAAGGTCCAGGTCGTTGGTCGGCTCGTCCAGCACCATCAGGTTGGACTTGTTGGCGAGCGCCCTTGCGAGCATGGCACGGGCGCGCTCGCCGCCCGATAGGGCGCCGACGGGCGTGCGGGCCTGTTCGGGCGAGAACAGGAAGTCCTTCATGTAGGACATGACATGCTTGGTCTCGTCGCCGATCACGACCGTATCGCCGCCACCGCCGGTCAGCACCGAGGAAAGGCTGTCCGTCAGGTCGAGATTTTCCCGCTTCTGGTCGAGCGTCACCATTTCCAGGTTTGTGCCGAGCCGCGTGGTGCCGGTGTCAGGGGCTAGTTCCCCAGTCAGCATCTTCAGGAGCGTCGTCTTGCCGGCGCCGTTCGGACCGACAAAACCGATCCGGTCGCCGCGCTGGATGCGGGTGGAGAAGTCCTTGACGATGGTGCGGGTTCCGAAGCTCTTGGAAATGCCCTTGGCCTCGATCACCAGCTTGCCGGAAACCTCGGCCTCAGTGGCGGCGAGCTTTGCTGTGCCCTGCGGCCCGCGATGCTCGCGCTTCTGTTTCCTGAGGTCGGCAAGTTCACGCACCCGGCGCATGTTGCGCTTGCGCCGGGCGGTCACGCCGTAGGTCATCCAGTGTTCTTCGCGCTTGATCTTCTGCGAAAGCTTCTGCTGGTCGATTTCCTCCTGCTCGAAGATCTCGTCGCGCCAGGTCTCGAAATGGGCAAAGCCCCGTTCCATGCGGCGCGAGATGCCGCGATCGATCCAGACGGTGGCGCGGGAGAGATTTTCCAGGAAGCGGCGGTCGTGGGAGATCAGCACCAGGGCGGACTTGAGGCTCTTGAGTTCCTCTTCCAGCCATTCGATGGCCGGCAGGTCGAGGTGGTTGGTCGGCTCGTCGAGCAGAAGAATATCCGGTTCCGGTGCAAGTGTACGGGCAAGGGCCGCGCGCCGGGCTTCGCCGCCCGAGAGCGAGTTGGGATCTTCCTTGCCGGTGAGGCCGAGCACCTCGAGAAGATAGGCGCCGCGATAGGGATCGTCCCCCTCGGTCAGGCCTTCGTTCACATAGTCGATCGTGGTGGCATAGGCGGATAGGTCGGGATCCTGAGGCAGATAGCGTACGGTGCGGCCCGGCTGGAAAAAGCGCTCGCCCTTGTCCATGTCGATCATGCCGGCGGCGATCTTGAGCAGGGTCGACTTGCCCGAGCCGTTGCGGCCGACCAGGCACAGCCGGTCGCCTTCGGAGACGGACAGCTCGGCTCCGGTGAGCAGCGGCGTACCGCCGAAGGTCAGGTGAACGTCGCGGAGTATCAGGAGAGGCGGGGCCATGTCTCTTTGGTGTCTTCTTGCATCGTGCGAACCGGCGCCCGGTTTACTGGCCGTTCGATGGCCGCGCAAGCGGGGCGGGAGGATGGTCAGATATTTTTGATCTCCCGCGGCGAGATTTCCGGTGTTGATTGGGCTATCATCGATAGATGTGGACTGGGCGGCCGTCCGGCGCGGTGCGGGCGCCGGCAGGAGAGTGCATCATGTCTGAGAAAAAAAACGAGGCTCAAGGTTTCCTCCGCCGCGGCGCGTTTCTGCGAAGCTGCCTCATGGCTGCGGCCGTCGCGGTGACGGCGGCGCTCACCGCGGCAGGATCGGCTGCTCCGGCCCATGCCGATGGTATCTACTTTGGCGGCGTTGGCTTCGGCTTCGGAACGGGCGGCTACCGCAGCGGCCTGTTCTATTCGCCCTACGGCTTCTACGGCCCGCCCTACCGGCCCTACGGCGCGCCCTATTATTATCATCCCTATGACAGCCGGGCCTATCCGTACCGTTCGCGGGTCTATCCGAACCGTTCGCGGGTCTATGTGAACCCGCCCCGCTACCGCAACTATGGACAACCGCAGCGTGTCCCGCCCACCAGGACCGGACTGGCTCCGTTCTCGCCGCAATACATGGCCTACTGCTCCCGCAAATTCAGGTCGTTCAATCCGAACACGGGCATGTATCTGGCCCGTAGCGGAAAGTATCGATTTTGCTGGTAGCATTGAAAGATTGTTGCGCAGCCCGGCGATGGATTATGTGACCGCACAGTATAAACGCGAAAAAATTTTCTCATTCCGTTTGGAAAGTCGCAAAAACATCGCCTTTTTGCGACTAAGGTTGAAATGTGCCGTTGGGGGATGCTTGATCGTGCGCAAAGAGCGTGGAATCTTGTGAACCATCGTTCCTATGCTTCAACTATAAACCCAGAGGGGAGAGCGATATGTTCAAGTCCATGCGTGTGACAGCGCTTGCGGCTGCTTTGATGGCTGCCACATCTCTTACCGCAACTGCCGAAATGGTCTACCACCGCGGGAATACCGCGGACCCGGAAACCTTGGACCAGCACAAGACATCCACTGTCTACGAAGCGCACATCCTGCGTGACCTTTACGAGGGCCTTGTCGCCTACAGCGCCGCCGGCAAGATCGTTCCGGGTGTCGCAACCGACTGGACGGTCTCCGAAGACGGTCTGACCTACACCTTCACGTTGCGCGACGATGCCAAATGGTCCAACGGCGATCCGGTGGTCGCAGGTGACTTCGTCTATTCGCTTCAGCGTATCATGAACCCGGAAACCGGTGCCAAGTATGCGACGGTGCTTTATCCGGTCAAGAACGCGGAAAAGATCAACAAGGGCGAAGCCAAGCCTGAAGAGATCGGCGCCAAGGCGATCGACGATCATACGCTCGAAATCACTCTCGAAGCGCCGACGCCCTACTTCATCAACCTGCTAGCTCACCAGACCGGCCTTCCGGTTCATCCGGCTTCGGTCGAACAGTTCGGCTCCGACTTCGTCAAGGCCGAGAACATGGTCACCAACGGTGCCTACAAGCTGGCCGAATTCATCCCGAACGCTCATGTGAAAGCGGTCAAGAACCCGAATTTCCATGATGCAGAGAACGTGAAGATCGACACCGTCTTCTTCTATCCGACGGAAGACCGCGGCGCCGCCCTGCGCCGGTTCCAGGCCGGCGAACTGCATTCCAACGACGACGCGCCGACCGAACAGGTCGCCTTCATGCGCGAAAACCTGGGTGACCAGTTCCGCGTGGCGCCGTATCTCGGCACCTATTACTACGCCCTCAACCATGAGGACGAAGTGCTGAAGAACCCGGACGTCCGTCAGGCCCTGTCCATGGCGATCGACCGTGAGTTCCTCGCCGAGGAAATCTGGGGCTCCACCATGGTCGCCGGCTATTCCTTCGTGCCGCCGGGCATCGACAACTACGGCGACCCGGCCTATGCCGACTACAAGGACCTGTCCCAGATCGACCGCGAAGAGAAGGCTCTCGAGCTTCTCACCAACGCAGGCTATGGTCCGGACAAGCCGTTCGAGCTGACGATCAACTACAACACCTCCGAAAACCACAAGAACACGGCCGTTGCCATCGCCGACATGTGGAAGCCGCTTGGTGTGAACGTCAACCTGATCAACACGGACACGAAGACCCACTACGCCATGCTGCGTGACCGTCAGGACTTCGACGTCGCCCGTGCAGGCTGGATCGGCGACTATTCCGACCCGCAGAACTTCCTGTTCATGGTCGAAAGCGACAATGACGGCTTCAACTACGCCCGCTACAACAATCCTGAGTACGATGCGCTCATGGACGAGGCGGCCGTTACGACCGACCTTGAAAAGCGCGCCGACATCCTGAAGCAGGCCGAAGCGCTCTTCATGCGCGATTTGCCGTTCATTCCGATGATGTACTACGGGTCCATGAACCTTGTCTCCGACAAGGTCGCCGGATACGAGGACAACCTCCTCAACGTCCATCCGACCCGCTGGATGAGCATCACCGAATAACCTGGCAACACCGAGACCGGCAGGGATTCCCTGCCGGTTCTTGCAAGGCGGCATCGATCTTGGGATCGACAGCCAAGACCGCCGGTCAACAACAGGGCCAAGCCTATGCTCCGCTACGTTTTCGGTCGATTGCTCGGCGCAATCCCGACATTGTTCCTTATTGTCACGCTCTCCTTCTTCCTGATCCGCATCGCACCTGGTGGCCCGTTCGATCTGGAACGTCCGCTGGAAGCCAAGGTGATGGAAAACCTGAACAAGATCTATCATCTCAACGAGCCGCTCTGGAACCAGTACCTTCTCTATCTGCAGAGCGTGGCCCGTCTCGACTTCGGCCCGAGTTTCTATTTCCGTGATTTCTCGATCAACGAACTCTTTGCCCAAAGCCTGCCGATCTCGATCCAGCTCGGTCTTTCGGCCTTGTGCCTGGCCCTGGTGGTCGGCGGTTGCCTCGGCGTCATCGCTGCACTCCGGCAAAACAAGCCCACCGACTATTCCGTGATGGCGGCGGCAACGCTGGGCGTCACGATCCCGAACTTTGTCGTGGCGCCGATCCTTACCCTCATCCTCGGCGTCTGGCTCGGCTGGCTGCCGGTCGGCGGCTGGAACGGCGGCGCTTTCGTCAACCGGGTGCTGCCGGTGGTGACGCTCGCCTTGCCGCAGATCGCCGTGGTGGCCCGTCTGACCCGAGGCTCGATGATCGAGGCGCTGAGATCGAACCATGTGCGCACGGCCCGCGCCTACGGCCTGACATCCTACATGATCGTGGTGGTGCATGCGCTCCGCGGCGCGATCCTGCCGGTGGTTTCCTATCTCGGTCCCGCGGCGGCGGCGCTCCTGACCGGTTCCGTGGTCATCGAGACCATCTTCGGCATCCCCGGCATCGGTCGCTATTTCGTCCAGGGCGCCCTCAACCGTGACTACACCCTGGTAATGGGCACGGTCGTTGTGGTCGCCTGTTTCGTCATCCTGTTCAACCTCGTCGTGGATCTGCTCTATGCGGTGCTTGATCCGCGTGTGCGCTACGACTGAGGAGGAGCTGACCCGTGACCCTGACTGCACCCATTTCCGCCGATGTGCCTGCCAAGGGACGTTCGCTCTGGGACGACGCGCGCGACCGGCTGCTGGCCAACCGCGCGGCCGTCGCTTCGATGATCGTGCTGGCCGCGATCGCCCTCATTTCGATTTTCGGCCCCGTCCTTTCCCCGCACGACTACGACACGGTCTATCGCGACTATGTGAAGGTGCCGGCGAGCCTGGAGGCCTATCCGAGGGCCGAACAGGTGGAGCCCGGCTTCATGTCCGCCGCCAGGCGGGCACGGCTGACGGTGGAAACCTATGAGCGCGAAGGAGACAAGGTCGTCGCCCTGGTGACCTCCAGCCGCGCCATCGACCCCCGTTCCGTCCAGTATTTCGACCGAAGCGACCTCTTCGCCAACACCGTTCTTTCGGATCTTGCCGAAGACGAGAAGTCGGCCAGGATCTCGGCCGAGATCAACTTCATGCATTTCTATTTCGGTACGGATGCCAACGGCCGTGACATGATGACCCGAACCTTCATCGCGGGACGCGTGTCGCTCACCATCGGCCTCTTGGCGACAATCGTGGCAATTTCGATCGGTGTCATCTACGGCGCCACCTCCGGCTATCTCGGAGGACGGATCGACCAGATGATGATGCGTGTCGTCGATATCCTCTATTCGCTGCCCTTCATCTTCTTCGTGATCATGCTGGTGGTGTTTTTCGGCCGGAACTTCATCCTGATGTTCATCGCCGTGGGCGCGGTCGAGTGGCTCGACATGGCCCGCATCGTGCGCGGCCAGACACTCACCATCAAGCGGCAGGAATATGTGCAGGCGGCCGAGGCGCTCGGCGTTGCCGACGGCGGCATCGTGCGCCGGCACATCATTCCGAACACGCTCGGTCCAGTGGTGGTCTACATGACCTTGCTGGTGCCAAAGGTGATCCTTCTGGAAAGTTTCCTGTCCTTCCTTGGCCTCGGCATTCAGGAGCCGATGACGAGCTGGGGCGTGCTGATTTCGGAAGGGGCCCGCAACCTGCAGGGTGCCGCCTGGATGCTCATCTTCCCGTCCATCTTCCTGACATCGACGCTGTTTGCGCTGAACTTCATCGGCGACGGCCTGCGCGATGCCCTGGATCCGAAAGACCGGTAGGAGAGCACAATGACCCAGGAAACGAACAAGACGGTCCTCTCCATCAGGGATCTGAAAGTCGACTTCGACACCGCGACCGGCACCATCAACGCGGTCAGGGGCGTCGACATCCATGTCGAAGCCGGCGAAACGGTCGCGATCGTCGGCGAGAGCGGCTCAGGCAAGAGCCAGACCATGATGGCGGCGATGGGGCTTCTGGCCTCTAACGGTCACACAGCGGGCGAGGTGATCTACGAAGGCCGCAACATTCTCGGCCTGCCGGTGGGCAAGCTGAACAAGATCCGCGGTGCCAAGATCACAATGATCTTTCAGGAGCCGATGACCTCCCTCGATCCGCTCTATACGATCGGCCGCCAGCTGGCCGAGCCGATGGTCGTGCATGGCGGGCTGTCATGGAAGGCGGCAAGAGCCAAGGCTCTGGAACTGCTCAAGCTCGTCAACATTCCCGAACCCGAGCGCAAGATCAAGGCCTACCCTTACGAGATGTCCGGCGGCCAGCGGCAGCGCGTCATGATCGCCATGGCGCTCGCCAACGATCCGGACGTTCTGATCGCCGATGAGCCGACGACGGCGCTCGACGTGACTACTCAGGCGCAGATCCTCGATCTTCTGGCCGATCTGCAGAAGCGGCTCGGCATGGCGGTTATCTTCATCACCCACGACCTCGGCATCGTCAGGCGCATTGCCGACCGGGTTTACGTGATGAAGACCGGTGAGGTGGTCGAAAGCGGCGAGACCGGCGAGATCTTCACCCGTCCGGCCCATCCCTATACGAAGATGCTGCTGGATGCCGAGCCGACGGGCCACAAGCCGCCGGTTCCCGATACGACGCCTTTGCTCCTGGAAGCCCAGAAGGTGGAGGTGGAATTCGAGCTGGACTCCGGCTTCCTGAAGCCCAAGCACATCCTGCGCGCGGTCGACGATATCAGCTTCTCGCTGCGCAAGGGCCAGACCCTCGGCATCGTTGGCGAAAGCGGCTCGGGCAAGTCGACGCTTGGCCGGGCGGTTCTGAACCTGCTTCCGGCCGGTGGCCGCGTGGTCTTTCAGGGACAGCAGATTTCCGGCCGCAACCGGGCCGAAATGCGCGCGCTTCGCAAGGACATGCAGCTGATCTTCCAGGATCCGTTCGGTTCGCTCAGCCCGCGCATGACTGTCGGCCAGATCATTTCCGAAGGCTTGCTCGTGCATGAGCCCTCCCTCAACGCCAGGGAGCGCGACGAGCGGGCCTGCAAGGCTCTGGAAGAGGTTTCGCTCGATCCGGTCATGCGCAACCGCTATCCGCACGAGTTCTCCGGCGGCCAGCGTCAGCGCATCGCCATCGCGCGCACCATGGTCCTGAAA
>ENA-ORCZ01000225-ORCZ01000225.1-marine-metagenome-genome-assembly--contig:-NODE-225-length-35779-cov-4.428715_pt1 | contig 35779 bp, 35 predicted proteins | sample MGYA00237785_ERZ508519 | MGnify/ENA primary metagenome ERZ508519 (study PRJEB26189, sample SAMN06268790) | marine metagenome | isolation source: Bioluminescent Bay, La Paraguera, Puerto Rico | place...
CACGTGCAGATCTTCCGCCTTGGCAGCAAGTCATATCGTGACCTGCCGCTGCGTATGGCGGAATTTGGCTGCTGTCACCGCAATGAACCGTCTGGTGGTCTGCATGGCATCATGCGTGTTCGTCAGTTCATTCAGGACGATGCGCACATCTTCTGCACCGAAGATCAGATTGTCTCCGAAACCAAGATTTTCTGTGACCTTCTGAAATCGGTCTACAAGGATTTCGGCTTTACCGACATTCTTGTGAAGTTCTCCGACCGTCCGGAAGTGCGTGCCGGTTCTGACGAGATTTGGGACAAGGCCGAAGCAGCCCTTCGCGAAGCAGCAGAGGAAGCAGGCCTTGCACTGGAAGTCAATCCGGGCGAAGGCGCATTCTATGGTCCGAAGCTGGAATTCGTCCTGCGCGATGCGATTGGTCGTGACTGGCAGTGCGGCACCCTTCAGGCCGACTTTGTTCTGCCGGAACGTCTTGATGCATCCTACATGGGTGAAGACGGTGAAAAACACCGTCCGGTCATGCTGCACCGTGCGATCCTTGGGTCGCTTGAACGCTTCATCGGTATTCTGATCGAAAACTATGCCGGTCGTTTGCCGCTGTGGCTGTCACCGGTTCATGCAGTTGTATGCACCATTACCAATGATGCCGATGACTATGCCCATGAAGTGAAGGCAGCACTTGAAGCCAAGGGCCTGAATGTTGAGCTCGATACCCGTAACGAGAAAATCAACTACAAGGTCCGCGAACACAGCCACGCCAAGGTTCCTATGATCCTCGCGCTTGGCAAACGCGAAGCCGAAGAAAAAACCGCTTCGGTCCGTCGCATTGGGTTCAAACACCAGAAGACGTTTGGCATTGATGAACTTGGTGATGCAATGGCGGCCGAAATCCGCGATCGCGTGATCGAAGCAGACTTCTGATCGACGTCAGAAACGCAACCAATAAAGCCCGCAAGTCAAATACTTGCGGGCTTTTCTTTTGACTCAGCGCCATCCTATTCAGGTGGAAGTTTCGGCTTATCCGATGGTGGCAAAGCTGATCCGCCTGCCCCGGACAGATTGAGTTTTGGCAGCCCTGTGCCGGTGCTTGCTTGTTGCGCACGCGTTTGGGTGTAAGCCACGGACGGATGGCGTGCATTGCCAAACACCTGCCCGATGAACCGCCAGATCTTTGGCACCAACCAGATCAGAAGCAGAATGAATAGGGCAAATAGCACGAAGAAAACCACAGGATGGAACACAACTGTATAAAGTGCGCCAAATACGGCGACATCCTCGGCGACTGAGGCGATGCTGTTACTAAACGGTTCAGGCGATGTATTGATTGCCGCGCGGCTGCCGGCCTTTGTAAAGTGGCTCCCGGCCGCCACCGTCCCGCCGACCAGCAAGGCAATCGCAGTTTGAACACCGTCGCCCATGCCGGTATCAAGGCCGCTCATGGCGCCTGCGGCAAGGAGTGCGCCGGCGGGAATCCTGATGAAGGTATGAATGGCATCCCAGACGCTATCGACGATCGGGATCTTGTCGGCCACGAATTCGATCAGATAAAGGAACATGGCGAGTGCAAGCACCCACCAGCTTCCCAGAACCTGAAGATCCGGCGGCAAATCAAGCAGCCCGAAATTGTTCAGAAGACCAAGAATGACCACTGTACCATAGAGGTTCACACCACTGGCCCAGGCCCCGCCCATTCCCAGCGCAAGAGTTTCAATTACCCCCACAGATTACGCCCTTTCAAAGCCATAATTCTCACCAACAAGTGAACAGGAAAAACGTTCAGTTGTGATAAATCACACTTTCAGCGCGTCCCGACACACGTATTAATGCCAAACCAGATCACAGAAAGGTACGACGATGGACCGTAACGGTGAAACCCCAAAAATGATCAAGGCATGTGCTGTTATGATGATGCTTGCCACCCCGCTTCTGGCAGGCAACGCTTTTGCAATGGGCAGCTCGGATAGCTGGAGCTCGGAAGGCACCGACCTTTCCGCTGTTACGGAGCTCGTTGATACCGGTATGTACGACATAGCGATCGACAAGATTGAAACCATGCTCGAAGAAGATCCGGAAAATGCCGATCTATACAATTACCTTGCCTACAGCCAACGCAAGATGGGTGACTTTGACAGTGCCGCGCAAAACTATGAACGCGCCCTGATGATCGACCCTGAACATGTCGGCGCTCTTGAGTATCAGGGCGAACTTTTCCTTCAGACCGGGAAACCTGAAATGGCTCAGGAAAACCTTGCGCGACTGCAACAGCTTTGTGGCATGGACTGCGAAGAGTACAAAACGCTGGCCAGCAGCATTACGAACTGATCTCTCCCGTTTGACTGCCATGAGAACCTATTCTTTAGGATGGGTTCTCATTTTTGCACTAACACGCCATATGTCTGTCAAAGTTGTACACGAAAAAACAGGAATAAAGATGGCCGACGCGGCACTTAGCAAAAGTTATACTGTGGTTTGCCTGCGCAAGACCGGGAACCTGATGGAGCTCGAGCCGGTATCGGACTACAGTTCGGCTCTAAAGACTGCCAAGGATGCGATCAGCAGCAAAGGCAATTCTGAAGTACGGATCGTTGAAAACAAGTACGACCAAGATACCCGCAAGGAAAAGAAGCAGGTCATCAAGATTTTGACATCCGAGAACTCTGGCGGAGCAACGGGTGCCTCTGGCCGATCTTCTCAAAGCCGTGGCATGACGCGTGAAACGGCAAATAAGGCCACAAAAGGGATCATAAATATCGTCATCGCCGTAACCGTGCTGATCCTGCTTATCGGGATCATGGTTCCATTGGCCATGCGGTGAGTTACCTGTCTGCTGAGCCCCCCTTCCGAAGTCGATACCGCTTGCCGTCGAATTTGCTATCTCCCTGATTTCCAAAGACAGCTGATCATCATCGTTGCGTTAGCAAGAGTTGTTTTTGCTGGCGATGAAAGATATAACTTTCTGTAATACAGCGATGATCAGGTGAAGCGTGAAAATCAGGTTTGCGACAACAAACACTCCCCTTCGACTCAATTGGGGAAGGATAACCGCCGCAGCTCTCCTGCCGCTCCTGACTGCTTGCAGCACTTCTGATTTTTCCGGTCTTTGGTTCGGTTCTTCGCCCACGTCGCAAGAACTAAGTTCCCCATCGAACGAACAATTGTCGGCGGCGGAAAAAACAAGCTTTAACCGGGCCGCCTGTGGTTTGTTTTTCGGCCATACGGCTTCCACCGGCACCGAAATGCACAAGGATGGCTCCACCACATCCGAACCGATTTCACTTGATCGAAGCCCAGAGGATAACTTCCTTCAGGCGATTTCATATGACATGGACGGGAACTATGAAAGTGCGCGCAAACTTTATGTTTGGCTGACCGCGACGCCGCCCGACGCCAAGATTGATCTTGATTGCGGCCAAGATGTGCGCCTTTCAGGCAGCATCAACAGCCTCGCCCAACGAAGGCTTGTCACGCTTGATGCGTCATCTCCGGAATATGCGCGATCCAAAGAAATAGATTCAGTTGTCGCATCCGCAACCGTTGCGCCAGGCCCAGAATTACCCAATCCGCCGCAGTTCGAACGTGATCGCAGATTTTACGAAACCGGTGGCGTGGTAGAAGCTGAACCCGAAATGCCGACCAGTCCCCTGGTCCGTATGGATATGGAAATCAGCGAGAATACGGCCCGACTGACACGGGTTGACCGACAGGTCGCAGCACCCGATGCGACGCCTGTAGCTAAGCCTGTCCCCGCCCCTAAGCTAACCAATGGGCCGGCGCCCGGTGGAGCCGAAACGGCAGTGTCAAAACTTGCGCCGGTCGCGGCCCCTGCACCAGTGGCCCGTCAGTCGGTGCAATCCTTGGCACCGGCTCCCGTTATTGCTGCGCCGACGATTGCCGGCGACGCAGCATCAACAGAACATAAGGGTGCAATGGTCACCTCAAACGCGCGCCCGACTGAACAGGGCGAACTTGATATTGTTGACCCAAAACCCGCGGCACCAATGATCGAACTTCCGATCACCTCGACAGGGCCGGTGGCAACACAAAACGCGACGGCGCCATCAACCGAAAACTCGGCACCGGCGGAAACTACCACTAGCCAAACCGTGCAAAGTGATACCCCCTACTACGCGGTTCAGCTTGCGGCGTATCGTTCGCGCGGACGTGCGGAAGATGCATGGTTGAAATTCCAGAACACATCGCATGGCATGCTGGCTGCCGCGGACCATGAAGTCGTCAGCATCGCGATTGAAGGCAAAGGTCTGTTTTTCCGCCTGCTGACCGGAATGTATGCTTCCTCTGCCGAGGCAACGCAGGCTTGCAACAGCTTGAAATCTGCCGGAACGGATTGCCTGGTTCGACGCGTTAGTCCTTAGACCGTTGTCTGGCGGATGCCGCCATCTTCTCAGATCGCATCAATCCATCCGGGCGGGTTTTCTGACCGTGTCTTCGAACGAACCCCGGCATCTTTCCCAAAAAATATTCGATCCTGGCGTTGTGCCGGTAATAACGCCAGCGCAGAAGCTGGATAAATCGTCGCGTTCGTTTCGATCCCGCTGCCAGCAATGGAATACCAAGCGCAATAAACACCATGCCAAAAAATGGTGGCGGCAATGGCAGGAATAGAAGCCCGACCAGCAAACTGAAAGCCCCCAGCAGCATCAAAGCTGTCGATTTCAAATGCTTGAACCTGTGCAAAGCCATTCCATCATGCCGTTCCATGGACTTTTGGTGCGGATTATCAGCATGATTGGTGGTGTCGCCAAAAGAATGTTCAAAGACATTTGATCAAGACGGGAATTGCTATTGTGCGCGTCTGGAGTACATTGCAGGCATGAACGCAAATTCTTCTTCGGGAAATCAAGACATGTTCTCCGTGCTGAAATCAGACAAACCCAAAATGCCAACCGCTGACACTGCGCTTCCGGGACGCGACGAAGCATTGCCGGTTGCCGATACCAATATCGTCACAGGCCATCCGATGAAGGGCCCCTTCCCGGATCATCTGGAAATTGCCGTCTTTGGCATGGGATGCTTCTGGGGGGCGGAACGCCTGTTCTGGAAAGCTGAAGGCGTTTACAGCACTGCTGTTGGCTATGCCGGTGGCTTCACCAAGAACCCGACCTATCGTGAAGTTTGCAGCGGCATGACAGGCCATGCCGAAGTGGTGTTGGTCGTCTTTGATCCTGCCATAACGTCCTATTCAGCCCTTTTGAAGCTGTTTTGGGAAAACCACGACCCGACTCAGGGCATGCGTCAGGGTAATGATATCGGTACACAGTACAGGTCCGTGATCTACACCTTTACGCCTGAACAACAGCAAGCAGCTGTTCAGTCACGTCAGGACTACAACGCCGCACTGAAAGAAGCAGGTCAAGCCGACGTGACAACCGAAATCACCGAGGCGCCGGAGTTCTTTTATGCCGAGGACTTCCACCAGCAATACCTTCACAAGAATCCTGATGGCTATTGCGGGCTCGGCGGAACAGGCGTTTCCTGCCCGGGTATGTAAATAATATTCCGACTTAGCAGGATAGCTTTGATCCGCAGAAGAACGCCGGTCTTTAGACCGGCTTTCCTCCATATTCACGGCTCAGGTCGGCGCAGACACGGCGTATTTTAAGCCCCAATTGCTCTATATGATCGTTTGGAATACGGGCCGCAGGCCCCGAAAGTGATAATGCTGCGATTGGCAAACCCGTCTCATCACGGACAACGCCCGCAACACAACGCAGACCAACTGCGTGCTCTTCATCATCAAGGGCATAACCGCGCTGACGGCAACGCTCCAGATCCTTTTCAAGAGCTTCCTGGGTTATCAGGGTTCGTTCGGTAATCTTTGGCAGCCCATGCTTTGCAACGACCGAATGCAGTTCTTCTTCCGGCAAAAAGGCAAGCAAGGCCTTGCCAACGCCCGAGCAGTGCATCAAAGCCCGGCGACCGGGTGTGACGAGTGCGCGCATCATTTTGCGGCATTCCACCTGCGACAGGAAGATGACCTCTCCACCGTCTGCGACAGCGAGATTAACGGTTTCACCGCTGTCTTCCATGAGTGCGCGCATATAGGGGCGCGCGATCTGGCTAAGATTGCGATTTTTGGTAAATGAATTGCCGACGCTGAAAGCCTGAACCCCGACGAACCAGAGTGTGCGCTCCCCCTCAAACGATACATATCGTTCGTGCTGCATGGTGGTCAGCAACCTATGTGCTGTTGAGGGCGGCAATCTCACCTGATGGGAAATTTCGGTCAGGGTCATCCCGTCTTCGCTTTCGGCTAGCGCGTTGAGGATACTTAACGCCCTTACCAGTGACTGGACTTGCTGCATTCAGCGACTACTCCCTGTGTGCGGTCGATTTGGCCGACCATCATTGTCGTGTTCGCTGAATGTTAGGAGATCATTGCGCTGCTTGCACGGACTTTTGGCGGACCCAGACGAAAGTGGTGTACCCGACCAGATAAACCGTGGCAGCCCCGAAGGCACACAGCGTGCCCAAGCCAAGCCCGAGAACAGGGTAACCGAGGGTCACGGCAAGGATATAGACCCATAGCGCCCCCATTCCCCTCGGAAAGTTTCGAATAACCGTATGCACCGGTTCTGCCCCATAGGTGAAATGAAGGATCAACATCATGGGATAGAGTGTTACGGGGAAACCTGACAATAACCCTGCCCAGCGCGGGCCAATCCATGCCGCCATGCCGCTGATGACCAGAACGATGATTGCCGCCAGTGAAGCGCGAAGCAAAACAACCCGCTTGGTCAGGCGAACCCGATTGAGAATACGCACATTCTCGATTTTGCGGAACAGAATCAGTGCGACAATGATCGCAACCAGCAAAATCACCGCCGCCTGAGTCAAGCTCATCGGTGCCAGCTGAAACAGCCATGAGACCGACAGATAAGTGACAAACGCCCCGAGCGAGCTGAGAAGAATCTGTGGAAAGACAGGCAAGCGCACGCATTGGCGCGACACAATGAAATAGGCATAGAGGAAGGTTAGGGTCGCAATCAGACCGGGCAAAGCGTAAACCGCGCTTTCACTTGCGAAGGCAACACCTTGCTCAATTGCGATGAAATACAAAAGGATGGCCGTTCCCAGCGGGTAACCTGACAACACACCGGCGACACGTGGCCCTGCCCTCTCTGCAAGCATCGAAAGCCCCAGCACCGTTCCGATTGACACGGCAATTTTGGCAAGGATCAGTTCCAACAGCTTTCATCCTTCAAGGCAGACACGATGACATTTTATCAATAAAGTGACAGCATCGTTATCTCTTTTCATACCAAGGGGCAAGCACAAACACCTGAGCACAAAACAAAAGAAGACGGGCACCAACGTAAGGTACCCGCCTTCGTTTAGCAGATCGATATCGCCGTTTGCTTTGCCTAGACTTCGTCGTTTAGGCAGCGGCGTTTTCCGCTCTTGGCGTTTGCACGATAACCCCACGCCAGCCCAGCCCTTGATAGGTTTCGTAACCCGGCGTCAATGCATAGGCCACAAGGGATCCGTCTTCTAGCAGATAAGCCCCGCGGGCAGGATCATCGACCCGCAGATTGAATGTTTCGCTGAGCACGCCGCGATCGTCGGATGCCGCAAGGACCCGATTTTTTGCGTCGATTAACATCACCCGGGTACGTTCCCGTTCTTCCGCATTGAAGTTCAGCGATTTGACGATCATCGGTGCCTGGCTTTCCCAGTCAAAGAAGACACCCAAAACACCAATCACATCGCCATCAACGGCACCGCCCCGGCGCACGGCGGTCGCATAAGTCGGGGTTGCCGCGTTGTTTAACAGTGGATTGGCTGCCACATCCGCGACGGCATAGTGTCCACCATCGCGACAGCGCAACGCCTCCTGAAACCAGCCCTGATCAGAAACATTTTGTCCCATGACGCGATAGGAGTCCGGGCGCCCGTTGGCAATAATGTTCCCGTTCCGGTCAGCCACCCAAAGATCAAGATACACAGTATAGGAGTCAAGGATCACACCGAGCCGTTCCGATGCACGCAACGCAAACGCAGGGTCTTGCAGATTTTCGCAAACATCGACCACGGCAGCATCAGTTGCCCACCAGCGCACATCGCAAGATCGTTCGTACAGGTTGCGGTCCATCAATTCGACAGAATAACGGGCAAGGTCGGCAAAACGATCACCACGAACGGTCTGCGCTGTTTTCTCCAGATCGGAGGCAAGCGTTAGAAACATGTCTTCAAGTTCTTCGGTAATCACGTTTACACGCTGCGAGATTTCCTTGACCTCGTTGGCAACAACGCCAAACCCCCGGCCCACTTCGCCTGCGCGTGCGGCCTCAATCAAGGCATTCAGTGCAAGGGTTCGTGTTGCCCGTGTAACGGCCTTGATTTCGGTAATTTTATCATTGGCCTGCCCGGAAATTGCTGTCGCAACTTGCAGAATTCTTTCTGGCATTTAAATAAAGCTCCCATATGCGCATCAGGTTTCCTCCTGGCTGCTGATCGCGTGCTTTTATTTTCGCCATCCATTCTGCTTGTCTTTGCAGCACTGATATCTAATAAGCCACTTATACCATTACGTAAATACAGGATTATACCCCTACCACCCGGCCATCCCATCGGCTTATAAAGTTTCCATCCAATAGCGCTAGCACAATTTTACCCCAAGTTGGGTTAATCAGCGCATGGTCACAGCTGGACGACAGCGTTTCCAGCAAGCCGATGTGCTATTCAGGCGGTGAATGCGAGGATGGAATCTGCAAGCAGCTTTAGCCCTGTCAGGAATAGCAGACTGTAGCAAACCTTGTAGAACAAGCTGACACTGACCTTGTCATGCGCCCAAAGCCCCAGCCACGTCCCGAACAGCGCGACCGGCACGAACAAAAGTGACGTTCCGAGGTTTGCCGCATCAAATTGCCCAAGCATCGCATATGGGATCAGTTTGACGTAATTGACGACGATAAAAAACATCACTGTCGTGCCGACAAAGATCGATTTGTCCATTCGCTGTGGCAGCAGATAAACCGATACAGGCGGTCCGCCCGCATGGGCAACAAAGCTGGTGAACCCCGCCAGCGCCCCAAGGACGGTCCCCTTGCCAACCGTTGCTGATCCAGGTGCCCCGGTTTCCTTCCGACCACGCAGCCAATGATCCAGTGTAAAGATGATCGCAATCATGGCGATGATCAATTTGACTGCTGCTTCATTCAAATAGCTGAATGACAATGTCCCCACGAGAATGCCGAGCAGCGCAGCCGGCACGAGGATTTTCATATTTCGGCGATCCCAACGATTGCGATAGGCCCAGACATTTGCAAGGTCCATCAGGCATAGAATGGGGAGCATGATCGCGGCTGCCGCCTGTGGCGATACTGCCAACGCCATCAAAGGCACAGCCACAACACCGAGCCCGCCGCCAAAGCCGCTTTTTGAGACACCGGCGATCAAGACGGCGGGAATGCCGACAACATAGAAAAACGGATCCGAGATAAATTCCATCGGAAGTCCTTGTTAATGGGGGAATTCAGGGATCGCGGGCAACGGATATGGGCGGCGTGCGCCCCTATTCTTCAAGAAGACGCGGCATGAGCTCGACGAAGTTGCACGGCCGATGGCGGATATCAAGCTGATAGGTCAGAATTTCGTCCCAAGCATCTTTGCATGCCCCGGTCGATCCGGGTAACGCAAACATATAGGTTCCCATACATACCCCCGCAGTCGCACGTGATTGCACGGTGGATGTGCCAATTTTCTGATATGATATCCAACGGAACAGTTCGCCGAAGCCCGGTATTTCCTTTTCGTAGATTGCCCGGTGAGCCTCTACCGTCACATCACGCCCGGTCACGCCTGTGCCGCCCGTGGTAATGATCACATCGACATCCGGGTTTGAGCACCAAGCACCAAGCTGCTTGCGCAAGGCCAATTGATCGTCTTTCAGGATTTTGCGTTCATAAACGTGATGGCCCTTGGCGATGATGCGTTCGCAAAGAACCTCGCCCGAGGTGTCGTTATGGAGATCGCGCGTATCGCTGACGGTCAATACGGCAATATTGATCGATACAAAGGGTTGGCTTTCGTCAATACCTGCCACGGTTATCTCCATGTCTCGTGAAATGCTGTGTCAACCTAATATGCCCAGACAGGCGTGCAAGCGTTTTCACGTGCAAGACACGCCTGCATCGCAACCCAACGAATCACGATAGAACAAAAACCGGCCGCCATTTGATACTTTATTAGCCTTGCGGGCTGTTTTTAAGCTCCAACCCACAATATTTTTGAGCGCTGCAAGTGTAGATATTTATCAATTAAATACATATACTTAAAAAATATACCTCACCTTATACATGACAAAAAACAAGCCAATTGGTATTACCAATAAGGGACATCTGTGTTACTTCACTTGCTGGTCCGCATTTTTACGCCTAGAAAAGCGGTAAAGGACTACCAATTTGGCGCCCTCAAAGGATGCGCCGACCAGATCGAAACGTTCGGCAGGAAACAGAGGACTCATGATGAGCGACTTTCTTTGGCAACCGACGAAAGAACGCGTTGAAAATGCAAACGTCACCCGCTTTCGCGACTGGGTGAATGAAAAGCATGCGCTTAACCTTCAGAGTTTCACCGAACTCTATGACTGGTCTGTTGCCGAGATTGAGCGTTTCTGGCCTGCTCTTATCGAATATGCCGATTTGAAAGCGGAAACATGGGGCGACCGTGTCCTGATCGACGGCAACAAAATGCCGGGCGCCCAGTTCTTCCCGGATGCGCGCCTGAACTTTGCCGAGAACCTTCTGGTCCGTGATGACGACACCGACGCCCTGATCTTCTGGGGTGAAGACAAGGTCAAAAGCCGCCTATCCTGGGCGGAACTTAATATTGCGGTATCAAAATTCTCGCAGGCTCTTCGCGCAGAGGGCGTTGGCAAGGGTGATCGCGTATGCGGCTATATGCCAAACATGTCTGAAACCGTGATTGCGATGCTGGCAACGGCAGCCATCGGGGCAACTTGGTCCTCTGCCTCCCCCGATTTCGGCGTTCAGGGTGTTGTAGACCGCTTTGGTCAAATTGAGCCCACCGTGATGATCACAGTTGACGGGTATCACTATAACGGCAAGCAACACGACATCCGCGAGAAAGTCCATGATGTGGTTGAGCGCATCGATAGCCTTAAAAAGGTTGTGATCGTTCCATATGCCTTCGATGGCACCAACACCGCCGATATTCGCAGCACGGTGACTTATGAAGATTTCATCGCCCCCTTCCGCACCGAGAAAATCGTCTTCGAACAAGTCGAATTCAATCATCCGCTATATGTGATGTTTTCGTCTGGCACGACGGGCAAACCGAAATGCATTGTTCATGGCACGGGCGGAACACTGCTGAAACAGGTTTCGGAACATATCCTGCATTGTGATGTCGCGCCCGGTGATCGCGTTTTCTATTTCACGACCTGTGGCTGGATGATGTGGAACTGGTTGATGGCGGGCCTTGCGGCAGGTGCAACGCTTCTGCTTTATGATGGCTCGCCCTTCTATCCGAGTGGCAACATCCTGTTTGATTATGCCGATGCAGAAGGCATGACACTGTTTGGCACATCTGCCAAATATATCGACGCGTTGGCCAAGGCCGAACTCAAACCGCGCGAAACACACGATCTGTCCACTGTTCGCGCGATGACGTCAACCGGCTCGCCGCTTGCCCCGGAAAGCTTCGATTACGTTTATCGCGACATCAAGGAAGACATCCATCTGGCGTCCATCTCAGGCGGCACCGATATCCTTGGATGCTTTGTGCTGGCGTGCCCTGTCCTGCCGGTCAAACGTGGCGTCATCCAGACCCGTGCCCTTGGTGTTGCTGTGGACGTGTTTGACGACGATGGCAACTCCGTGCGGAACGAAAAAGGTGAACTGGTCTGCACCAAACCATTCCCATCCATGCCGGTCGGCTTCTGGAACGACCCGGATGGTTCGCGGTATCACAGCGCCTATTTTGACCGGTTTGATAACATCTGGTGCCATGGTGACTATGTCGAGCTTGATGATGATGGCGGCATGGTCATTTATGGCCGTTCGGATGCCACCCTTAACCCCGGCGGCGTCCGTATCGGCACGGCAGAAATTTATCGCCAGGTAGAAAAACTACCTGAAATTCAGGAATCGATTGTGATCGGCCAGGACTGGGATAACGACGTTCGGGTGATCCTGTTTGTTGTGCTCCGCGACAATTACGAATTGGATACCGCACTGATCGACAAGATCAAGAAGCAGATCCGCAACAACTGCACCCCACGTCACGTCCCTGCCAAGGTGCTCGCGGTTGCCGATATCCCGCGGACAAAATCGGGTAAAATTACCGAACTTGCAGTTCGTGATGTTGTCCACGGACGGCCGGTAAAAAATCAGGAAGCCTTGGCCAACCCGACGGCACTGGAACTATTTTCTAACCTGTCGGAACTGAAAACCTGATCAAGACAAGCCCCGCATCTCGAAGCGGGGTTTTTTCGTGCCGATCCGGTTTTGCAAGATGCTCGGCCGCGCTGGTTAACGAATGCTGCCCCCGATTCCGCAGTGCAACGATGCGTATTTTTTAAACAGTGTGAACTAATGCACTTTTTTTGATCATGACCGATTGTTTGGTGAAAAAAAGTTCGTGCAATTTTCGGTCTTGCCGGTGATCAGAACGAAACTACTACTAGGCTATTGAATATATGAGACAAACAAAGTTTTGTATATTTTATCTGATCATATGTCAGCGCGATATAACCGCAGAAAAAGCCTCAATTTTTAGCCAGCACCGCAGGTTCTAATGTTGCCAAATTTTTTTCACACTTGACACAAGGCGGCCTAAAATTTCTTAATTTGGCGGTCCGATCTTCTTCGGACGAATGGATATGCGGCTGTGCATATCCAGGGTGGCACAAAAGCTAAAAACAATGCTTTGCTAATAAGGGAGCTATCTTATGAAAATTCAGACGATCCTTGCCGCTGGCGCAATGACCGTTGCAGCCGTTGCCGCGCAGAACGCACAGGCAGGTGCCGTTCTTGACGGCATCAAGGCCAAAGGTTTCGTTCAGTGCGGCGTGAACACCGGTCTTCCGGGTTTCTCCGCTGCCAATGCCGAAGGTAAATGGGAAGGTATTGACGTTGACGTCTGCCGTGCAGCAGCTGCTGCAGTTTTTGGTGACGCAAACGCCGTTCAGTACACCCCGCTGACCGCAGCACAGCGCTTCACGGCTCTGCAGTCCGGTGAAATCGACATCCTGTCGCGTAACACCACTGCAACCACCACTCGTGATGCGAAACTGGGTCTGACCTTTGTCGGCATCAACTACTATGACGGTCAGGGCTTCCTGATCCCGAAAGCTCTTGGCGTTTCCAGCGCAACCGAGCTTGACGGTGCGACCGTCTGCGTTGAGCCGGGCACCACGACCGAGCTGAACCTCGCTGACTACTTCCGCGCCAAAGGCATGTCCTTCGAGCCGGTCGTTATCGAGAACATCAACGAAGCAACTGCTGCCTTCTTCTCTGGTCGTTGCGACGTTTACACCACCGATGCTTCGGGTCTTGCTTCCATCCGTACCCAGATGGCAGAAAATCCGGCTGACTATGTGATCCTTCCGGAAATCATCTCCAAAGAGCCGCTCGGCCCGGTTGTCGCCCAGGGCGACGAACAGTGGTCGGACGTTGTTCGCTGGGCTTTTGCTGCAATGGTTGAAGCAGAAGAGTATGGCGTCACCATGGAAAATGTTGACGACATGAAAGCAAACAGCACCAACCCGGGCATCCAGCGTCTTCTCGGCGTTTCGCCGGGCATGGGTGAAGCTCTTGGTCTTGACGAAGCTTGGGCATACAACATCATCAAGCAGGTCGGTAACTATGGCGAAAGCTATGAGAAAAACGTTACCGCCAAGCTCGGTCTTGAGCGTGGTCTGAACGCTCTGTGGACCGATGGTGGCCTGCAGTATGCATGGCCGGTTCGCTAATCGCTAGCAAACCGACTGCCTAAACCTACGAAGCTCCGCCCCACTGCCTGAACGCATGGGCGGAGCTTTTCGTTAGGTGCTTGCTGATTTTGGATACAATCTACACCTGAGGGTCATATGAGTAAGCCTCAAAATGCCCCGGGGGATGTTCGTTCCAAGGGCCTCGTTGATTATCTCAATGACGAAAACGTCCGTGCGGTGCTTTATCAAGTCGTCGCAATTGGACTGATCGTTCTTGCGGGCTGGTACCTGGTGTCCAACACCTTGTACAACCTTGAACAACAGAACATCTCAACCGGTTACGGGTTCCTTGATCTTGAAGCTTCCTTCGAGATCAGTGAAACCATGATCGACTACAGCGCCCAAAGCGACTATGCGACGGCGTTGATGGTCGGTCTTCTGAACACTGTGAAGGTGTCACTGCTTGGGATCATTTTGTGTACGATTATCGGGACAATCTTTGGCGTTGCACGCCTGTCCTCGAACTGGATCGTTCGCAAGCTTGCGACCGTATATGTTGAAACGTTCCGGAACATTCCGGTCCTGTTGCAACTGTTCTTCTGGTACGCACTTATTCCAAGCGCTTTCCCGCATCCACGCGACGCGCTGGAGCCTCTACCCGGTGTTTTGCTGACGTCGCGCGGTATGTATTTGCCGGTGCCGGAACCTGATAACGCCTATACCCTTATGACCATTGCGGCCGTGATTGCCTGCGTTGTGATCTATTTCGTCAAGAAATGGGCCAAGAAACGCCAGGACGCCACAGGTCAGCCCTTCCCGATGCTTCTTGCCGGGATTGGTATTTTCGTCGGTCTCGTTCTGGCTGCCTATCTGGCAGGTGGCGCACCGACCGACATGAGCATGCCTGCCCTCAAAGGCTTTAACATTCAGGGTGGCTACAACATTTCGCCTGAATTCATGGCGGTTCTGATCGGGCTTACGGTTTACACCTCGACCTATGTTGCCGAGGTTGTTCGTTCCGGTATTCAGGCTGTTCCGAATGGCCAGTGGGAAGCTGCCGACAGTTTGGGCATTCGCCGTTCTATTGCGCTTCGCAAGGTGATCTTGCCGCAATCCATGCGTGTCGCGATCCCGCCACTGACCAACCAGTATCTTAACCTGACCAAAAACAGCTCATTGGCTGTTGCCGTCGGTTATCCGGATCTGGTTTCTGTTTCCAACACGACCATGAACCAGACAGGTCAGGCGATCGAGGCCATCTCGATCTTCATGTCGATCTATCTTGGTTTGTCCTTGTTGACCTCGCTCTTTATGAACTGGTTCAACAAGAAAATGGCACTGGTGGAGAGGTAACATGTCAGAAAACGCAAAATTACCTCCTCTTCCGACCGGCACCTTTTCCGAGCGTGCCGTGGCATGGTCGAAAAAGAACCTGTTTGATGGATGGTTCAATACCCTCCTGACCCTCGGTTCGATCGCATTCCTCGTTTGGTTGATCCCGCCAATTGTCGAGTGGGCCATCATCAATGCGACGTTGGCGCCATCAATTGAGGCCTGCGCGGAAGCGACGGGTGCCTGCTGGGGGTTCGTTAATGCCAATTTACGACTGATCCTGTTTGGCACCTACCCGTTTGAAGAACAATGGCGGCCACTTCTTGCCATGATCCTTCTGATGGGTATCATTTGCGGCAGCCTGGGTGCGGTTAAATATCCGGGCCTGCGCAAGGCAATCATTCCGATGTGGGTCATTGGTGTGCCGATTATTGCCATCCTCATGTGGGGTGGTGTGTTCGGCCTTACCTATGTCCAGAACAGCTATTGGGGTGGACTACCGCTGACCCTGATCCTGTCCTCGATCGGTGTGATCTTCGCCTTTCCGTTCGGGCTTCTGCTGGCACTTGGTCGTCAGTCGCACATGCCGGCCATCAAAACCGTTTCCGTGGTGTACATCGAAGTCATTCGTGGTGTGCCGCTGATTACGGTTCTGTTCATGGCATCGGTCATGTTCCCGCTGTTCCTGCCGGATGGGGTTACCATCGACAAGCTGCTGCGCGCGCAGATCGGTATCATCCTGTTTACCGCCGCCTACCTCGCCGAGGTATTCCGTGGTGGTCTGCAGGCCGTTCCGCGTGGTCAGTTTGAAGCAGGTGACAGCCTTGCGCTGTCTTATTGGCAATCGATGCGTCTGATCATTTTGCCGCAGGCACTGCGTCTGGTGATCCCGCCGACCGTCAACAGCTTTATCTCCATGTTCAAGGACACCACACTGGTCGTGATTATCGGCCTGTTTGACTTCCTTGGCACGGTGAAGCTGGCACTGCGCAGTGACCCGGCCTGGACCAAATATTACGTCGAAGGTTATGCCTTCGCCGCGGCAATATTCTTCCTGATCTGTTTCTCGATGGCGAAATATTCCGCCTATCTTGAAAAAGAGCTTCGCAAAGGCGAACAAAGGTAAGGAGTGAGGAAAAAACAATGACTGTAGCAACTGAACCCACTACCGGCGCTGTGCCTCCTCCGTCCAAAGAGGATGTCATCACCGTCAACAAGATGAACAAATGGTATGGCAATTTCCATGTTCTTCAGGATATTGACCTGTCTGTTCGCAAAGGTGAGCGTATCGTTATCTGTGGCCCGTCCGGCTCAGGTAAATCGACGCTGATCCGCACCCTAAACCGCCTTGAAACCTATCAAAGCGGTGAAGTTTACGTCGACGGCATTTTGCTTGGCGACGATGTCAAAAACATCGAAGCCGTGCGCCGCGAAGTCTGCATGGTGTTCCAGCACTTCAACCTTTTCCCGCACATGACCGTGCTGGAAAACCTGACGCTGGCCCCAATCTGGGTTCGCAAGATGCCCAAGAAACAAGCCAACGAATTGGCCATGCATTACCTTGAGCGTGTGCGAATTGCCGAGCAGGCCCACAAATTCCCGGGTCAGCTTTCCGGCGGTCAGCAGCAGCGTGTGGCGATTGCCCGTTCGCTCTGCATGCAGCCGAAAATCATGCTGTTTGATGAGCCGACCTCGGCGCTTGATCCGGAAATGGTCAAGGAAGTTCTCGACGTGATGGTCGAACTCGCCAAGGAAGGTATGACCATGCTTTGCGTGACCCACGAGATGGGCTTCGCCAAAGAGGTTGCTGACCGTGTGATCTTTATGGATGCAGGACAGATCGTCGAAATGGCTGGTCCGAAGGAGTTCTTTGATAACCCGAAAAGCGATCGTACAAAGCTGTTCCTCAGCCAGATCCTGTCGCATTAATCGGCTATCAAACACCCGATCTTTGCAAAACGGCCCCCATTTGCGGGGCCGTTTTCATTTTTGTAAAAATGATCCTTGCCCAGACCCGCGCAATTGCCGAAACTCGGCCCAACACGTTCATCATCCGGATTGCCAATGACCACGCCTGAAACCAGCTCCGCGACCCATCCGGCCTTTATCTCGGTTGAAAATCTCAGCAAACGGTTTGGCGACAAGCTTGCCCTTGATGATGTCAGTATGCATCTTCCCAAGGGCGAAACCATGGCCATTATTGGTCCGTCTGCCGCAGGCAAAAGTGTCCTGATGAAATGTCTGGTTGGAATTTACGGGGCCGATGCTGGCAAGATTTTTTTGGATGGCGATGATGTCAGTCAAACCAATGCGCCGAAACGCGCCGCATGGGCGGAACGCATTGGCATGCTGTTTCAACAAAATGCCCTGTTTGACAGTCTGAAGGTTTGGGAAAACATCTGCTTTCGTCAGATCGAAACCGGCACTCTCAGCCGCAAGGAGGCCCGGGAACGTGCCCTTGATCTATTGGGCCTTGTCGGTCTGGCATCCGAAAGTGCGGATCTGACGCCAAGTGACCTGTCTGGCGGCATGCAAAAACGTGTTGGTGTCGCAAGGGCGATTTCCACCGATCCGGCCATCCTGTTGCTGGACAATCCGACTGCCGGGCTTGATCCGGTCCTGTCGAACCATATCGAGCGCATGATTGGCAAGATTGCAGAACAACGCGGGACCACGGTGATATCGATCACCAACGACATGCATATTGCCCGTACGCGCTATCAGAACCTGATGATGATGCATGACGGTAAAGTCTATTGGGCGGGCAAAACCGAAGATATCGATGATGCACATAATGCGCATCTGACCCAGATGCTAAACGGATCGTCACAGGGGCCGATCACCATGCGTACCGGCAAACGCGAAGATCACGTTTACAGCTAAGCATGCTTTCTCAAGCTGCACCGATCGCCTAGTTTGCCGTATAAACCGAAACGTCGGCTTCGCGGATCACATCGGCCCAAACCGGCCCCGGATGACGATCAGTAAACAGAGCGTCGATTTCGGAAAGATGTCCCAGGCGCACCATCGCACGACGACCGAACTTCGATGCATCCGTACACAGGAATGTTTGGCGTGCGTTGGAAATAATCGCCCGCGCGACGCGCACTTCACGATAATCGAAATCCATCAGGCTGCCATCCTCATCCACGCCGGAAATCCCGACAATCGCGTAATCAACCTTGAACTGGTTGATGAAATCAATGGTGGCCTCGCCGATGACACCGAAATCGCGCTGTCGCACAACGCCGCCGGCAATGATCACTTCAAAACCCTGATTCGCGGCACAGATTTCTGCAACATGCAGGTTATTGGTAATGATCTTAAGGCTTTTATGACCCAGAAGCGCGTGCGCGACTTCTTCGTTAGTTGTTCCGATATTGATAAACAGAGACGCGCCTTCGGGGATATGTTGCGCCACCAGCTTTGCGATCTCGCGCTTGCTGCCAAGGTTTAGAACCTGACGGTCGGTATAGGCGGTATTTTCGGTGGTCGAGACACTGGCCGCCCCACCGTGATAGCGGGCAATCAGGCCTTCCTCGGCCATTTCATTGATGTCGCGTCGGATGGTTTGTGGCGTGACAGAAAAATGTTCGGCAAGGGTATCAATGGTCATAAAGCTGTTGGAGGCGACAAGCTCCAAAATCTCTCTACGACGCCGATCCAGTTTCCCCATGCCTCTCTCCTTCTGTTTTCAATTTTCATCTTTATTGGAAAATTTTCATTCCTGATCAAAATGCTTTCTCTTGAGCCATTTGGCAAGCCTTGTCCGCCGAAAGCGAAATGCTCGCAGAACGCTGGCGGCTAACTTCGTTAAGAGCAGAAAACAAAAAAGCCGGGTTTCATTCCCGGCTTTTTGCTTTTGACTTTTTAACGGTCACGCCTTTTTGCGTGCCACGATCCGCTCACGTACAGCTGGTTCGGTACCTGTCGGATCGACCTCCCCCTCGCCAATCACAATCGCATCGCGCAGCAAGGCGGTTGCCTCTTCAAGCTGTGCCTCGTCACGGGTATGGGCCAGGCAAATTGGTGTTTCGGCCGAGACCGGCTGTCCGACCTTGATGAAATCGGTAAAACCGACTGCAAAGTCGATCTTCTGATCTGCCAGCGTGCGGCCGCCCTTTAGTGAAACCAGTGCAAGACCGACCTTTCTGGCGTCCATCGAAAGAACGCGGCCGGTCTTGGCGGCTGTTACCGTGTTTATCATCGGGGCGGCTTCAAGATACTTGTTGGTGTTTTCGACAAAGTCCGCAGGGCCGCCAAGACTTGATACCATTTTGCCAAAGGTCTCGGCCGCCTTGCCGCTTTCAAGTGCCTCTGTTGCCATGCGCAGGCCATCGGAAACATCCGCTGCCACACCACTAACGGTCAGCATTTCTGCCGCCAGCGCCATGGTGACGTCATAGACACGTTGTTCCTGATGCTTGCCGGTCAGGAAGTCGATTGCTTCCTGCATTTCAAGTGCATTGCCAACTGTGTCACCCAGCACCTGCTCCATATCGGTCAGAAGTGCGACCGTGGGAACACCGTTGCGGGTGGCAACTTCGGTGATGCTTTCGGCGAGTTCACGGGCGCGCTCATACTCGTTCATAAAGGCGCCAGAGCCGAATTTCACATCCATGACAAGGCTATCAAGCCCGGCTGCCAGTTTCTTTGACAGGATGGACGCCGTGATCAACGGGATGCTCTCGACCGTCGCAGTCACATCGCGAATGCCATAAAACCGTTTATCCGCCGGTGCCAGATCAGCTGTCTGGCCGATAATGGCACAGCCGACTTCACGGGTGACCTTGGCGAATTCATCAAGGCTTGGCGTGGTGCGATAGCCTGGAATGGAATCAAACTTGTCCAGCGTCCCGCCAGTATGGCCAAGACCGCGGCCGGAAATCATCGGCACGAACGCCCCGCAGGCGCCAACAATCGGGCCCAGCATCAGGCTTACCTTGTCACCAACGCCACCGGTCGAATGCTTGTCCACCACAGGCCCATCAAGGCCAAGCGCCTTCCAGTCCAGAACCGTACCGCTATCGCGCATGCTGCGCGTAAGTGCGGCGCGTTCGTCCATGGTCATCCCGTTAAAGAACACAGCCATGGCAAGGGCAGCAACCTGCCCTTCGCTGATGCTGTTATCTGTGATGCCCTTGACGAAAAAGGCGATCTCAGCGTCTGTCAGAACTTCGCCTTCGCGTTTACGGCGAATGATTTCTTGGGGCAGCATGTGCTGTCTCCTGCGCACGTGTCGTTAATTCAAATTCGCAGCTTTGAAGTCATTCAACTTCAGGAAGCGCTTGAAAAGTATTGCAGCAATATCCTGATAAGATTGGCCGAACCGGCTTTCGACATTTCCAATGTCTGCTCATGGCTAAGCGGTGTCGCACTCATGCCGGCGGCCAGATTGGTGATGTTTGAAACCGCGGCGACCTTGAACCCAAGACGGCGGGCCAGAATGTTTTCCGGCACGGTCGACATGCCGACCGCATCCGCGCCAAGAATCTTGAGCGCGCGAATTTCAGCCGGTGTTTCAAAGCTTGGCCCGGTGCACCAGCAGTAGGTTCCCTCAAACAATTTGATGCCAAGCTTGGCCGCCGCACCATGCAGGCCAGAACCGATCTCCGGATCATAGGGCACATCCATGCCGACAAAACGGTCATTCCCGTGATAGCCGATCAACGGATTGGGACCAAACAGGCTGATATGATCGGTGATCAGCATCAGGCTGCCCGGTACGGCGTCAGGGATCAGTGAACCGGCAGCGTTGGTCAAAAGCAGACGTTCCGCGCCAAGTTCGCGCAGAATTTCAAGCGGTTCGGCCATCAAATCCGATCGGCAATGCTCGTAATAATGCGCTCGCCCCTGCATCACCGCGACGGACACACCGCCGATACGGCCAAGAACAAGTGTCCCGCCATGTCCGACCACGGTCGGGCGCGGGAAGCCCGGGAGTTCCTCGTAAGCAATGCTGATCGCATCACTCACGGCGTCAACCACACCGCCAAGACCGCTGCCAAGAACCAATGCAACTTCTGCCTTGAAACCCGGCGCCTTGGCGGCAATGACATCAAGCGCTGCTTTTACGTTGCTCATTTAAGGTTCTCCGGCCCGAAGGAATGCGGAATAAGTTCTTCACGGCTCAGCGTCAAAAGCGTTTCACCGGCATCATTGATGATAAAGATGGTCGCATCCGGACCGGTGAATTCGCGGATTTTCTGGCGGCACCCACCACAGGGGGTACAGGCGATATCGCCCAGCCCGACAACGACGATCTCGTCAAACCTGGTTTCCCCGGACAGCACCATCGCCGAAATCGCGCCGGCCTCGGCACAGACGCCTTCGGGATATGCGGCATTTTCAACATTGCAGCCCGAAATGACCTTGCCTTCTGTCGTGCGCAGCGCAGCACCGACAAAGAAGTTCGAATAAGGCGCATATGCCTTGTCACGAGCCGCAAGAGCCGCGTCAATCAGATCGCGCGGAGCCTGTTTATGAGCAACCATTTGTTTGATCCTGTTTTGATTACCTATCGCGCCTGACCAAAGCGCACATTTTTGGAAAAAGTGGTTCGGGACCGCCTGTATCATAGGCCGAGACCCGAACCACGAAAAGCTTAGCGTTCCTTGACATATGCCCGACCAAGTGCCTTTGGCGGAATGGCCCGGCCAATGAACCCGGCCAGAAGAATGACCGTCAGGATATAGGGCAATGCCTGCACCAACTGGACCGGAACTTCGCCAATACCGGGCAAAACGACACCCTGCAAACGTGTGGCTGCCGCATCAAGGAAGCCAAACAGCAGACAGGCTGCCAACGCCGGGAACGGGCGCCACTTGCCAAACACCATCGCGGCCAGCGCGATATAGCCTTTGCCCGCGGTCATGTCTTGGAGGAAGGATGCGCCCTGTGCAGTCGAAAGATAGGCGCCTGACATCCCAACAAGCAGGCCACTGCAAATTACGGCGCGATAGCGCATCGCAACAACGCCAATGCCGGCCGTATCAACAGCCCCCGGGTTTTCACCAACCGCGCGCAGACGCAAGCCAAACCGGGTGCGATACATCACCCACCAGGCTGCCGGAACGGCGAGGAAGGCAACATAAACCAGTATATTATGACCGCTTAGCAGTTCCGAATAAATCAGGCCCAGAACCGGAACGTCCTGAACGGCGTCGGCCCCTGGGAACGTGATCGGCTGGAAACGCGATCCTTTATCAAGCGCTGGCGTTTTGCCGCCCTGTGCGAAAAGTGCAATCCCGACAAGGGCGGTCAGACCCGACATCAGGATATTGATCGCCATGCCCGAAACCACTTGGTTGCCCTTGTGCGTGATGCAGGCAAAACCATGCAGAAGCGAAAGCGCAATCGTGGTTGCAATCGCGGCCAGAAGCCCGACCCACGGGCTTCCGACATAGAATGCAACCGCAGCAGCCGAAAACGCACCGCCCAGCATCATGCCTTCAAGGGCAAGGTTGATCGTCCCGGACCGTTCGGAAAACATGCCAGCAAGGGCTGCTAGAATAAGCGGTGTCGAGGTCCGCAGCGTCGCGTCAAGCAACAGGATAATTAGCTGAAATGTATCCATTATGCGGCCTCCCCGGCATCCTGGCGCAGACGCCAGGCTGTATAGATCTTTGTCACGCGCGGACGGAACATGTGTTCCATCGCACCGGTAAACAGGATGACAAGCCCCTGAATAACCACGACCATGTCATTCGAGATGGTCGGAATTTCAAATGAAAGCTCAGCCCCGCCCTGATAGAGCATTCCAAACAACAAAGCCGCAAGGAAGATGCCAAACGGATGGTTTCGCCCCATCAGCGCCACAGCAATGCCGACAAAGCCATATCCGGCGGTGAAATCAATCAGCAGGCGGTGCTGAACACCCATGACTTCGTTTAGCGCCACAAAGGACGACAGCGCACCTGAGATCATCATCGCGATGATGATAAAACGCCCGGGTTCAAGCCCGGCATAGGTTGCTGCCACAGCATTGGCACCGACGGTCCGGATGGCATAGCCCCAACGGGTGTGCCAGATAAACAGCCAGACCATGACGCTAATGACGATGGCATAAACAAATGACAAGTTCAGCGGGCTTGATGCCATCTCAATGCCAAGCGCGCCTGCAATGTCATGAATAAATGGCAATCGCAAATGTTCAGCGATCTGTTCGCTTTCGGGCGTCATCGATCCTTCCGGACGAAGCACATTGACCAGCAGATACACCATCAGCGATGAGGCGATGAAGTTGAACATGATCGTCGTGATCACGACGTGCGATCCGCGACGCGCCTGCAAGTAGGCCGGGATATAAGCCCATGCCGCGCCAAAAATCATCGCCGCCAACATCGCCACAACCAGCATGATCGGAAATGGCAGGAAATCGAGATAAAGGGCTGCCAACGTTACACCAAGGCCACCGATATAGGCCTGCCCCTCCGCACCGATATTAAACAGCCCGCAATGGAAGGCGACGGCAAAAGCAAGTCCGGTAAAGATAAAGTTTGTGGTGTAATAAAGCGTATAACCCCAGGCCTCTTCATAGCCAAACGCGCCATAAAGCAGGATTTCAACCACCTGAACCGGGTTTTCACCAATCGCCAGAACCACAAGCCCGGACACAACAAGGGCAAGCAGCAGGTTCAGCAAAGGCAAGGCGCCAACATCAATCCAGCGCGGCAGTTCGACAGTCTTGCTCATGCCTGCCCCTCCGCTGCCTTGGCTTCATTTGGGTCAACGCCCGCCATCATTAGACCAAGCACGCGTTCATTGGCCTCGGACGCGGCAACTTCACCAATGATGGCCCCATCGCACATCACCAGAATGCGGTCGGCAAGCGACATAATCTCGTCAAGCTCCACTGACACCAGAAGGACGGCTTTGCCAGCATCCCGCATGGCGACAATACGTTTGTGAATGAATTCAATGGCACCGATATCGACACCACGGGTCGGCTGGCCCACCAAAAGCAATTCCGGGTCACGCATGATTTCGCGCGCCAGAACAAGCTTTTGCTGGTTACCGCCCGAGAAATTGGCTGCTTTCAAATCCGGATTGTCCGGGCGAACGTCAAATTCTGACATCATATTGGCTGTGGCGGCTGAAATAGCGTCCCAGTCCAAAAGCCCGCCCTTTTGATAGGCCGGATCATCTTCATAGCCAAGAATAGCCGCCTCTTTGGCCGAAAAGGCCGTGACCATCGCCATGCGATGGCGATCCTCGGGCACATGCGCGACACCGCGACGACGAAGCTCTGCGGCATCTACCCCTTTGCCAGGTGTTACATCCTGCCCGTTCAGTTCCACGGTCCCTTCGCTGGCAGATCTGATCCCACCAAGCGCTTCAAGCAGTTCGCTTTGCCCGTTGCCGGACACCCCGGCAATGCCGACAATTTCGCCTGCGCGCACCGTAAAGGTCGCATTTTTGACCTTGCGAACGCCCTGCGCGTTATCGACGCAAAGATTATCGACTTTCAGCACGGTCGCAGCCGGTTTGGCTTCACCTTTTTCAAGGCGTAGCAACACCTTACGGCCGACCATTAATTCCGATAGTTCTTCCGGGCTGGTTTCGGCTGTCTTGCGATGCGCCACCATTGCGCCTTGGCGCATGACGGAAACATTGTCCGTTGCGGCCATGATCTCGCGCAGTTTGTGGGTAATCAGAACAACCGTCTTGCCCTGTTCTTTCAGGGTATCAAGAATTCTGAAAAGATGATCTGCTTCCTGCGGTGTCAGAACACCGGTCGGCTCATCCAGAATAAGAATTTCCGCCCCGCGATAGAGCGCCTTCAGGATTTCCACACGTTGCTGGAGCCCGACCGAAAGATCACCCACCGTGGCATCCGGATCGATGTTAAGCGAATATTCGCGTTCAAGACGTTTGAGTTCTTCGCGTGCCTTTTCCACACCGTCGCGCAGAACAGCGCCGCCCTCAACGCCCAGAATAACGTTTTCAAGCACCGAGAAGGTCTCAACCAACATGAAATGCTGGTGAACCATTCCGATTCCGGCTGCGATCGCGTCTTCTGATCCCTTGATGTCACAGAGCTTGCCATCGACATGGATGGTTCCTGCATCGGCCTGATAGAAGCCGTACAGAATACTCATCAGGGTCGATTTACCAGCCCCATTTTCGCCCACGATTCCGTGGATAGTTCCCCTGTCGACCTTAAGGTCAATTTCTTTGTTGGCATGTACCGCACCGAACCGCTTGTCTATACCGCGCAGTTCAATAGCGGGTTGCACGGCACCGGTTTTCCCGGCGCCGTGCATTTGATGCATCGTATCCGACACGACAAATCCCCGATTTGCTTTGACGTCTGCCTTACATTGGGCAGGCGCTATCGCTCATGTAATCGTGTACTTCAAGGTTACCGGAAATGATTTCTTCCTTGGCCTTGGCAACGGCTGCTTTCATGTCTTCGGTGATCAGGCTTTCGTTGTTTTCATCAAGTGCCCAATCAACGCCGCCCTCTGCAAGACCCAGAATGGTCAGGCCCGGCTCCCAGGTATCGTTGGCAGCAGCCTCGAAAGCTTCGTAAACAGCAACGTCAACGCGTTTCAGCATAGAGGTCAGAACCGAACCCGGATGGAGGCCGTTCTGGTTGGAGTCCACACCAATGCCGAGTTTACCGGCATCTGCAGCTGCCTGAAGCACACCAACGCCCGTACCACCTGCAGCATGGTAAACAACATCCGCGCCACGGTCGAACTGCGATTTTGCAAGTTCACCACCCTTTACCGGATCGTTCCAGGCCGCACCAGTGGTGCCGGTCATGTTCTGGAAGACTTCGGCGTCACCGTTCGAATATTTTACGCCCTGTGCGTAACCGCAGGCGAATTTGCGGATCAGCGGAATGTCCATACCACCGACGAAACCGACCTTGCCGGTTTCAGATGCCATAGCCGCCAGAACACCGACAAGGAACGAACCTTCATGTTCCTTGAACACCACCGACTGAACGTTCGGCAGGTCTACAACCATGTCAACAATGGTGAATTTGGTTTCAGGAAATTCTTTAGCGACTTTTTCAAGTGCAGAAGCCTGGGAAAAACCAATCGCAACAATCGGATTCATGCCGCGGCGCGCAAAGTTGCGCATTGCCTGCTCGCGCTGTGAATCGTTCTGGATTTCGAAGTCACGATACTCCGTACCGGTGTCTTCCTTGTACTTCTCGGCGCCCGTATATGCCGCCTGGTTGAATGAGCGGTCAAAACGACCACCAAGATCGTAAACCACAGCCGGATTGATTTCTGCAGCCGAAGCAACGCCTGCATAGCAAGCAACAGCCGCGACCACCGAGGTCAGAAGCTTTTTCATTCCGATGCCCTTCTTTGTTTGAATTCTGATTATCTTTCCGCCAATGCCCATCTTGTTTGGCGGAACTCCCTCATCGAAAACACATGTCTCGCAACACAAGCAAAGCGGCGTTGGTAAAGGACCAATGCAGCGCGGTTTGGCATGCTGCGAATGCTCATGGTAACTACAAAATATAGTGCCCTGTAAATAGCTGAGCACGCAACACGTTGCAGAGACCTGTCCACTTGGTCAGCACCAATGCACTACAACCGGAACTTCAGATCGCATATCTGCGGGGTTTCCCTTAGTTTCGGACCGATCAGGCTCAAACCTGAACCAACCTTTTCTGCACGGTAATTTATCTTTGTCGATGCGCGTAAATGGCATCAAATCGGGACCATTGAACCTCGAATGATTGAAATTGGTGCGCTTCCGATTCTTCCAGACACAAATGAACCGGTGCAAACCTGCGACCACAACCGATGTGTAATTTTAACCACACCGTCAACAACCGGACATACCGTTCGCGAAAGTTTGGTGCTAGCATTCCGCGGGGCAAAGATTTTCCGACCCACAGATTTGCGTTTTCATACTTTCCCTCCCGATCGGGACAGGAAGAGTGGATTATTGTTGGAGAACAGGAATGAAAAGAACAATTGCAGGGCTGCTGTCGGCCTGCACCATGCTCAGCCTTGGTGCCGGAAGCGCGTTGGCCGATTATGATTTGCGTCTGATCCATACCAATGACGTCCATGACCGCGTTGAATCGGTCACCAAATACAATAACACCTGCAGTGCCGAGGATGATGCCGAAGGCAAATGCTTTGGCGGCTACGGCCGTCTTGCAACGGCCATTCGTGACGCCCGTGCCGAAGGCGGCAATGTTCTGGTTGTCGATGCAGGTGATCAGTTCCAAGGATCCCTTTACTATTCGACCTACAAGGGTTCGCTGACGGTGGAGCTGATGAACCTTGTTGATTATGATGCAATGGCGGTTGGCAACCATGAGTTTGATGATGGTCCGGACGTCCTGGCAAGCTTCATCAAAAAAAGCCTTACCCCCATTCTGTCGGCCAACATCGAAGCCACCACGGATGGTCTGAACGAACTGATCAAGCCTGAAACCATCATCACGGTTGGCGGTGAACGCATTGGTATCGTCGGGCTGACAACGCCGGAAACGGCAGACATTTCAAGCGCGGGTCCGAACGTCAAGTTCAACGACCTTGCGCAATCACTGCAAAGCTCAGTCGATCGCTTGACCGCCCAAGGCATCAACAAAATTGTCGCTCTCAGCCATTCGGGCTCATACGCCGATTTTGAGTATGTCAGCGATGTCACTGGTGTTGACGTAATTGTCGGCGGTCATGACCATCTTCTGTTTTCCAATAGTGATGACAAGGCATCCCATCCCTACCCGGTCGTCAAAAATGGTGCTGATGGCAAACCTGTTCTGATCGTTCAGGCATATGCCTACAGCCGTTATCTTGGCGACCTGAACGTCACATTTGATGATGCCGGTGTGGCAACCGCATGGTCGGGTGATCCGATTGCCCTTGATGCCAGCATCAAACCGGCCGAGGACGTTCTTGCCGTTATCGCAGAGGCCAGCGGTCAGGTTGATGCCGTTCGCACCCTTGAAGTTGGCAGCTTCACGGCACCTGCAGATGGGTCGCGCGAAATCTGCCGCAAGATGGAATGTTCCATGGGATCACTGGTTGCCGATGCGATGCTTTGGAAAGCCGGTGATGGCTATCAAATCGCCATCCAGAACGGTGGTGGTGTGCGTGCCAGTATTGATGAAGGCACGGTTACCATGGGTGAAATCCTGACGGTTCTGCCGTTCCAAAACGCCTTGGCAACCTTCAAGCTTTCCGGTGCGGATATCGTTGCGTCGCTTGAACATGGTGTATCGCTTGTCGAGGAAGGCAAAGGCCAGTTTCCGCAGGTTGCGGGCCTGAAATTTGACCTTGATCTTTCGCAACCTGCCGGATCGCGTGTTTCAAACGTCATGGTTGCCGAGGGCAATGGTTTCGTGCCGATTGAGGCTGGCAAAATGTATGGCGTTGTTTCCAACGACTTTATGCGCAATGGCGGTGATGGTTACGCCCTGTTCCGGGATAATGCCGAAGATGTTTATGATTTCGGCCCCAACCTTGAACAGGCTGTCGCCGACTATATCGGGCTTAACTCGCCTCTGACCCCGACGACCAAGGGTCGCATCAACCTGAAATAAACAGGTTTTCTGCGTGGTCAAGCGACCGAAAGGCAGTCCGTAACGGACTGCCTTTTTTGTTTTCCTTGCCTTCATGCGCGCTTGAGGCTTATCAACGTCGCTTACAGCACATGACCGTCACCTGCGTGACGTCCCACGATAAAGAGCACCCGTTGTCTATGACGCCTAACGCCAACATTCTTTGCTTTGGTGCCGCCCATTTCGACCGCACCCTGCAATGTACCGAGACTTTTGTGCCCGCTGCCTCGAACCCGGTTCGGACCTTGCATCGCAAATCTGGTGGTGTCAGCCGCAACATTGCGGTGCATCTGAGGCTCTTGGGCAATAATGTCGCGATGCTGGGTGCTGTCGGGGATGACGGTGATGGCGATCAGGTGATCGAGGCGCTGTCCGAACTTGGGATCGATACACGCCATCTGATGAAGATCACTGGCATGGCAACAGCCGGTTACACGGCCCTTCTTGATGAAACCGGCGAACTTGCGCTCGGCATGATGAATGCCGAGGTCTATGACCTCCTGACCATTAATCGCCTTGAACCGCATCTGGCAAACCTTCAGGCACGGCCATGGTGGTTGGTTGATGCGAACTTGCCAACCGAAAGCATCATGTGGCTTGCCGAAAACAAACAGACGACAAAATTCTGCGCAGCCACTGTTTCCCCCAGCAAGGCAATACGGTTCAAGCCGGTGCTTGATAAACTGGACCTGCTGATTGCCAACCGCGCAGAAACACGCATCCTGACGGGTATCGAGATCAACGATCTTGCGCAGGCGAAAGTTGCGGTCGAGCTTTTGCGCGGCAAGGGTATCCCCGATGTCGTGATCACGCTTGGTGCCCAAGGGGTTGTGTCCTCGTCAGCATCGGGGACGGCGTTCTGGCATCCGTTGCCCACCAAGGTCAAGGACGTCAATGGTGCGGGTGATGCCTTCTATTCCGGTTTTCTGTCGGCTTACTCGAAACCACATACGAGCTTTGACGATGCAATGGCATCGGGCCTCGCCATGGCAAGCCTGACGGCAGAAACCGAAGGCACCACTGTTTGGGATCTGACGCTAGACGCAGTCACGGAACGCGCTGCAAAGGCCGAAAGCAAAGCCCTTTGACCCAAAGGGGCCAAACCAAGATCCTGCTTGATGATTGCATGGATCATGCAACGCAGGTAGCTTGTCCTGAATTCAACATCAAACCGGAGCCGATCCGATGCATCCATTTTTCATCTTTGTGAAATGTGAACTTGGCAAAGCCTATGACGTCGCAGCAGCGCTTGTTGAAGAGGTCGAAGGCGTTTCCGAAGTCTATTCCATCTCCGGCCCGTTTGAATTGTTGGTCAAGGTATATGTGGAAGAAGAACAGGATATCGGTCGCTATGTGAACGAAAGTATCCATAAGCTGGATCATATCAAGGATACCCAGACCATCATTACCTTTAACGCCTTCACCTGAGGGCCAAACGGCCGAAAAACAAACTTGCAGAACAAAAAGCGGCGCCAAACAGGCGCCGCTTTCTTTCTGTCGGATGCAGGCAACGCAACTTAGTTCCTGGCAACATCCCGGATCACATCAAGAATGATCTCGGTGCCCTTTTCGATCAGCACAACATCGTCGCCAACGATCTGACGCAGCGCACCGTCCGTGCGCGCAGGAAGTCGTGAAATCAGGTTATCGGGTAAATCGCGTTTGGCAATGCCGGGCGGCAACGTGCTGCCACGCTCAAGTTTCATGGCAATACCGGGCGGCAAGCCTTTGTTGCCTTTGCCCTTGTTATCCTTGTTCTTTTTGTCGCTATCTTGGTCAGTCTGGCCGGTTGCAATATCAAGCACATCACGAATAATGCGCCGTTCTTCATCACTGAAAATACCGCCACCTTGGGCCAGTTCGACGACGGTGTGATCATGTTCCTGATTGGTCGGATGTGACTGTACAGGTGTTGTCAGGGCAAGACTGGCACCGACAAGAACAAAACCGGTCGTAACTGCTTTGACCCAGCTGGTTGTGAACGGCATGGCAACCTCTGTCATCGTGAAAAACATCCAAACTCATGTGGGGACTTTGCCCGAAATTGCGACAAGCCCAGTAAGGATAACGTTTCACCTGCTACCTTTATGCCACACAGCAGAGAATATTTTTCTGGATTGGTCACAGGGCAGATCGCGCCCATAAAAAATGACGCATTCGACGTTGCCATCACTCCGTTTTGCCGCTTTTCAATCCGCGATGATGTTCGACCGAAAACACTGATCGATTTAACGCTATCATATTGTTTTCATAGACAGTTCATTATGTGATACAAATCACTCTGTCGACGTGAAAAGCGACGGCAACCAAATTTCATTAGAACAACAGAATTAATTTCCAATATGGCATCCGGTAGATTTTCTGTTCATCTAGCCAAGACCAAACAAGACCTGAAAGCGGCGCAAGAACTTCGCTTTGAGGTCTTCTTTGGTGAATTTCACGCCAAAGCCATGACCGAGCAACACTCGGCCGGCCTTGATAGCGATAAATTCGACGCGTTCTGCGAACACTTGCTGGTCGTGGATAATGAAAATGACAAGAAAGTCATCGCCACCACCAGATTGCTGCTTTCGCAACAAAAACCCGCAGATCTGTCATACATCGCGCAGGAAGAGTTCTCCATTCCCCTGCTTGACGCTGTAAAAGACAACTGCATGGAAGTCGGCCGATCCTGTGTTCACAAGGATTATCGCGATGGCAAGGCAATTCAGCTTCTGTGGCGCGGTATCACCAAGCTGATCTTCAATCATGACATTCGCTATCTGTTCGGCTGCGCAAGCTTCCATGCGACCGATATCGACAAGATCGCCTACGAACTGTCATACCTGCATCACTACCGGCTGGATGATGAACCTCATATTGCGCGCGCACTCGAATACCAGTCGATGGAACGCATCGCAAAAGACAACATTGATCCGGACGAGGCCCTTGCGAAATTGCCACCCCTGATCAAAGCCTATTTGTCACTGGGAGGCGTTGTTGGCGATGGCGTCGCACTTGATTCCGATTTCAAGACGCTTGATGTATTGATCACAGTCGATGTCGCCAAGGTCCCAGACCAATACTACAGATTCTATAAGAAACAGGCTGATCGCCTTGATCTCGCACCTCTAAACACGTGAGTGCGATTACTGTTAAAAGAATTATCCCTCGTTTTCAGGGAAGTTAATGACCCTTTCACGCTGACATTGTCATGGTGACGTCAAGCAAGGATTTTCAAGCGCTTTGGACCAGATGACAACACCCCACATCACTGCACCAATCACACCAGCACAGCACGTGAAGGCAGGGCTAAAGTTCACGACGCTGATGGTGTGGCTGTTTGCGATGCTGATCCCCTTCCTGATCCTTGAAGGTCTCAAGCTCCCGGCCAGTTCCCAAATTGTCCGCATCTGGCACCTTGGTGCCCGCAAGATCACCGGCATCAAGGTCGAAGTCACCGGATCGCCAAGCGAAACCCTTCCTTTGCTGCTGTTGGGGAACCATACGTCTTACCTCGACATTCCGGTGATCAATGCGCTGTTCACCGTAAATTTCATCGCCAAGTCCGAAGTTCGCCGTTGGCCTGGGATCGGGTTCCTTGCGCGCTGTTGCCAAACCATTTTCGTTGAGCGCCGGGCCATCAAGTCGCACGAACAAATCAAGATTCTGCGCGACAAGATCCTGCCCGACCGTCGGCTGGTTCTGTTTGCCGAAGGGACAAGTACGGATGGCAGTGTCGTCCTGCCGTTCAAATCGTCGCTGATGGAATTTGTGTTTGACGAAAAGATAGCCGAAGTCTGCCATGTGCAGCCGATAACAGTTTTATGCTTGAAAGACAGCACGAGTGGCTCTTCGCCAGAACCAGAAACGGTTCTTTATCCCTGGTTTGACGACACCACCCTTGCCTTCCATTTCTGGCGCTTCATGGCAACGTCGGGCTGTACCGTCAAAGTCCATTTCAGTCCAAGCCGTCCGGTATCCGATTTTGACAACCGCAAGGAACTGACCCGATGGGCCCATGCCGGGGTTCAAAACGGCTATGACATCATTCTGAAAAAGGCCTAGGCAAGTTACGCCTTGCGCGCACGCGCATGTGCCCATTTTTCCTTCATCTGATACCACTTCTTCTCGCCAATCATCTTGCCGAGATACTGGTCAATGACCTTGAGCTTGAAGATGCTGGCAAGACCCGCCGCACGCGCAGGCCAGGTTTCAGGCAAGGCGCGTAATGTCAGGCTGATGCCAGCCGTGCTGTATTCGATAAAATGCCACCAGCGGCTCGGGATAAAGATGGTATCGCCGGGCTCCAGAATGCATTCATAGCCGTGAATATCCTTAAGCTTGGGATAGCGTTCCAGATCCGGGTTCCGAAAATCGATATTGCACGAAACAGTCAGCGGATGCTGATACAGGTGCCGTCCGTTTTCACTTCCATACAGGATTACCCGTTTGGTGCCGGTCATCTGCGTCAGGAAAACATGGCTGAGATCCAGGTCGTAATGAATATCGACATAGGCGTCCTGACCGCCAACAAACAGGAATGGATGATTTTTCAGGAACGTGACACCAAGGTCAGGATATGAAAAATCCTCACGCAGTTGCGGCATATGCTTGAACACATTGAACAAAAACATGCGAAGCGGTGTCGGCCCTGCCTGGATCAGGTCAAGATATTCACCAAACGGCATGCTTTGGGTTGAATCGAGATAGTCGTTGTCCGAATTTGCAAATGCCTCGCTGTAAAGCGGCACCTCGACATCGCCACAGCCCTGCTTCAGGTAGTCATAAGACCACTTTTCCAATGCAGGCCAGTTTGCGGCAAAACTGCGCATGATGACGGGACGTTTGGGCTTAAGATACTGGTCAATAAACTCTTCTCGGCTCAGATCATCTCGTCGATCAATGCTCAGATAGCTTAACTGGCTCGTCATTCCGGCCCCGTCCATTTTCTTGTTTTGCTGCACACCAGAACGCTCAAGCCTTTTTTCTGTTCCACCTTCAGCTTGGAGCTTGTCAGATAGATCATAGGAAACAGACGAAATCAAGCTGGCTGCGCCGCTGGCACTATGTACTAAACAGTTGTAATTTTTGATCTCTTGCGATGAGCCAACGTGATTGGGGAAGGGATTTGACCTCACCATGATCAATCTCGTCGACCACGGCCGAGATATGCTGGCTGGAAACGAAAAAAGCACCCTTTTGGGGTGCTTTAATCAATGGCGGGCAAGGAGGGATTCACATCATATTTTTCATTTTGGTTAAACTATTGATATTGCGTATTTTATAGCCTTACCGATTTTCCAATGTGACCCAAAATGTGACCCAAAATGTGACCCATTTTCTATGGAATTGACATTCGAACCGAACTATGAAAAGAACATAACGGGAACAATTTAGGTAAAAAATATATGGGTCACGATTGGGATGGCTATATCAGTCTGCTGGATGCGGCCAGAATGAATGATCATTGCCGGATCTATTGCGCCAACCATCTTTGCGATCATGACGGGCGGCTTGCATATCGCCCGTTGATCGATCGGCACGGGCCGCATATCGGGCTGGGGGATATCCTCCGCAAGCTGCGGTGCGCCAGGTGCGGATCGCTTGGTGCATTCCCGATCATGGAACCGGGAACAAAGGCGACCCCGGCCAAACCGCTTTACTGCGCCATTCACACCGACCAGCCCCACCCTTGCGACAAGGCCGGAGCCTGCAAGGATGGGTGCCGGGTGGCTGGTTAGGGCTTCTGTTGTGAAAGCGCCTTATGAACAGCCGCATCTTTGCTTTTGCTGCCGGCACTGCTGCCGAAATAGTACGAGATCACCTGTTCCGCCTTGGCAGAAACATAACCGATCAGAGTCCCGACCAGCGCGGCGCTGTCTGCATTCTGAACCCCCAACCCCTTCGCGATGACATAGGCCACCATCGACAGAAAGCCAAAGATCACGATGAAAGCAAGAATGCGCGGCGTCCAGCTATCCCCTGTTTTGGTTTCGCGGGTGCGGGCACTATCGCGGTCTTGCTGGTGAATACGCTCGATATCAATATCAAGCTCTTTCATTCGGAGCTTGAATTCCTGATCCGCTTTTTTCAAGGCAAGCAATTGATCAGGCGATGCCGATTGCACAGCCGCGGCGATCTGATCTTCGCTGGCATCTTCATCACCCAGAAGCGCACCTGCGATGGTGCGCGTTGCAAGGCCACCAAGCGGACCACCGATGGCCGTGCCCAGAACTGGCGCAACGGTTTTGACAATCGATTTCCAATCAAAGTCCATCACGCACCCCCGACAAAGCGTTCATAGTCATCAACGAACTGTTGCACCGTGCCCTTGCCAAGAGCGGTGTTATAGAATTGCTTCCAATAGACACCAAGTGCGCGGATATCGGTTGCCGCTGGCAACGGTTCGGGGCGGCGGTAATAATGCACCCGGCACATCAAAACCGCATAGGCCAGGTTGAATACCAGATTATCCGCCCGGTCAAAGGCCGGGATCAGATAGGCATCAACCGCACCGCGCAGGTCGGCGCGATAGTCCAGATAGTTGCCATAGATATCGGCAAGGGTATCGGGTTCCATCTGGAAAATGCCGCGCGCCGGTCCATCGCCCATCTGGCGGACATACTGCCCGCAATGGCTTTCGTGGGCCGCCGTGCCAAGCACAAGGTTCTCGGCGGCAGGCGACCACATCCGGGCATCTTTCAAAACGGGCCGGATGACATCCAAGCGCAACTGTTCCGCATTCATCGGATCCACTCCATGGCCAAAGAAATCCATGCCATCGCCCAACCGACAAACGCACCCGCGATGGTCAGCAAAACAACAAACCATTCCGCCGACCCGGCAAAGATTGATGCACCGCCAAACAGGACACCGCCGGCGGCCATGGCAACAAGCTGCAGGATAATCATCATTTCTGTGTTCCTTTCGCGTAGTTCGCCAAGATCCGGTCAAGGATGGCCTGACTGCCACTGGGGCCAAGCCACGAACAAATTCCGATGCAGGCG
>ENA-ORCZ01000226-ORCZ01000226.1-marine-metagenome-genome-assembly--contig:-NODE-226-length-35651-cov-4.135324_pt1 | contig 35651 bp, 28 predicted proteins | sample MGYA00237785_ERZ508519 | MGnify/ENA primary metagenome ERZ508519 (study PRJEB26189, sample SAMN06268790) | marine metagenome | isolation source: Bioluminescent Bay, La Paraguera, Puerto Rico | place...
CCGAGCAGCTGGGACAGATGCACCAGCGGCAGCAGCTTGTTGCGCAGGCGCAGGACCGGCGTGTCCTTGATCCGCTCTATGCGGTGTTCGGAGTTGGTCTGCACGCGCACCAACTCGACCACGGAGAGCTGCGGGATGGCGAAGCGGTCGCCGCCGGCCTCGACGATCAGCGTCGAGACGATCGCCAGCGTCAGCGGGATCTTGATGATGAAGCTCGAGCCCTTGCCCTGGGTGGACCGCAGGTCGACGGTACCGCCGATCAGCTCGATGTTGTTGCGCACCACGTCCATGCCGACACCACGGCCGGAGACACTGGTGACCTTGGCGGCGGTGGAGAAGCCGGCTGCGAAGATGAACTTGTGGATCTGGGCGTCCGTCATCTTGTCGACTTCGGCTTCGCTCGCAAGGCCGCGCTCGACGACCTTCGCCTTCACCCTCTCGACATCGATGCCCTTGCCGTCGTCGCGGACCTCGATGATGATGTGGCCACCTTCATGATAGGCCGCCAGCGTGATCGTGCCCTTGTCCGGCTTGCCCGCCGCGCGGCGTTCTTCCGGACGCTCCAGGCCATGGTCGGCGGAGTTGCGGACCATGTGGGTGAGCGGATCCTTGATCATTTCCAGGACCTGGCGGTCCAGTTCGGTATCCGCGCCGATCATTTCCAGTTCGATCGGCTTTTCCAGTTCCTGGCTGAGGTCGCGGACGATGCGCGGCAACTTCTGCCAGGCATTGCCGATCGGCTGCATGCGCGTCGCCATGACGCCCTCCTGCAGCTCGGCCGTGACATTCGACAGGCGCTGCAGCGGAACCTTGAATTCGCTGTCCTCGTGGCGGCGCACGATTTCCAGGAGCTGGTTGCGGGTCAGCACAAGCTCCGACACCATCGTCATCAGATGCTCGAGCGTATCGACGGCAACGCGAATGCTCTGGTTGGAAACACCACCGCCGGAGGATTTTTTCTCGCCGTCGCCGCCCGATTTCTTGCGCTCGCTGGCCTTGGCCGCCGTGCGGGCTTCCGCCTTCGCCGCGACAGGTGCGGGGACCGGCTCGGGTTCGTCCATCTCGTCGAGCATGTCTTCCGCGTCTGCGGTCTCAGGTTCTGCGACCTCGACCTCGACTTCCGTCTCGCGGAAGGCGCGTTCCAGTTCGTCGAGCGAGACTTCGCCGGGACGCAACGGGCGCTCAAGCATCTGTTCCGATGCGCTTTCCACGGCTTCTGCGGCTTCGATCTCCGGCTCTGCAACCGCCTCGACAGGGGCAGGCGCTTCGGGAGCTGCTCCACCGCCTTTCATGGCGACATCGGCCTTGGCGGACATCTGTTCCAGTTCGCTGATCAGCTCGCTGTCGTCGCCCTGGGGCTCTTCGCCCTCGGCCGCTTCCAGTTCACCTAGAATGTCCTTGATCTGGTCGATCGAGGTCAGGATCAGGGAGACCGCTTCCTGCGTTACGGGCGCACCGTCACGGAACTTGCCCATGAGGGTTTCAGCAGCGTGCGCAATACCTTCCAGCCGGGGCAGGCCAAGGAACCCGCAGGTGCCCTTAATGGTGTGCACCAGGCGGAAAATGTTATCTAGGATCGTCGCGTTGTTCGGTTCCTGCTCGAATTTTACGAGCTCAACGTCGACAACATCGAGACTCTCGTTCGTCTCGGTAATGAATTCCCTGAGGAGGTCGTCCATGGCCTGCTCTCACCCGACTTGTTACTGGTTCCGCATCCCCAAAGGGGACGTCTGGACCGAGAAGTCCATGAGAGCTAGGTTGACGGCAAACAGTTAAGATACGCTGAAACAGCCGGAGACTTTTGGCGGACCTGTTTAGTCTGCCGCGACAGCCGTAATTTTTACCAATTCTTCTTGTTTATCTATTGTTAATACCATGCCGCACTCGCGAGCGAGCAGCAACGTGTAGATCGGCTGAACGGAGTGCGCGTCGACCCGTTCAGGCTCCTCTCCGCCAAGGGTTTCCTTCATTCCCAAGGGGATGCGCGGATTGAGGCCGCTTGCCTGGAGCGTGAAGGAAGGGGCCGACGGCTCGCCTTCCATCTCTACCTTGATCTCGCCCCCGCGCGGAACGCACTGATTGGCGATCAGGATCAGGTTAAGAAGAAGCTTTACGTAGTTCTTCGGCATCAGGTGCCGGCTGAGTTGCCAGTTTAGATTGGATTTTTCGTTTTCCATAAACCCGGCGGCAACGACTTGCGCATCGCCGAGGTCGATCTCCGCGCCGGCCGATCCGGCAGCGCCGAAGGCGAGGCGGGCGAACTGCAGTTTCGCGGAGGCCTGGCGGGCACTCTTGCGGATGAGGTCCATGGCGAATTCGCGCATGTCCTCCGAGCCTTCCTCGTCGAGCACTTCCAGACCGTTGGTGATCGCGCCGACCGGTGAAATGATGTCGTGACAGACACGGCTGGCCACCAGCGCGGCAAGGTCAAGAGAGGAAAGCTCTTTAAGTGCTGACATGGCGTTTTGAAGCTCTTCTTGAGGGGTGCGGCAGAATTGATTCGTGAACTTTTGCAAGGGTTACACGTCCTAAAAGCTGCTGCCAAGGCGAAGGCGGCCGGCAAAACCGGTCATCCAGATGAAAGTTGGCCCAGCGTCGGGCCTGACCGGCTTCCCCACCTATCCGGGAGAAACCCCGCGGCAAACAGACGCCGGTCTTTCCCGGGTGGCAGCCCAAACTCTAAAGGACGGGGGTGCAACCCACGCGGGCCGCGTTTTCCTTTGCCGCGGTCATGAGCTGCGATCCGTTGACCACGAACAGGAACCGGTTGACGACGGAATGAAAGAAAACCAGCCGCCCGTCGACAATCGCATAGATGAAGGGGCTGCCTGCTGTCGCGAAGCCCTCCGACAGCGCATACGCGCCACAGCCTGCAAAAAGCGGCGCATAGGCTTCCGGATCCCTCCGGAATGCCGCCATGTTGCCCTCGTTGACGAAGATCCACTCCACACCACCCCATCTGTATTCGTGCTCCCGGCTGCCCTTGCGCGGATAGCCGTCGACAAAGTAGCTGACCGGGTCATGTCCTCCAATCGCGTATCCGGTGATGGGATCGGGAACAAAAACCTGGGGACGCGCAAGGACTTTTACCGCGAAAACGCATGAGATCAGGATCAAGGCTAGGGAAAGACATATCCTTGTCTTTTTTTCGGGCCAGCTTTCCATCGATTCGGCTTATGTAGATGCAAGGATTCATGCGAATCAGCATGATGTTCGCACCAGCTTAACATTGCGGTTCAACCGGACGGCAACATTCGACACTTCGGTCAAGTTTTGGGAGTTACTTGAATGGCACAAAGATCCTGGCACGTTGCAACGCTGGTCTCGGCTCTGTTCCTGGCCCTGAGCGTTGTGACCGCGGTCAGTCCCGCGTCCGCCCAGACCTCCGGCAACGAGCCGATCCACGGGCAGACATATGATGAGGACGAGATCCTGAAGGCGGGCCACCAGTTCTTCGGTTCCGTATCCGGCGGCCTCGCCTCGGTGGTGGAGAAAGCCTTCTCCCAGTACGGCGAACCGAACGGCTACATTCTGGGCGAGGAAGGCTCCGGCGCGATCGTGGCCGGCGCCCGCTACGGCGAAGGCCACCTCTATACGCGCAACGCCGGAAACCACAAGGTGTTCTGGCAGGGGCCGTCCGTCGGCTGGGACTTCGGTGCTGATGGCGCCAGGGTGATGATGCTTGTCTATAATCTGCCGAGCGTGAACTCCGTCTATACACGTTTTGCCGGTGTCAACGGATCGGCCTACCTGGTCGGCGGCGTCGGCATGACTGTGCTTCTGAAGAATGAAATCGTGCTTGTGCCGGTGCGCTCCGGTGTGGGGGCAAGGCTCGGGTTGAACCTCGGTTATCTCAAGTTCACGCGGCAACCGACATGGAATCCGTTCTGATCGGTGTTAGTCTGCAAAGGTTGAAGCCGTAAAATTGACGAGACTTGGCGTCAGCGCCGCGCTCGTCTAATGATGGTATTGTGGGCGCTGCTGACCGGCGGACCTTCGATCGGCTGCGATGAAGGGTTCCGGAACCGGTTGACACCAGGCTGATGGAACAACCTGATGCGTCCGGATGGACACGCGTCGTTCCAGAGGCGGAACCGGGAGCCGGACTTGATTGAAGCAGCGATGTATGTGGCATTGGGCTTTTGCACGGCCGGCCTGATCGGTCTTGCAATTCTGCCCGCATATTACCGCCGGGCTGCCCGTCTCACCGAAGAGGCGCTGCGCGCCGTCAATCCTGCCAGCTACGCCGAGGTTCGCGCTGCCCAGGATCAGGAACGTGCGCGCCATGCCGTCGAACTGCGACGGGTGGAACGGCGTCTTGATGCCGAGCGCGAGAAGGCCGCCCGAGCCCAGATCGAGGCAACACGCCTGAAGGCGGAAGTCGACGCCCAGAAAAAGACATACCGCGAAAGGCTTGCCGAGCTCGAAGCGTCACTCGCCGCCCAGACGGGAGAGCAGCAGGCCGTCGACCTCCTTTCGGCGGAAGTCACGTCCCTGAAGCAGAAGCTTTCCGATGCCGAGAAGGCCCTGGCCGAAAGCTGGGCGAAGATGCCGGAAGACACGCCCGCCGCACCTGCCAGGGAGCCGGAAGACGACAGCGGCTGGCTGCCGGCCCACGACACGATGGCGCTTGCCACCATCACCGGCCTGGAAGCGGAGGTCGCGACGCTGAAGGCCAAGCTTGCCCGCTACGAGCCGACTGTTGCCGGCCGGCTGGAAGCCGACCGCACCGAAGCCGCAAAGAAAGCCCTTGCGAAGCTCGAGGCGCAGCTGATCGATACCGAAGCCAATTACGTTTCAGCCCAGGCGGAGATTACCCGACTGTCACTGATGCTCGAGGGAGCCGGCCCGACCGAAAGCGAACAGACGAAACGGCTGCAGGCGCAGCTGGAAAAGCTCGCCGGCGAGAACGCGCGCCACTTTACCGAACTGAAAGGCAAGGAACGCGACCTTGAACGCATGACCGGTCAGGTCGAGAAGCTGCGAAAGGATCTCGCCTCCGTGCCGGAGCTTGCCGAACTGCGGCAGGAATTCCGGGCGCTGGCGGCGAAGCTGACGACGGCGGATGCCATCAAGGTCAAACCGGTCGCCTCCGCCGCTGCGGCACCGACCCGCAAATCCGATCCGGTTCTGCAGGACGGCAATGGCGAAGCCGCCGAGAGCAGGGAAACGGCCGCCGCCCCGACTGCACATGTGAACGGCCACGGCGCCACAGCCAGGACTGCAGCGCCGGCAGCGACTGATGGTGCTCCTTCCGCCCCCGCTCAATCGAAATCCGCCAATATTGCCTCCGCGGCGGAAGCGCTCGTCAGCCGCATCGTCGAGTCAAACCGCAGCAAGACAGGATCGGATGCGGAGAGCCGGGCACCCACACCGGCAAGTCCGTCCGAAGGCGGCGAACCGAAAGCGAAATCCGCGGACAAAGCGAAAGCTTCGTAACAAAAAACGAAAGATGCGGCTTGATCTCCATCGGCCGCTCTTGTCATCTAGTCTTTCGAATCTGATGTGCTTTTCAGAAATGAAACTCGCTCCCCGGCTGGCAGCAGGTGTAAGGCGGATTTCCTTTCCACCGCACCTGTGACCGACCAGGCCGTGTGAACGTATGCTGATTGAACGCCACAACGCCATTCTCGAGCTTGCCCGCCAGTTGGGCCGGGTCAGCGTCGACGACCTCGCCAGGCGCTTCGATGTCAGCCCCCAGACGATCCGCAAGGACCTCAACGAGCTTTGCGAGCGGCGTCTGCTGGCGCGGACCCATGGCGGCGCCCTGCTTTCCTCCGGCATCGAAAACGTCGGCTACGAGGCCCGCAGGATCATCTCCAGCCGGGAAAAGGCCGATATCGGCGAAAAGGTTGCTTCCCTCATTCCCGACAATGCGTCGATTTTCATCAATATCGGCACGACGACCGAGGCTGTCGCCCAGGCCCTGCTTCAGCACCGCGGCCTGATGGTGATTACCAACAACATCAATGTCGCCAGCCTCATGCGCGGCTATTCCCAGATCGAGGTGGTGATAGCCGGCGGCGTGCTGCGCCATTCGGACGGCGGCATCGTCGGCGAGGCGGCGGTCGATTTCATGCGCCAGTTCAAGGTCGATTTCGCCGTGATCGGCGCGTCCGCAATCGATCCGGACGGCTCGCTGCTCGACTACGACTACCGGGAAGTAAAAGTCACCAAGACCATCATGGATAATGCCCGCCATGTGATCCTGGCCGCCGACAGCACCAAGTTCGAGCGCACCGCACCGGTGCGCGTCGGGCACCTGCGCCAGGTCGGCACGTTCGTCACGGATTACTGCCCCACTCCCGATTTCGCACGTATTGCGGCCGAGGCCGAGGTGGAACTGATCGAGACCGGTCGTCAGGAAGGAGAGACCACGGACTGAACATGCGAGGTCACCGCCTGTGCGCAAGTGCTGCACAAGCTGTGAAGAAGCTGTTCATGCCCTAGGGAAAAATGGCACGCCCAACGGGACTCGAACCCGTGTTTCCGCCGTGAAAGGGCGGCGTCCTAGACCGCTAGACGATGGGCGCGCGGGGCTTGAAAAGCTCACAGCCTCAAGCCGAGGACCGTGCTAATAAGGCTGCACGGCTAAAGACGCAAGCCTTATTTTTCATTTTTTTGTCACATGCCTGTTCATAACCGCGCCAGGCAGCCAGGACCCTGCGTCAGCGGGCGACAAAGTCCGTGCGGCCGAGCTCCTTGCCGGTCACCGGGTCGAAGCGAAGGAGCGAGGTCCGGCTGCCTTCGCGCACCAGAACCAGAAGAAGCCCGTCGGCAAGGGTCGCCTGCAGCACATCGGCCTGCGCACCGACTGCCACGGTCGCGGCAAACTGGCCGTCGGCAACGCCGCCGTTATTGGTGTTGATCTTGTAGAGAATTGCTGCAAAGACAGCGATAAAGCCGGCGATCATCACGAGGGACGATCCGAAGAGCAGGCGCTTCAGCTTCGCCTGGATGCGTTCGGCCGCCGGATCAAGCGGCTTTTCACCCGGACCCTCATCGCGATAATCAGGTTGAGACATGACAGATAATTCCCTCGAAGATCCGGCCGGTCTGGACCAGGATTTCAGTTTGACAGTTGATGCAGCCGATGCCGGGAAACGGCTGGATGCGGTGCTGGCGGCCCATCTTGAAGCCCTTAGCCGCAACAGGATCCAGTCCCTGATCAAGTCGGGAGACGTCACCGTCGGCGGCGCGAAAATAGTGGAGCCGAAATACCGGGTCAATGAAGGCGATGAACTGAGCCTGACTTTACCCGAACCCGAGGACCCCGAACCACAGGGCGAGGACATCCCGATCAGCGTCGTTTATGAGGACGAACACCTCATCGTGATCGACAAACCCGCCGGGCTGGTGGTGCATCCGGGTGCCGGCAACTGGACGGGTACGCTGGTCAATGCGTTGATCCACCATTGCGGCGACAGCCTGTCAGGCATCGGCGGCGTCAAACGGCCCGGCATCGTGCACCGGATCGACAAGGACACCAGCGGCCTGCTGGTGGTTGCCAAGACGGACCAGGCCCATCAGGGCCTTGCCGCACAATTTGCCGACCACGGCCGCACCGGTCCGCTTGAGCGGGCCTATTCGGCCCTCGTCTGGGGAGCGCCATCGGCCCTCAAGGGCACGATCGACGCCAATCTGGCACGCTCGCAGTCCAACCGGCAGAAGATCGCCGTCGTCAAGACGGCAGGCCGCCATGCCATTACCCACTGGAAGGTCAAGGAGCGTTTCGGACGTCAGGACCAGCCGGCTCTGGCTGCGCTCATGGAATGCCGGCTGGAGACCGGCCGCACTCACCAGATCCGCGTACACATGGCCCATATCGGCCATCCGCTCATCGGCGACGAGGACTACGGCTCCGGTTTCAAGACCAAGGCCAATCGGCTGGACGAACCGCTGAAGAGCCTTGTCAACGGCTTCGACCGGCAGGCGCTGCATGCCGGTCTTCTGGCCTTCGAACATCCGGTCAGCGGCAAAACTTTGCGCTTTGAGAGCCCCTATCCGGCCGATTTCGCAAATCTTTTGTCGGGATTACAAAAATTTTAGGATGGGATTTCGTTTTCCGGCCATGCAATTGGCCGAATTCGACCTATATTAATCTCTCTTGTGTGCCTGAACGGACACTATTCTGCGTCCGCCTTTCCTCCGAAACGGCTTGCTTGCGTGACTCTGCGGGGCAGCGGGAGGTTTGGGGTCGCAAACTTGACGAAAGGGGGTGCATACGATGGCCCAGAACGTACCGACGCTTACGGCCGGGGAAGGCGGTCTCAGCCGTTACCTGGACGAGATCCGCAAGTTTCCCATGCTGCAGCCGCAGGAAGAGTACATGCTCGCCAAGCGGTACAAGGAGCATGAGGACCCGGAAGCCGCCGAACGCCTCGTCAACTCACACCTGCGCCTTGTTGCCAAGATTGCCATGGGTTACCGCGGCTACGGCCTGCCGATCGGGGAAGTCGTCTCCGAGGGCAATGTCGGCCTGATGCAGGCGGTCAAACGCTTTGAGCCGGACAAGGGTTTCCGGCTCGCGACCTATGCCATGTGGTGGATCAAGGCCGCCATCCAGGAATACATTCTGCGCTCCTGGTCGCTCGTCAAGATGGGCACCACTGCCAATCAGAAACGCCTGTTCTTCAACCTGCGCCGCCTCAAGGGCAAGATCCAGGCGCTGGACGAAGGCGATCTGAAACCGGATCAGGTGGCGGAAATCGCAACCAAACTCGGCGTTTCCGAGGAAGAAGTGATTTCCATGAACCGGCGCCTCGGCGGCGATGCCAGCCTGAATGCACCTGTGCGGGCGGAAGCCGATGCCGGCGAATGGCAGGACTGGCTGGTCGACGAGAGCGACAGCCAGGAGACACTGCTTGCGAACCAGGAAGAGCTGGACATGCGCCGCAAGATGCTGAGCGACGCCATGGACGTCCTGAACGAGCGCGAGCGCCGCATTTTCGAGGCACGCCGCCTCGCAGAAGACCCGATGACCCTGGAGGATCTCTCCGGTGAATTCGGCGTCAGCCGCGAGCGCGTGCGCCAGATCGAGGTCCGCGCCTTCGAAAAGGTCCAGAAGGCCGTGCGCAACAGTGCCCGCACGATGGATCAGCAGCCGGCTCCCTGACACCGGGAGCCGCTCCACGAACGAAACACGCCGGGGCCCAAACCCCGGCGTTTTCTTTTAGTGCGCCGCTTGCCGTGGGTCCTGCGCGCACATAGGCTTGCCTCGACGGGTCGTTTCAGGATGGGCGATGCGCAGGAATCTCAAAACGCTGGTTTCCAGAAGAATGCTGGTCGCGGCCGTCGCATGCCTCGTGCTCGGCTTCATGACCAGCATTCGCATCGCCGATCCGTCCTTCCTCACCGCCTTGCGGGAACTCACCTTCGACTATTACCAGCGCATCAAGCCGCGCGCCTACAAAGAGGCGCCGGTGCGCATCATCGACATAGACGAAGCCTCCATAGCCGAGATCGGTCAGTGGCCCTGGCCGCGCACGAAAATGGCGCAGATGGTGCGGACGTTGAACGAACTGGGCGCGGCGGCCATCGTCTTCGATATCGTCTTTTCCGAACCCGACCGGACATCGCCCAGGCAACTGAAGGAAATGCTCGCGGACCGCGCCTCCCCCGCGCTGCTGGAAACCATGGACGGCCTTCCGGACCATGACGAGATTTTCGCGGCCGCAATTGCCGAGGCACCCGTGGTGCTGGGATTTGGCGTGACGCCCGACACGACCGACGGCACTCCGCTCAAGATCGCCGGCACCGCCTTCGCGGGGGCAGACCCCGCGTCCTTCCTCGAACCCTTCACGAGCGTCGTCGCAAATCTTGAGATCTTGAGGGAAAACGCCAGCGGCATCGGATCGATCTCCGTCGCCGAGGACGACAGGGAAGGCATCGTCAGGCGCGTCCCGCTGATCGTCACTGACGGCACCGATGTCTATCCCAGCCTGACGACCGAAGCGTTGCGCGTCGGTCTCGGAGAGCGCGGCATCGTGATCCGCTCGACGGGATCGAGCACGGAAGCGGCGACCGGTGCGCCCGCGGTCACGGCGATCAAGATCGGCAACTTCAGGCCGCCGACAACCGGGGCGGGCGAACTCTGGCTCTATTACAATTCCGACCGCGACCACCCGGAACGCTATCTTTCCGCCAGACTGCTTTTCGAGCCGGACCGGCTGGCCGACCTCACCCCTCATGTCGAAAACCAGATCGTCTTCGTGGGCACCTCCGCAGTCGGACTTCGCGACATCCGAGCCAGCGCCCTGGGCGAACAGATTCCAGGTGTCTCCATTCACGCCCAGGCGGTGGAACAGATCCTGTTCGGGCAGTTTCTTTCCCGTCCCGACTGGGCGGACGGGCTTGAGGTCATCGCCACCTTCACCCTCGGCGCAATGCTGATCCTGGCCCTGCCCGCCATAGGCAGCACCTGGACCGCCCTGTTCGGCGCCGCGATTGCGGCGGGCCTTGCCGGTGGCTCCGTCTATTTCTTCTGGCAGGACGGGCTGTTGTTCGACCCGGTTTATCCGAGTGTTTCCGCCCTTCTTGTCTTCACCGCCGCCACCGCCCTGCTCCATTTCCTGACGGAGCGCGAAAAGCGCTTCGTCCGACAGGCCTTCCGCCAGTATCTGTCGCCCCATCTCGTGACCCAGCTGGAAAAGGCCCCCGAACAACTCGCGCTCGGCGGCGAAATCCGGCCGATGACGATCCTCTTCATGGATATCCGCGGCTTCACGCCGATTTCCGAGCAGTTGACACCTCAGGAGCTTGTCAGTTTCCTCAATACGCTGCTGTCGCCGCTGTCGGACGCCATCCAGGCGGAGGGAGGCACGATCGACAAATATATCGGCGACAGCATCATGGCCTTCTGGAACGCCCCCCTGCCCGTGCCTGATCACGCCGAACGGGCCTGTCGCGCGGGACTCGCGATGCTGAAGGTGGTCGAGGAACTCAATACCGCCGACGCCTTCGGCTTCAGGGCACGCGGCCTCAGGACGCGGACGGTTCAGATCGGCATCGGCCTAAACAGCGGCGAGGCCTGCGTCGGCAACATGGGGTCCGCGAGACGCTTCAACTATTCGGTGATCGGCGACGCGGTGAACGTCGCTTCGCGGATTGAATCGAGCTGCAAGGAAGTTGGCGCAGAGTTGCTGGTCTCGGAGGACACGAAAAACGCCGCCATTGGCTTTGCCAGCCTGGAAGCCGGCGAAATTCCGTTGAAAGGCAAGAGCAGGCCGGTCAAGCTCTACGCCCTCATCGGAGACCAGAGGATAAGGGCTTCGAAACCCTTTCAGGATCTTGAAGCGGCCCACGAAAGGCTCCTTCAGGCCATCCGGGAGAAGGATATTCCAGCGGCGAGGCGTGCGCTCGCCGACGCTCGCGGCCTCGCACCTCGCCTTCACACCTTCTACGGCCGCTTCGAGAGCGCGGTTGATTCCCTCGAAGCCTCCGGCAATGCGATCAGCGCCGCCCAATGAGCGGCGCTGCCGGTCTCGTCAGCGTATTTCGACCGCGTAGCTGTCGACCGGAACCACCTTCCCGATCAGGCCGGCCCCGGCCATGAACTCGGCGAAGCGCTGGTAACGGCCTTCGTCGAGCGATGCCGGACGCTTGGCAAAGCGCGGCAGCGTATCGAACCAGGCCCGTCTGTTCAGCTCGTCGTTCAGGTTCGGATAAGCCTCGATGAAGGCGTTCCAGGCTTCTTCCGGATGGTTGGTCAGGTAGATCGTAGCCGCTTCCACGGCCGCCAGGAATTTCCTGAAGCGCGGATCGTCGGTCTTGTCCTCGTTGACCACATAGATCAGCTCGTCGAAGACCGGGACGCCGTTTTCTTCCGGAAAGAAAGCCTTGCCCGGCTTGCCTTCGATTTCCAGCTGCGTCAGCTCGAAATTGCGATAGGCGCCGATCACCGCATCCACCTGGCCCGCCAGCAGCGATCCGGACAGGGCGAAGTTGACGTTGACGAGTTCCACATCGTCGATCGTCAGGCCGGCCGATTTCAGCATCTGGCCGAGCATGGCGTCCTCGAAGCCGGAAACGGAGAAGCCGATGGTCTTGCCTTTCAGATCCTTGAGATCCTTGATCGGACCGTCCTTGAGCACGATCAGCGAATTGAGCGGCGTCTCCACCAGCGTGCCGATCCACTTCAGCGGCAGCTCCTCCTCGATCTGGGCATGGAGTGTCGGCTGGTAGGAGACGGCGATATCGCCCTGCCCTGCGGCAACCAGCTTCGGCGGCATCGCCGGATCGGCCGGTTCGATGATCTCGACGTCAAGTCCTTCCGCCTCGAAGAAGCCCATAGTCTGGGCCGTCACCAGCGGGGCGTGATCCGGATTGATGAACCAGTCGAGCAGCAGGGTCAGCTTGTCGCCGGCCTGTGCCGGTGCGGCTGCAAGCAGTCCGGCGGCGACGGCGAGGGACAGGAGTTGTTTTTTCATGGAAATCCTCCAAGTGGCGGCAGCTATGTCAGGGGCTGCCAGGGAACGAGAAGCTGGGTCAGTCGATTGACGGCGAAGCGCATGATCAGGACCATCACGGCGAGCAGGATCAGGGCGGCGAACATCATGTCCGACTGCATCCGGTTGCTGCTCTGGAGCATGATGAAGGAAAGGCCTCCCTTGGCGCCCGCCCACTCGCCGATGATGGCCGCCATCGGCGCGAACACCGCCGCGACGCGCAGGCCCGAGGCGAAGGCAGGCAGCCCGGCGGGCAGCCGGAAGAACCAGAGTTCGCGCAGGCGCGACAGCCGGTAGAGCCGGGCCAGATCGTGCAGCCCCGGATCGAGCCGTTGCAAGCCGTCAAAGAAGGTGGACGTCACCGTGAAGAAGATCACCAGAATGATCACGACGATCTTGGAAGCAAGACCGAAGCCGAGCCAAAGCACCAGGATCGGCGCGATGGCGAATACCGGCAGCGCCTGGGTGACGAGAATGGGCGGCATTGCAAAGCGGGCAGCCGTCGGAAACAGCCAGAGCAGCACGGAAAGTGCGGCGCCTGCCGCTGCGCCGAGCACGAAGCCGAGAACCGTCTCACAGGCGGTGATGCCGGCGTGGTAGAGCAGGAAACCCGTGTGATTGTAAAGCGCCGCAAAAACGCTTTCCGGTCCGGGGAGAATGTAATGTTGCGCACCCGTCAGACGCACGATCGCCGCCCAGACGGCAATGACGGCCGCGATGCCGAGGAGCGATCTGCCGGCAGCTTTCAGGAAAGAGCTCATGTGCCGCACCCGGAAGACACGCCTGCAAGGGGCGCCCGGCAGGTCGGCACCGGCTTAAGGATACGCAGAGCTAGCTGCTGTCGCAGACAAAAACGCATAGGATCTCCCGTCTTCGGACACGCCGAAACTGACACTGGAGATCCGGGAATAGGCTAAGGTTTCCGTCCCTTCGCCGGCATGACCCGGATCAGGTTCTAAGGGTTCGGCGATTTGCCATCTCAGTTCCGGTGACCGGAACACCCCTCGGACCAAGGCGGACCATGCCCTGACGGACGAAAAAAAACAAGCCGCAGATTGCGGCTTGTTGATCTTTTGAGCAATGCCCCTGGTGGTTAGCCGGCTTGCCAGGCGGAAATCGCCTTCTCGACAGCCTCGGCACCGGCGCTGCCCTTTTCCAGGGTGAGGATGCCGCGCTTGCCGTTTTCATAGAGCATCGGAATGTCGATCCAGCCGCGTTCGCGCAGGAGCGCCAGGTTGCGCTGCTGTTCGTTGGGGAGGCTGGACAGCGCGATCCAGAAGATTCCGGGAGAGACCTTCACCGATGCGCCGATCAGCGCATCGCCGCGGGCCTCTTCGGTCGGCTTCATCACGAGGCCCGGCACGTTGACGACATCTCCGGGCGCAAAGTCCTCGGGAAACTCGTACTTGATCTCGACCAGATGGCTCGCCGGCAGCGACGTGTCGTCATTCGGCTTGATCCGGATGTCGACCTTCACGTCCCTCTCGGGGATTTCGACTGATGCGCTCAGCACCGCCTGCGCCTGGCCATCCAGATTGTCTTCTTCTTCGACTGTCCAGGTGACCGCACCTTGTGCGGCAGTGCCTGCGCCGCCCGTTTCCTCGCCTTCCTCATAGAGGATGGACCGCTGCACACCCGTATCCGCAGCGGCGGTCGGTTGGCTGGGGGCGGTTTCTTCGGGAGAAATGGCGGACAGATTGTCCTCGGGCACCGCAACAGGTTCGTCGGCGGAGGTTGCCGGTGCGTCTTGCGCGGGCGCCTGGGTGTCGTCCGCGCCCGAAACGATGGCGGGTTCGGAGGGAGCGGGCGCGTCGTCGGCCTGCGGTGTGATCGTCGTCGTCGTCACGGTGCGGGCGTCCGGTGCGACCACGTCGGTCTCATCGCCGTTCAACAGCCGGTCGGTGTTTTTTGCACTCTCGTCCTCGTCGCCCGACGCAGCGTCTGTCGTATCCGTCTCCGGTTCTTCGGTCGCAGCGGCCTGCGGATCCGGCGCTTCAACCGCCGGGCCTGTCACAGGAACATCGTCACCCGAAGTCAGCAGGAAATAGGCGCCGCCGCCGATGATGGCGAGCAACACCACTGCCGCGGCAGCAAGGGGAACAACGCGTCCGAACCCGCCGCCCTCGCGCAAGGCATCGGAAGCAGCGGTTTTGCTTCGCCTGCTGCGGTCTTTCTTCGCAAAAGACGTATCCGCCGGCTGCACCCGGTCGTCCGCATGGAGCTGTCCGTCAGACGTGACAGGCGCCTCGGCCGGTTCGAAAAGGCCTTCATCGGATTGCGGCCCGCTTTCGAAGGCCGGCTCCTGACGGACGGGAGCGGTCTCGGCCGCCTCTGCCCGGGGATCGCCCGCCTCCTTGGCACTCTGGACAGCCTGGCTGGCTGCACCTCCGAGGGACTGCGCCTCGTCCAGCGTGTCCTTCAGCGGCGAGGGCATAGACGCTCCGGCAGTCTCGCCGCCCGGGGCAGCGGCCGGTGCGGCCGGTGCGGCGTCGGCCGCCTCCGGTGTTGGAGCGGCAACGCCTGCTGTCGCCGCCGGCGCGGCCGGCTCGACTTTGGGCGCTACGGGACCGAGACCAAGGCTTTCGCGCGCTGCCTCCGCCTCCACCTTGCGGATGGCCTCTTCGAGACGCAACTGCTCGGCGGTGATTTCGGAAGGGGCGAGCGGCGGCTCGTAGGCTTTCAGCTGGTTGACGATGGCATTACGCGCGCGGCTGTAGACGCTCCGTCGGGCAGCACCATTGTTCTCGGGCAAAGACGCGATCGTTTTCTTCAGAATCGAATAGTAATCAGCCATCTTCCTGCCTACCGGCCGACTGCGAGGGGCGAATTGCGGGCCTGGGAAATCTAAACATCACAGGCTTATAGCAACTTTTTCAAGACCGTTGTGATTTCTTCAAAGCTCACACGACAACATCGAACCCTGCAGTACCCTTTTCCTATCACAGATTTTCACGTTCGGCACAGTCGGTTGCACCGGCAAAACGAACAGGGACGCGCACCGTGATTCGCGGTGCGCGGCCATAGTCCTCAATATTGTGCTGCTAAAGCCACAGATCTCAATCCTGGAAGGGATTCTGCACAAGAATTGTGTCATCCCGCTCCGGACTGGTCGACAGCAGTGCCACCGGCGCGCCGATCAGCTCTTCGACGTGCCGGACATACTTGATCGCCTGCGCCGGCAGATCAGCCCAAGTACGGGCACCTTCGGTGGATTCCTTCCAGCCCGGCAGGCTCTCGTAGATCGGCTTGACCCGTTCCTGCGCGCCTTGCGAGGCCGGCAGATAATCGATCCGCTCGCCGTCCAGCTCGTAGCCGATGCAGATCTTGATCTCGTCAAGACCGTCCAGGACATCGAGCTTGGTCAGCGCGATCCCGTTGATGCCGGAAGTACAGACGGTCTGGCGCACCAGCACCGCGTCGAACCAGCCGCAGCGGCGGCGGCGGCCGGTGACGGTGCCGAATTCATGGCCGCGCGTGCCGAGAAATTCGCCGATCTCGTCCTTCAGCTCGGTCGGGAACGGGCCCTCGCCGACGCGGGTCGTATAGGCTTTCGTGATTCCGAGCACGTAGTTGATGGAACCAGGGCCGAGGCCGCAGCCGGTGGCGGCCTGGCCGGCAACCGTGTTGGACGAAGTGACGAACGGATAGGTGCCGTGATCGATGTCGAGCAGCGCGCCCTGCGCGCCTTCGAACAGGATGCGCTTGCCCTGGCGGCGCAGGTCGTCGAGCAGGTACCAGACCTTGTCCATGTAGGGGAGCACCTTGTCGGCGATGCTCGCCAGTTCGTCGTAGATCGCCTGCGCGGAAATTTCGTCCTGACCGAGGCCGCGGCGCAGGGCGTTGTGGTGTGTCAGAAGCCGGTCGATCTTGGCCGGCAGGGTCGTCAGGTTATTGAGGTCCATCAGGCGGATGGCGCGGCGACCGACCTTGTCTTCATAGGCAGGTCCGATGCCGCGCTTGGTGGTGCCGATACGGGTGCCGGTGTTCGAATTCTCGCGCAGCGCATCAAGTTCGCGGTGAAGCGACAGGATCAGCGTCACGTTCTCGGCGACACGCAGGCTTTCCGGCGTCACGACCACGCCCTGCTTGCCGAGCCGCTCGACCTCCTCGGCCAATGCATGCGGGTCGAGAACGACGCCGTTGCCGATGATCGACAGCTTGCCTTCGCGGGCAACCCCCGACGGCAGAAGAGACAGCTTGTAGCTGACACCGTCGATGACGAGCGTATGCCCGGCATTGTGTCCGCCCTGGAACCGTACGATGACATCGGCCTGCTCCGACAACCAGTCGACAATCTTGCCTTTGCCTTCGTCCCCCCACTGCGAACCGACAACAACCACATTCGCCATCTAGACTTTGCTCTCCTGAAGCAGCTTCTCGCATCCGCGATTTCAACCGGATGCCGACACGACAAGCCCCGGCAACCTGACCGGGGCAAACGGCGCGGACTATAGACAGGAATTCCTGCGCGCGCGAGTCTCACCAGGCAAATTGCCGCCGATTTGCGTGTTTTTTTGCCCCCTTCCGCCGGCTTCCCGGTCAATTGGTCGCAAGGGGCCGGAGGAGCGTCCGGTTACCGCCTGATTTCGCTGCAAACGTGTCTTGTTTCCGGCACTCTTGTCCGCACCGACCGGCCTGATTTTTCTGTGTCGCTACCGTGCCTCACGACTTGGCCGGGGGGTCTCCCTCATCCGACCTGTCGCCGCGCGCCAGCCTGAAGATCATCGGCGAGGTGCGAAGCAGCCACACGAAACGGTGCCGGCGCCCCGCCGGCACGGCATCGCGGCTCAGGATCCGGGCGAGGACGAAGACGACCAGCGAAAGGTGAAGCGTCGCGGTATAGACGAAGAAGGCCGAGGGACCGAACCCCTCCATCACCAGCGAGGCGAGGAACGGTCCCGCCATGGCACCGACCCCGTAGGCCAGGGTCAGCCCCGCGACCACGTCGACGAACTGACCGGGTTCGGCGTGATCGTTGGCATGGGCGGCGCACAGCGAATAGAGCGGCAAGGCAAAGCCGCCGAAGAAAAAAACGCCCGTGAACAGCTCCAGCCGGTTCGAGGCTCCGGAAACATAGAGGCACGCCAGCCCGGCCCCGACGGTAAAGATGCCGAGCACGGCACGCCTGTCGAACCTGTCGGAGAGCCAGCCCGCGGGATACTGGAAGACGGCTCCGGCGAAAACCCAGATCGCGACGAAGGCTGCGACCGTTTCAATGCCAAGCCCGATGGCTTCCACGTAAATCGGGCCGACCATGCGGAACGCGCCGTTGGTCAGACCGATGGTCAAGGCGGCGACCAGCGCCACCGGCGACACCCGCCAAAGCATCAACGGGTCGATAAGCCTTGCGGGAGGCGCTTGCGGATTGCGTTCGCTGGTCAGCGAGATCGGCACCAGTGCCAGGCAGAACAGGATCGCCAGAACGATCAGGATATCCGGGCCGAGCGCACCGAAGGCCGGCAGCAGGAACTGGCTTCCCATGACCGCTGTCATGTCGACAATGCGGTAGACGGACAGGATCCGCCCGCGAGAGGAATTGGTGGCGATGGAATTGAGCCAGCTTTCCAGCACCATCGTGGTGCCGCAGAACGCCGCGCCGCCAATGAGCCGCACCAGCATCCAGCCCCAGCCGGCCGGTGTGAAGGCGATGCTCAGGACGGCAATGGCGCTGATCGCCGCCAGGGTGGAAAACACACGGATATGCCCGGCACGCGCAATCAGGAACGGCGTCAGCAGCACACCGAGGATCATCCCGCCGAAATAAAAGGATCCGAGCAGGCCGACCATCGCATCCGACATGCCTTCCGATTTCGCCCGGACCGAAATCATGGTGACGGCGACGCCGTTGGCGCCCAGAAGACAGGCGGCGGCGACCAGGAGCGGTGTCAGGCGGCCGGCGAGCGGTCGTGTTTCCGCTGCCGCGACAGGATTCGTCATGAGTGAAGAACTTTCGGCTTCGCGGAAGGCCCCTTCCGCGAACACCTACTCTTGCCGGACAGTTTCGAAGGCGCAAGTCAGTTCCGCTCGCTTTTCGGGTGTCGTCCACTTCAACCGGGTGTTATCCGAAGGATCTTCCGTCAAACCGGGACAACGAGATGTCGCTACGAAACTGGATCATGCTTGCCGTCCTCGGCGCCATCTGGGGCGGGTCCTTTCTGTTCGCCAAGGTTGCCGTCGCCGAAATTCCGCCCTTCGTGCTGGTATTCTTCCGCGTCGCGATCGCCTGTGGGGTCCTGCTTCTCATGCTCGGGCACCGCGGTTTGCTGGGACGGTTGCAGCCCAAATATGCCCTTCCCTTCCTGGTTATGGGCCTTCTCAACAACGCCGTTCCCTTCTCGCTCCTGTTTCTTGGTCAGACCGTCATCGGCGCGGGCCTTGCCTCGATCCTGAATGCCACGACGCCGGTCTTCACCGTCATCGTCGCCAGCCTGCTGGTCAAGCAGGAAACGCTGCAGGCCAACCGGGTGGCCGGCGTGCTTCTGGGTGTGGCGGGCGTTGCGGTGATGCTGTCGAGCAGCCTGTCGGGCCTTGCGGAAGATCCAGTCTGGGCTCAGCTCTGCTGCCTTGGCGCCGCCGTCTCCTATGCCTGTGCCGCGACCTTCGCCCGCCGCTTCAGGGACCTGCCGCCGCAGGTCGCCGCCACCGGACAGCTGATCGGCTCCAGCGTGCTGATGCTGCCCGTTGCGCTGCTGAGCGCGGGAAGCTGGTCGCTTGCCGATCCGGGTCTGACGGCCTGGCTGAACGTGCTTGCCCTTGGCGTTCTGGCGACAGCCTGCGCCTACCTGATCTACTTCCGGCTGCTCGCCGAAGCCGGGGCGACCAATGCCTCGCTGGTGACGCTGCTGGTACCGGCGAGCGCGCTCTTCTTCGGCTGGCTGATTCTGGATGAAAACCTGAGCGGGTTGCAGCTTGGAGGCTTTGCCATCCTGCTGCTGGGGCTGATCGTTCTCGACGGGCGGCTCCTGCGCCGCCGCACCGCAACCGTTTGAGCGAAAAAGGAGCCTTCTGCATTTTTGTGAAGAAAGCAGAAGGCTCAAGCGTCAGGAACTTGGGCTGCACCTGACATGGATTGAAAGGCGTCCGCATCGGACGCCTTTCCGTTTGAGATCAGAACTTCAGCGCCTTGACCTGCTTGACATGGGACACCGCCTGCAGGCGGTACATGACATCGGCCGGCACCTCGCCGTCGACTTCGACAAGGCAGATGGCGTCGGCTCCGGGCGCCAGCCGCCCGAGGTTGAAGGTCGCGATGTTGACGCCGCTGTCGCCGAGTTCCATACCGAGATGACCGATAAAGCCGGGCTTGTCCTCGTTGGTGATGTAGAGCATGTGCGCGCCGAGTTCGGCCTCCATGTTGATGCCCTTCACCTGGATGATGCGCGGCTTGCCGTCGGCGAAGACCGTGCCGGCGACGGAGCGTTCCTGCCGCTCGGTGATCACGGTCAGGCGCATGTAGGTCTCGTAGGCGCCGTCCTGCTCGCGCCGGATCTCCTCGATCCTGATGCCCCGCTCCTTGGCCATGATTGGCGCGGAAACCATGTTGACGGTCTGCAGCAGCGGCGTCAGCAGTCCGGTCAGAGCGGCCGCCGTAAGGGCCTGCACGTTCATTTCCGCGACCGCGCCGGCATATTCCAGCCTGACGCCTTCGATGCCGGTCTCGGTGAGCTGACCCGCGAACGAGCCGAGCTGTTCCGCCAGGCGCACGAAGGGCACAAGCTTGGGCGCTTCTTCGGCGGTGATGGACGGCATGTTGAGCGCGTTGCGTACGGCTCCCTGCAGAAGGTAGTCGCACATCTGCTCGGCCACCTGCAGTGCGACATTCTCCTGCGCTTCCTTGGTCGACGCGCCGAGATGCGGCGTGGAGACGAAATTAGGCGCGCCGAAAAGCACGTTGTCCTTGGCCGGTTCCTCGACGAAGACGTCGAATGCCGCGCCGGCGAGCTTACCTTCGTCGAGCGCGGCCCTCACCGCCGCCTCATCCGCGAGCCCGCCGCGGGCGCAGTTGATGAGGTAGGCTCCCTTGCGCATCTTGGCGATCGCGTTCGCGTCGATGATGTTGCGCGTCTTGTCGGTGAGCGGCGTGTGCAACGTGATGAAATCCGACCGCTTCAGCAGGCCGTCCAGTTCCACCTTTTCGATCCCGAGCGTCAGCGCCCGTTCCGGTGTCAGGAACGGATCGAAGGCGATGACCTTCATTTTCAGGCCGATGGCCCTGTCGGCGACGATGGAACCGATATTGCCGCAGCCGATGAGGCCGAGCGTCTTGCCGGTGAGTTCGCGGCCCATGAAGCGGGACTTCTCCCACTTGCCAGCCTGGGTGGAAGCATCCGCCGCGGGGATCTGCCGCGCGACCGCCATCATCAGCGAGATCGCATGCTCGGCCGTCGTGATGGCGTTGCCGAAGGGCGTGTTCATCACGATGATGCCCTTGGCTGTAGCTTTGGGGATGTCGACATTGTCGACGCCGATCCCGGCCCTGCCGATCACCTTCAGCTTGTCGGCGGCGGCAATGACCTTTTCCGTCACCTTGGTGGCGGAGCGGATGGCAAGGCCATCGTAATTGCCGATAATCTCGAGCAGCTTATCCTTGTCCTTGCCGACATCGGGCAGGAAATCGACATCCACGCCGCGATCCTTAAAGATCTGCACGGCGGCGTCCGACAGCTTGTCGGAAATCAGTACCTTGGGAGCCATGAGCACCCCTCCTTGAATATGCGAGGAAACCGGGCAGCAAGCCCGCCCGGACGTGTCGTCATTGAAGGAAGTTCAGGCTCAGGCGGCCTGAGGCAGCTTTGCCTTTTCGGTGTGGAAGGCCCAGTCGAGCCAGGCAGTCAATGCCTTGAGATCGCTCGTCTCGACTGTTGCGCCGGCCCAGATCCTGAGCCCCGACGGGGCATCGCGGTAAGCACCGATATCATGGGCAATGCCTTCCGCGTCCAGCCTTGTCGCAATCGACTTGGCGAAGGCGGCCTGTGCATCGGCGGGAAGTGCCAGGATACCCGGATCGCTAACCTTGAGGCAGACGGAGGTGTTGGAGCGCGTTGCCGGATCGACGGCCAGGAAATCCACCCAGCCGGATTTTTCCACCCAATCGGTCAGCACCTTGAGATTGGCATCAGCCCGCGCGCGCAATCCTGCGAGCCCGCCGAGACCGTCGGCCCATTTCAGGGCGTCGATATAGTCCTCCACGCAAAGCATGGACGGCGTGTTGATGGTCTCGCCCTTGAAGATGCCCTCGATCAGCTTGCCGCCCTTGGTCATGCGGAAGATCTTCGGCATCGGCCAAGCGGGCGTGTAGCTCTCCAGGCGCTCGACCGCACGCGGGCTCAGGATCAGCATGCCGTGGGCAGCTTCACCGCCGAGCACTTTCTGCCAGGAGAAGGTCACGACATCCAGCTTGTCGAAGGCAAGGTCCTGGGCAAACGCGGCCGAAGTGGCGTCGCAGATCGTCAGGCCTTCGCGGTCTGCCGGGATCCAGTCGCCATTGGGCACGCGCACGCCGGAAGTGGTGCCGTTCCAGGTGAAGACGACGTCCTTGGAAAAATCGACCGACGAAAGATCGGGCAGCTCACCGTAGGGCGCTTCCAGAACGCGCGCATCGGCCAGCTTCAGTTGCTTGATCACGTCGGTGACCCAGCCCGAGCCGAAGCTTTCCCAGGCGAGCATTTCGACGCCGCGGGCACCGAGCAGCGACCACAGCGCCATTTCGACGGCGCCGGTATCAGAGGCCGGCACGATGCCGATCCGGTAGTCGGAAGGAACGTTCAGGACCTTGCGGGTCAGCTCGATGGCTTCCGCCAGCTTCGCCTTGCCGGGCTTGGCGCGGTGCGACCGGCCGAGCGGCGCATCGCTGAGCGCTTCGAGCGACCAGCCGGGGCGCTTCGCGCAGGGACCTGAGGAAAAATTGGGATTGGCCGGACGCACGTCCGGCGTAACGGTGAGATCTGTCATATCTGTCTACCCTCGCAGATAGGAGCCCCTCGTTGGGGAGGGGTGGCCCACCTATGGGGATAGGACGTTCCCGGCCTTCGGTCAATTCAAATCGGCGATGAAGCCTTCAGGCAAAGCAAAAGGCCGGTCGCTGGACCGGCCCTTCGGTAATCTCAAACCAGAGGGATCAGATCAGAAGTTGCTGCTGATCGGGCCCTGCGGCTGGTAGTAGACCGGAGCTGCCGCCGTGTTGAAGGTATAACGGGCGCCGATACGGAACTCGTGGGCCTGAAGGTCCTCATATTCGATACGGGTGTTCTGACCCGCTGTAGCGAATTTGGCCGAGTGGGCGTCGCCGATGTTCAGATACCGGTAGCCGGCATCCAGAGCCAGGTTCGGTGTGATGTCATAAGCTGCACCGGCCATCAGGGCCCAGGCGAAATTCCACTTGCTGTCGCCGTCGTAGGAACCAGTCGATCCATCGGGGTTGGCGAAAGTGATGTCGCTCGTTGTTACGTAGGACGCGCCGATACCCGCACCCACATAAGGTGTGATGCGATTCCAGGTACCGATGTCGACGTACCCGTTCAGCATGAAGGTCCAGACGTCGATATCCGCCTTCTCAACCGAATATCCCGGGGAACCACAAACACTCGAACAGTCTGCCTTGGCGCTGACTTCCGCCGGGAATTCGTAGTCGATGGTGAAGTCGGTGCGGAAATGGGAGTTGAACTTGTAACCGACACCCGCACCCATCATGAAGGTGCCGTCCATGTCTTCGTCGAAGAAATCAAGCGTGCCGTATTTGATGTCCGGTGCCTGATAGATCTTGTAGCCGATATCGCCGCGCAGGTACCAGCCACCGGCAGCCGCCGGAATTTCCGGTACATGTTCGATGACCGGAGTTGGCAGATCCGCGGCATAAGCAGCAGTGGAAAGCGCAACAGCAATGCCGGTCAAAGACAAACGCTTAAAGAAATTGTCCATGTCCTCGTCCTCTTTCAGTGAGCGTCCGCTTTTTCCAATGACCGGACACATCAAACTCGAAAGCATAGTGAGGCGAATTCATTAATTGTGACTTAACTCTGTTCTTTAACCGCGTTTTTTTACCTTAAGAAAGGATTAACAGAACAACAAACGTTTATGAGAAATTAAAAAACCGCCCGTTGAGGGGCGGCTTTCGTCAGTATTCGTCAGATTTACGCTGCGGTGGCAGCGACAACACCGGCGATATCATTAACGACCTGGCTGACCAGGTCCGCGTCGTCGCCCTCTGCCATCACCCGGATGAGAGGCTCCGTGCCGGAGGCGCGAATCACCAGCCGGCCCGTCGCACCGAGGCGGGCTTCGCCATCCGAGATCGCCGTCTTGACCGCATCCTGTTCGAGCGGCTTGCCACCCTTGTAGCGCACATTCTTAAGAATCTGCGGCACCGGTTCAAAGCGGCGGCAGACTTCGGAAACCGGTCTGTTTTGATCCTTGACGCAAGCCAGCACCTGCAGCGCTGCGATGAGGCCGTCGCCGGTCGTCGCGAAATCGGAAAGAACGATATGTCCCGACTGTTCGCCGCCAACATTGTAGCCGTTGGCCCGCATGTGCTCGACAACGTAGCGGTCGCCGACCTTGGTGCGCGCCAGACCGAGGCCGAGCCCCTGCAGATAGCGTTCGAGGCCGAGATTTGACATGACTGTCGCAACGATGCCAGGGGCCGACAGGCGGTTGCTTGCCTGCCAGGACTGGGCGACCACGGCCATCAGCTGGTCACCGTCGATCACATTGCCGTTTTCGTCGACGATGATCACCCTGTCGGCGTCGCCGTCGAGGGCAATGCCGATATCGGCGCGAACCTCATGTACCTTGCGCGTCAGCGCATCCGTCGAGGTGGAGCCGCATTCCTTGTTGATGTTGTAGCCGTCCGGCGCGACGCCGATCGAAATGACATCGGCGCCCAGCTCCCACAAGGCTTCCGGTGCCACCTTGTAGGCTGCGCCATTCGCGCAGTCGATGACGACCCGCAGGCCTTCCAGGCTCATTTCCCGCGGCAAGGTGCGCTTGGCGAATTCGATATAGCGCTGCTGAGCCCCGTCGATGCGCTTGGCCCGGCCAAGATCGCTGGCGCCCGGAAGACGGGAGGTCAGGTCGCTTTCCATCAGGCCTTCGATGGTCTTTTCGATCTCGTCGCTGAGCTTGAAACCGTCCGGACCGAAGAACTTGATGCCATTGTCCTGAAACGGATTATGCGAGGCGGATATCATCACGCCGAGATCGGTCCTGAGCGAGCGCGTCAGCATGGCAACTGCCGGGGTCGGCATCGGGCCGAGCAGGAACACATCCATGCCGACGGAGGTAAAGCCGGCCACAAGGGCGTTTTCCAGCATATAGCCGGAAAGGCGCGTGTCCTTGCCGATTACGACCCGGTGGCGGTGACCGCCGTTCTTGAAGGCCAGTCCGGCCGCCATGCCGACTTTCAGTGCCATCTCGGCTGTCATGGGATAGCTGTTCGCCTGACCGCGGATGCCGTCGGTGCCGAAAAACTTGCGCATCAATCGTGCCTGTCTGAATTTGTTCGTTTGCGCTCTTATTACCGCAAACCGGAATGCTCAAGGTTCAAAATATGTGAGCAATTGTTACTATTCGCTGACGATTGCACCCGCCGGAACGAAAGATGCCCGGCAAGAGCCGGGCATCGCAAGGTCGTAGACCCTTGGCGGGCGGTCAGGAGGGCTGCGGCTCCATGCCGCTGCTGGGCTCGTCGCCACCGCGCTTGGCACCGGCGGTCGGGACCGCCGAGGAGCGGCCGACAGGCTGGTCGTCGTCGGTGTCGCGCACCGGCGGCTTTCCGGTCAAGAGGTCCTTGATCTCGTCGCCGGAGAGGGTCTCGTATTCCAGAAGCCCCTTGGCGATCGTATGCAGCTGGTCCTCGTGATCGGCCAGGATCTTCTTCGCGGTCTCGTAGCCCTGATTGACGAAGGACTTGATTTCCGCGTCGACGATCTTCTGCGTTTCGTCGGAGACATGCTGGTTCTTGGCAACGGAATGGCCGAGGAACACCTCTTCCTGGTTTTCTCCGTAGAGCAAGGGGCCCAGCCTGTCGGACATGCCGAACTGGGTCGCCATGGCGCGGGCCAGCTTGGTGGCCATCTGGATATCGCCGGAAGCGCCGGAGGTCACCTTTTCATAGCCGAAGATCATCTCCTCGGCGACGCGGCCGCCCATTGCAACTGCGAGATCCGCCTTGCACTTGGCGCGCGTCAGCGACACCTGGTCCTTTTCCGGCAGCCGCATCACCATGCCGAGCGCACGTCCGCGCGGAATGATGGTGGCCTTGTGGATCGGGTCGGACGCCTCCTGGTGCAGAGCCACCAGCGCATGCCCGGCCTCGTGATAGGCGGTCAGCTTCTTTTCTTCCTCGGTCATCACCAGCGTGCGGCGTTCCGCACCCATCATGACCTTGTCCTTTGCGTCCTCGAACTCGGCCATGGTGACGAGGCGTTTGGAGCGGCGGGCAGCCAGCAGGGCCGCCTCGTTGACGAGGTTCATCAGATCGGCACCGGAAAAGCCCGGAGTGCCGCGTGCAAGCGTCTTGACGTCGACGTCCGGTGCCAGCGGAACTTTCCGCATGTGCACTTTCAGGATCTTCTCGCGCCCGGTGATGTCCGGGTTCGGCACGACGATCTGGCGGTCGAAGCGGCCGGGGCGCAGCAGCGCCGGGTCGAGAACGTCCGGCCGGTTGGTCGCGGCGATGATGATGATGCCTTCGTTCGGCTCGAAACCGTCCATCTCGACCAGCAGCTGGTTGAGCGTCTGCTCGCGTTCGTCGTTGCCGCCGCCGAGACCGGCGCCACGATGACGGCCGACCGCGTCGATTTCGTCGATGAAGATGATGCAGGGTGCGTTCTTCTTGGCCTGCTCGAACATGTCGCGGACACGGGAGGCACCGACGCCGACGAACATTTCGACGAAATCGGAACCGGAAATGGTGAAGAACGGCACGTTGGCTTCCCCGGCCACCGCGCGGGCGGTCAGGGTCTTACCGGTACCCGGAGGACCGACCAGAAGCACGCCGCGCGGGATCCGGCCGCCGAGGCGCTGGAACTTTTGCGGGTCGCGCAGGAACTCGACGATTTCCTGAAGATCTTCCTTGGCCTCGTCGATACCGGCGACATCCTCGAAGGTCACGCGGCCATGGGCCTCGGTCAGAAGCTTGGCCTTGGACTTGCCGAAACCCATCGCCTTGCCGCCGGAGCCTTGCATCTGCCGCATCACGAAAATCCAGATGCCGAGAATGACCAGCATGGGCAGCCAGGAAAGCAGCGTATTGAGCAGCGGCGAGCTCTCGGCCGGAGCACGGGCCTCGATGAGGACGCCTTTCTGGCGCAACTCGTCCACATATTGCGCACCTTCCGGCGCATAGGTCTGGAAACCTCCACCGCTGGTGTAATCGCCGGTGATCTTCTGTTCCTGGATAAGGACGGACCTGACCTCGCCGTTGTCGACCTGTTTCATGAAGTCGGAATAGGCGACATTGTTGGTTGCGCCATGCTGAGCGGGGCTCTGGAACAGCTGGAACAGAGCGATCAGCAGAAGGGCAATGATCACCCAGAGAGCGAAATTGCGAAAATGTGCGTTCATTTCGTTTCCTTAACCGCCCAACGCGACTGACTGGACGCGGCTATGTTTCTTTATGGCGAAGATAGGTCGCCCAAAGCCCGCTGCCAAGGCGGTGCGCCATAGTTGCGCATATGCACTGACTATTTTCTTAAGCCCGGACCTCTAGCAGATGTTCGCCAACGGGAAAACCTCAGAATTCCGAGCCATCGTATCCGTTTTCCAAAAGGTTAGCCAACAATTTACCCGCGACCGGGAGGCGCACCACTTCCAGACTTTCATATTCGTGAATATTGCCCTTGATATTTCTCGCAGGGTCGACGGCCGTCCAGACAAGCTCACCCTCCAACCAGACGGCCGGAGCGCACTCGAAAGCCGCTTTTGGCCACCCGGCGGGCCAGGCGAATTGCCTTGCCGAAACGGGCGCGGCGAAAAGCGGTCCGAGGGTCAGCCTGCTTTCGCTCGCGGCCGCGCCGCCTTCTTGCGTCACACGATAGCGGAAACGGTTGTCCCAAAGCCCGGCCCCGCCCAATGACGGCACTGTTGCGGGAGGAATACGGCCCGGTTCCCGCCAGCACCAGATCGTGTCGTCGCCGAGTTCGAATAGCGCACCCGCCAAAGTATGACGAGCTTTGTCGCCGGACATGATCTTGAGATCCAGCGCCTCGAGTTGTTCCAGACGCGGGCGCGGCGGGTTCCCCGTTGCCCGCGCCGCCAGATAGGTGAGCAGCCGCAACCGGAGCTCCTCCGCAACGGTGCGGTAGACGTCTCGCTCAAGCCGCAGCGGCCCAGCTGCATGTTCCTCAACATGGCGGGCCGCGAGATCCCGGACGGTCGCCTCCAGAGCCTCCCTGGCCCGGCGGATATTCCCGGCCGTCCGGGCGATCCGTTCCGCGGTCAGACCTTCGCCGGCAAGCAGAGCCATGACCGCGCGCAGGCGGCTGCGCTTGTATTTCGGATCAAGATTCGAAGGATCGGAGCACCAGTCGATGCCCCGCTCGGCAAGGCTGACTTCCAGGTGCCGTTTCGAAATTTCCAGCAAGGGCCGCAACAAACGCAGCCCGGACGGTCCTTCCGCTTCATCGGTCGCCATGGCACTCAGGCCCGAAACGCCGCTGCCGCGGGTCAGGCGGTCCAGAAAGGTCTCGGCCTGATCGTCGAGATGGTGGGCAAGCACCAGCGCCTCCGCGCCGCTCTCATGCATCCGCCCGGCCATCAGCCGGTAACGGGCGAGGCGCGCTTCCTCCTGAAGGTTGCCGGCGGGTTTACCGCCATCCCAGTGCAGCACCGAACAGGAGAGCCCCCGCGCCTTTGCAGCATTGGCGACGAAGGCGGCCTCGGCAGCGCTCTCGGGTCTGAGACCGTGATCGACGCACAGGATTTCGGCCGTGCCCGGCCAGCAGTTGCGCCGGCGCCATTCGTCGAAAAGCACCAGCAGGCAAAGGGAATCGGCGCCGCCGGAAACGGCGAGGGCCAGGTTGGAAAAGGATTTCAGACGGGAAAAGAGCGTGTCGACGCGATCGTCCGGGAGCCCCTGAGGCTCAACCGGACCGTCAGGAGCACTGCGCACGGCGGCGCTCGTCGCGCGCCTGGGACAGGACGGCCGGGGCGGCGTTCGGGAATTTGTTCAGGAGTTCGGAAAACGTGGCACAGGCAGCCTGCGCCTCACCAAGCCCGTGCAGCGACATGCCGAGCTTCAAAAGACTGTCGGGGCTCTTGGCGTTGCCCGGGTGGTCCGTATAGGTCTTCAGGAACGCGTCCGCCGCGTCTCGATAATTCTGCTGCGCCAGAAGGCTTTCGCCCAGCCAGTATTGCGCATTGGCCGCCAGCTGGTCGTCCGGATAGTTTTCCAGAAAGTTGCGGAAGCCCTGCTCCGCAGCCGAATAATTGCCGTTCACGGCGAGCGAATAGGCCTGATCGTAGTCGGCACGCGGGTCGCCGCTGCCGATCACGCTGGCGATCTGGTCGTCGTCGGTGGCAAGACCGGGATCGGGAGAGATCTCCTGCCCGGTTCCCGGAATGTTTTCCAGGCCGTTTGCCAGCTTCGACAGATCGATCGGACCGTCCGAGGGCAACCCGTTCTCGTAGCCGCCGGTCTGCGACCAGTCGCCGTCGCCCGAGCCCTCGGCCGGCAGTGTGGCGACGCCGCCATTCGGGTCCGACAGCGTGCCCGGAAGCGGCGTGCCGTCGGCGCCGAGACCCGGCGCCGTCGATCCTGGCGCCCCGGTCGGCGCGCCGATGGCCGGTGCGACATCCGACCGCTTGCCGGTGCCGCCGCCTTCCAGCTGCTGGAAGCGATACTCGTTGTCCTCCTGCATGCGGCGCATCTGATCCTGCAGCTCGCGCATCTGGAAGGACAATTGCTCGATCTGGCCCGTCAGAACCCGGATCCGTTCTTCCAGCTGGCCGATCCGCACGCTGGAATCGTCATTCTTCCGGCCGAACAGCTGGGCCTGTGACGGCGTGGCAGCGACGATGAAGACCAACGCCATGACGAGACCTGCCAGTCCCTTTAAATTCCGCATTCGCTCCTCCGGTAAGGGGATTGCCCCGGTGATGAGTCCGCACGCGGATCGCTCAAGCACGCCATAAGCGAAACAAATCCGCGTGCGTCAGTACTTATCACGCCCGGTTGTTTACTCAAGTGCACAGAGCGCTTCGACTTCGGCCAAATTTTGACGTTTCCGGCGGAAATCGCGGAGTTTGAAGGATTGCAAATCTCTAAACGAAAAGGCCGGGCATATGGCCCGGCCTTCCCTGCGCGATACGCCGCGATCAGTTGGTCGCGTTGTTCAAGACGGTAACGGCGCGGCGGTTCTGGGACCAGCAGCTGTTGTCGTTGCAGACCGCCACCGGGCGCTCCTTGCCGTAGGAAATCGTTTTGATGCGCGAGGCGTTGACGCCCTGTGCCACCAGATAGTCGCGTGCCGACTGGGCCCGGCGTGCGCCGAGCGCGATGTTGTACTGGCGTGTGCCGCGCTCGTCCGCGTGCCCTTCCACGGTGATCGTGTACTGGGAGTAACGGTTCAGCCACTTGGCCTGGTTCGCGAGCGTCGTCTGCGCCTGCGCATTGAGGGTCGACTGGTCTTCCTCGAAGAAGACACGGTCGCCGACATTGACGACGAAATCCTGGCCGGTGCCCGGCTTCGCGTTCACGTTGTTGGAAAGCCCGTCCGGTTTCGTACGGTCACACGCGACCACAAAAAGAAGCGCGAAGCAGACTGCAATCCAACGCACGCCTCTCGTGGCGGTTTCACTCTTAAACATTCCTGTCTCCTAAACCCCAGCCCGCCAACCTGACATTGGGATCGTCTGGTTCTTGGTAAACGTTTTCTAGCCAAAACCGGTAAAAAACGCCCTATCAAACATGGTTAGCGAAAGCTTAACAAAGCCTGCCCCTTCGGGCCCTCCACCGCGTCAGTCGATGAGCGGCGACCAGGACGGATCCGACGCGAAGGCCGGGGTTTCCACCCGCTGCTCGTTGTAGCCCGTCAGGTCCACGGTCCAGACCTGTGGCCCGCCGTTGGCACCCGGCGTATCGCGGAAGAACACCAGCACGCGCCCGTTCGGCGCCCAGGCGGGTCCTTCGTTGTGATATCCTTCCGTCAGGATGCGCTCGCCCTTGCCGTCCGGCTTCATGACACCGATCATGAAGCGGCCCTGATGCTGTTTCGTGAAGGCGATCAGGTCGCCGCGCGGCGACCAGACCGGCGTCGAGTAGCGGCCCGGGCCGAAGGAAATCCGCTGCGCTTCACCGCCGCCCGCATTCATCACATAGAGCTGCTGCGTGCCGCCCCGGTCGGATTCGAACACGATCTGGCTGCCGTCCGGCGAGAAGGACGGGCTGGTGTCGATGGCCGTGGTGTTGGTCAGCCGCGTCGTCTGGCGCGAACGCAGGTCCATCTTGAAGATATTGGCATTGCCGCCCTGCTGCAGGCTCATGACAACGCTCTGTCCGTCCGGCGAAAAGCGCGGCGCAAAGGTCATGCCCGGAAAGTTGCCGACGATTTCCCGCTGGCCGGTCTCGATGTTGAGGAGATAGACGCTCGGGTCGGCGCCCGAATAGGACATGTAGGTGATTTCCTGGCTGGTCGGCGAAAAGCGCGGCGTCAGCACCAGATCGTCGCCCCGTGTCAGGTAACGCGTGTTGGCGCCGTCCTGGTCCATGATCGCCAGCCGCTTGACACGCTTGTCCTTCGGGCCGGTCTCGTCGACGAAGACGATGCGCGTGTCGAAATAGCCCTTTTCGCCCGTCAGGCGCTGGTAGATCGCATCCGCGATGATATGCGCCAGGCGGCGCCAGTTTTCCGGCGTCGTGTAGAACTGCTGGCCGAGCATCTGCTCGCCGGCGAACACGTCCCACAGGCGGAACTCGGCACGCAGGCGCCCGTCCGGCTGCTTGATCACCGTGCCGGTGACCAGCGCCTGCGCGCTGATCTGGCGCCAGTCACCGAAGCGCGGCGTGGAATTGACGTTCATGTTCTTCTGGATGAAGCTCGCCGGATCAAGCGGATTGAAAAGCCCCGAACGCTTCAGGTCCGCGGCAATCACTCCCGTCATGTCGGCTGCCAGCTTGTCGTCGCCGCCTTCGGCCGAAAAGGACGGCAGGGCGATCGGCAATGGTTCGATATTGCCCTGGGTGATGTCGATCTCGACGAGCGCTGCCGCCGGCAGCGGAGCAAAAAGGGCGAAAGAGGCAACGAGAAGGGCCGTGGCCCGAACCTTCAGGCCGGCGAGAACAGAAAGTTTGTTCAAAATTCCGCGCATGAGCACAGCAGCTCCCTATCGGTTTGTCCGGACGGTCCGAACTATCCCCCGAGCATCTCTCTCGGGTCAAAATTGATGATCACTTCCTGCCATGCTTCATACTTGGCAATTGGCAGAGAATATGGCGCGCAGCGCATAATCGCTCGTACAGCGCTGCTTGCAGCCGCATTGAAAGCCGGATTGCCGCTGGAATTCATGACTTCGGGGCTGCTCGACACCTCGCCGCTCTGCGACAAGTTGAACCGCACCCGCACCATCAGGTCTTCCGCCCCGACGGCGCCGACCGGCGGGCTCCAGCACTGGGCGACCTGACCGCGCAGGGCGTCGAGTTCCGACTGGCTCATGCGCACGTTCTCCTGCCCTCGTTCCGAGCCGAGCGATGCCGGCTCCTGGGAGGCCTGCCCGCTCTGCTTCGCCGGATCCCGCTTGTCGAGCAACGCCGCGATTTCTGTGGTGTCGAGTTCCTCGCGCGGCGGTTCCGTCGTCCTTTTCGGAGGCGTCGGCTTCGACCGCGGAGAAACCTTGGTCACGATCTGTTGCGGCGCCGGCGCCGGCTGCTGCGGCACGGGTTCCGCGGCCGGCGCAGGCGCTGGCGCCTGCTCGGCCACCGGAGCGGGCTCAGGTTCGGGCGCCGGTGCCGGTTCCGGTTCGGCAACCGGCTGCGGTGTCGGTGCCGGTGCGGGAGCCGGTGCAGGTGTCGGTTTGGGAGGCGTCGGCTCGGCCTTCTTCTCGCCCGGCTTTTCGGCGGGTTTAGGCGGCTCGATATCCGGCGTCTCGCTAGGCTCTACCGCCGCGACTTCCCGGACCTCGGCCTTCTTGTCGCCGATCCTGAGCTTGGTGATATCCTCGATGGGCACCAGTTCCACCGGCAAGGAATCCACCTGAGGAACGGAAAAACTCTCCGCGTCCGGAAAGGCTATCAAGCCCCAGAGGAGAATGACCGAATGACCGGTCAGAGACGCGATGAGACTTGCGCGCATCTGGCGTTACGAGTCCCGTTCTTCCAAAGTGACAAGGCCGAGGCGCTTGAACCCGGCCGCGCTGATCCGGCCCATGAGCTTCATCATGGTGCCGTAGTCGGCATCCTGATCGCCGCGCACATAAATGCGCTCCTCGTAGCCACTGGTCGCAATGGCTTCGAGCTTCGGCACGATCTCCTCGATCGTAATCGGCGTTTCCTGAATGAAGATCTCGCCGGCGGCGTTGACGGAGATCGTTATCGGCTCCGTGTCGCCTTCCAGGGCTTTGGCCTGGGTTTCCGGAAGATCGATCGGCACGCCGACCGTCAGGAGCGGTGCCGCAACCATGAAGATGATCAGGAGCACAAGCATCACGTCGACCATCGGCGTGACGTTGATCTCGTTCATCGGCGCGTTGCGCCGCCGGCGCCGGCCGCGCCGACTGCCTCCCGCATCACCCGAACCGACCTGCATGGCCATCGCTCAGCCCCTTTCGTCGATCTGGCGGGACAGGATCGCGGAGAATTCATCCGCAAACCCTTCCATGCGCGAGACCGCCTTGCCGACATCGGATGCGAACTTGTTATAGGCAATAACCGCCGGAATTGCGGCAAGCAGACCGAGAGCGGTTGCAAACAGCGCCTCGGCGATGCCCGGCGCCACGACGGCAAGGTTGGTGCTTTCCGAGGCGGCAATCGCCTGAAAGGCGGTCATGATGCCCCAGACCGTGCCGAAAAGGCCGATGAAGGGCGCCGCCGAACCAACGGTTGCCAGGATCAGCAGCCGGCTTTCAAGCCGCTCCGCCTCGCGCTGGATCGTTACGTCCATCACCCGGTCTATGCGCTGCTGAAGGCTGCCGATCGCCGGCCGCGTACCTTCATGGCTGCGCTTCCATTCTCGCATGGCCGCAACGAACAGCGCGGCCATCGAATGGTTCACGCGATTGTGAAGCGTTCCGTACAGATCCTCGAGCGACTGCCCGGACCAGAACACGGTTTCAAACCGGCTCATCTGGCGCCTGGTCCGGCCGATCAGCATGACTTTGTCGACAATGATCGCCCAGCACCAGACGGAAGCGCCCAAGAGACCGATCATCACGATCTTGACGACGATATGCGCTTGCCAGAACAGAGAGAAGAACGAGATGTCGCCATGCGGCGTCGTCAAAGTCGTTTCGACAAGTGTTTCCATAAATTCTATGACCCCTAGGTCTGCTGGCGCGGTGTTGCAGTCAAGGTTCCGAAAACGACAGCGTGGAACCGGAATCAGCCGGCCGGCTCTTTGTGACCAGCCGCCTCTCTGACGTTTGATTTTGTCAAAACTGGGACTGTTCCAACCAAAGAACGTCCCTCTCTAAAGGAATCAATTAAGGTTACTGCAAGATTAACGCAGTATTCCAATTTCAAAGTATTTTCGCAGGCGCACCGGATCATCACGTGGCGGTTCCGGTCAACCCCTTCAATCGCCGGAGATTTCGGCCGGTACGTGCCGGAGAAGTTTTTCCGACAGGACCGGAGGCAGCCGCGTCGGGCGCCCCTCTGCAGTGATGACCGCAACCGTCACGGCGGCGGAAACCAGAAGTTCGTCGCCGCGATGGACCAGCTGGTCGAGCCGGATGCGCGCGCCTTTGTATTCGGCCAGGCTGCTGTGAACCTGCAGCACATCGTCGATCCGAGCGGGCTTGCGGAAGTCCAGCGTCATTGACTTGACCGCGAATGCGAGCCCGGCGCCATGGGTGCCGTCGGCCATTTCGAAGTGATGGACCCCAATGAGCCGCAGGAAGTCGGAGCGCGCCCGTTCGAAGAAGCGCACATAGGCGCCGTGATAGACGATTCCGGTGAAGTCGGTGTCCTCGTAATAGACCCTGACGGGGAGCACATGACCGCCCTTTTCCAGGCGGCCGGCAAGATCCGGCCAATCCGACACGTCGCTATCCTTCCTGCTCAAACGGCAAAGGCCCCCCGGTCCTGCGACCGGGAGGCCCGAGCCTGTTCCTAACTAGGCGCGAACTTAAGCTGCCGCAACCTCGGCCAGGAATTTCTCGACGGAAGACCTGAGCTGTTCGGCCTGCTGTTTCATCTCAATGGTGGCGTTCAGCATGTCGCCGACCGCCTCGGAATTCTCCGCAACCCCTGCATTGAGCGAGGCCACGGTCGTCGCGACACTCCTTGTGCCTTCGGCGGCTTCCGCAACGTTGCGTGAAATCTCGCTGGTCGCTGCCCCCTGCTGCTGGACCGCGTCGGAGATCGTCGCCGTATAGGAATTGACCTCCTCGACCGATTCCGACACCCGTGCGATCTCGTCCACCGCCTCGGTGGTGGAGGCCTGGATCGCGGCGATCTGGGCGGAGATTTCCTCCGTCGCCTTCGCCGTCTGGCCGGCGAGCGACTTCACTTCCGAGGCCACGACCGCGAAACCCTTGCCTGCGTCGCCTGCCCGGGCCGCCTCGATGGTGGCGTTCAACGCCAGAAGGTTGGTCTGTTCTGCAATCTCGGAGATCAGGGACACAACGTCGCCGATCTTGTTGGCTGCTTCCGCCAGACCAGAGATCTTGGAATTGGAGCTCTGTGCGGCGGTCGTCGTCTGGGCAACGATTGAGGCCGTGGTTTCGACCTGGCGCGAGATCTCGGAAATCGACGCGTTCAGTTCCTCGGTTGCCGAGGCAACCGCCTGCACGTTGGAGGAGGCGTTTTCCGAAGTCGTCACGGCGGTGCGGCCCTGGTCCGACGCCGACGCGGAACGATGGCTGAGCGCCGAAGAGACTTCCTCGACCCGCGCAATATTGGTCTCCACCAGCTCCAGCACGGCCTGGGATTCGGCGCGGAAGGCGGCGATGAGCGAATCGATCAGCTTTTCGCGCTCTTCCCGGGCGATATGGCCCTTCTTTCGCTCGGAAGCCAGACGCTCGCGTTCGAGGGAATTGTCCTTGAAAACCTCGATG